>SPJK01001787.1_pt1 | contig 10864 bp, 11 predicted proteins | sample 3741771 | NCBI WGS metagenome assembly SPJK01 (sample SAMN10925997, study PRJNA522277) | cold seep metagenome | isolation source: Elba SIP-enriched marine methane seep metagenome, extraction at timepoint T2 | place: Italy: coast of Elba, Mediterranean Sea
ATCCTAATGAGCATTTCTTCACAGACAATCATTGCATAGACTTTGTAACACTTGTCAGGCGTTTTGCTTGGTTTGGTGTAGATTTGGAACCGGGAATTCTATACGAATTTCCTTATAACGACCCAAAGGCTATTGTAAAGTGTTTACTACTTCGGATTCCTAACTATCAAGACAATAGTTGGGTAAAACCAAACGATTAATAGCGGGTCGGTGTGAACTATATATTTAGGTGGTGTTTTGTGTTGGAAGAAATATCACTTTCTGGGTTGTCTAGCCTACAGAAGCAAAACCTTTGAAAATCATTACTATATTACAATAAAGGTAAAACATGACGATGAATATTTTAGATTACCAACCAGTTGGCGATAAAAAAAATTCTGATTTCTTTAACGAATACCGTTTAAAAATCTATCAGCGCCGCATTTCCAGTGGCCTTGAAGATTTACTGGAAGGTATTTGTGCTTTAGTGGTCCAGGTTGAAACCGGTGAAGCAATAGCCTACATGCAAGAGCTGTATTTAATGACACCTTACCGTTTTAAGGATGCCTATCTCAATCAAACCCATAAAATTTATATTATGGAGGCCAGACCGGAATGGCCAAGTTATGTGGTGCTTGAAGCGGTGGACAGCAATTTTAGTGATGACTTGACCCGCCTGAACAAGCTATATCCTTTAGCCAGCAAAAAACCCAATGCCCGTTATGTAGGCGAAGTTTTCAAAACCAGCGATTTGGATGAAACCAGAAATATCCTGGAATCGCATAATATTCGCTTCCATTATCCAGACGAAACTGAAAACAAATTCTTTTCCAACCGGCATTTCAACTTTACCTTACCTTCATCTATCACTGGTAATCGTATCGGCTATATGCCTACCGATACCTTTGATCAGGATACCTTGGAATTGGGGCAACAGATCCTATTACGTGGTCAGGAACTGGAAACCCTGGAGAAAACCGCCGAACAGGCTGAGGCAAACGGTACCTCGCAATTAATATTAGGCGTTGATCATATGGCGACCCGGATTTTATCCGGCGAACGCGAAGATGCAATCCTTGAATTTCTCACCCTGTCAAATTATTATTTCTGGGGCGCTTATAATATTGCCGACCAAAATTCATCCACCAACGTCAATCGGAATCCTAAGGTGGATAATGACAAATTTTCGCCTGCCAAAGTGTTTACAGCAAACAACACTCCTTCGTTTGTCAATTCCTTTGAAAATCTGCCTATGCCGACTGAGGACTTTGTCAGAAATTACGGCCGTCGTATGCATCATATCGCTTATGAGGTCCAGGATGGCGATCATCAGGCCGGAGAAAAAAATATCGATTTTATAGTTGATGTGCTCAAAGACAACGGCATTCCCTTTTTAGCGCAAGTGGTTGGCGAATGTACCGACAAGCCGAACTTAAAGCAAATCTTTTCCAAGCATTCAAATTACTCATTATTAATAACTGAATATGTAGAACGTTGTTATGGCTTTGATGGGTTTTTTACCAAAGATAACGTTGCCGCCCTCACCAAAGCTGCAGGGGCTGATGAACGCTACCATCATGGGAATATTTTCGATTGAAACTTAGCATTAAACTCGGAAGTTTGTCAGCAATCAATATCCTGCTGTCATTTTTAATTCAATGGTATATATTAATGTATTTTGGGGTAGGGGAAATTACCGATGCTTTTATAGCCGGATTGACCTTACCTCAAATTTTAGTAGCAGTATTATCCGGTTCATTAGGTCATGTTCTGGTGCATTTATTGAGTGGAGAAGAAGAAAAAAAGCGACACCAAGATAGCTGGATTTTTTTTTATCTAATCGCTGGTTTTTTTTCGTTATTGGCTGGAAGTTTAATTTTTTCGGCCGAATATTGGGTTTCGCTGATTGTGCCAGGGTTCAGTGCTTCAGCACAAAACTTGACCATACAACTTGCTAAAATTCAATTAATTGGCATGGTATTTAATGCGGTTAACACGGTTCAATTGGCCTCTTATCATGCTAATCAACAATTTTTATGGACTGAGATTGCGCCTCTTATTACTAGTATGCTCGGATTTGCCTTATTAGTGTGGGGTTTGCCAAAATATGGCATCTTTGCGGGTGCATGGATATCAATATTAAGGTTTGCTTTACAAACGGTTCTATTACTCCCGGGTATGGGACGCCCGGTTTATCCTGATTTACATAACCATACAGTGCGAACGGCGTGGAAAAAAATCAAGCCATTGCTATTCGGTTCACTCTATTTTAAATCAGGTAAAGTAGTTGATCGTATTTTGCTTTCAGCTGCTTCACAAGGCAGTCTTTCTTTATTTTACTTTGCTAACCAGGTTTTCGAAGCAGTTGGTTATATTTTTAACAAAGCGTTAGTTGCTCCTTTGGGTCCGGCATTAAGTATCGGTTATAAAACCGGTAATATGAAAATATTTAAACAGGTGTATTACAGAAAAATAATACAAACACTGTTGTTAGGAATGCTTGGCTTTTGTTTTTTATTTGTTTTTGGCAGGGACATATTGACGTTAGTGTTGGGTTACGGAAATATTAATGCTGAAAACTTTGAATTTCTATGGCGCATCATGTTATGGCTGTCCGGTTTGATAATCGGCGGTTCTGGAATAACGATTGTCAACAAAGCGTTTTATTCACTCGGAAATACCACCGTTCCAACCAAATTAAATATCATTACATATACAGTATTTATTCCTGCAAAAATTTGGTTTTTTTTTAATTTCGGTATCATTGGGCTGGCCTTTTCAATTACGGCATATAGCTTACTGACTTTTTTGATATTGATGCTATTGTTTGAGAACTACTTTCATCGTTTTGATGTTTAATCCTAGAAAACCCCGCAGGCAACCAATTTTTCTTGGCTAATCAAGTCACATCGCCAATTATCAATTGAATTTTCAATATCAAGTTATCTAGCTTCGATTGCATAAAGACTCTGGTTCGCCATGCATAAACCAATCTTTTAATAAATAAACCGGATGCATTGTTGATGAAATCAAGTAGAACTGTTTTGTGCTGTTCATCCAATACTGCATTGAATAAATGGTAAAATTCTTTTGCTTGAGTAATGCGTGAACGCCTTTCCCGTTGATTTAGGTAACGTCTGGCTCTACCTATCCAGAATTCCAGGCCGTTTTTTACACCTACAACGTTTCCGCCATGTTGTCGATAATTTACTAGGGGTGTACTGTCATAGTAAACATCACCAAAGCATGTGGCGACTAAATAGACCCACCAATCGTGCATAATGATGTGGTTGCTATTTAATTGATGTACCTTTAGCAACTCTAGCAGTTTACGATTAAATACTATTGTACAACCCGTGGTGATATTTTGAACAATCGCATTACTGAAAGAAATATTGCGTGGTGGTGGAGAAGATTGCCATAACGGCTGATCATACTCGTCAATGGCAGAATAACATGAACTGTACAATGCGGCGCCTTGTTTTTGGGCTAATTGTTTAGAGGCAATTGCTAACTTGTCGCTTTGCCAAATATCATCCTGATCGGAAAAAGCAATAAATTCAGCTTGTTCCGGTATATGTTGTAACAAATCTAAAAAGCTTTTTATAACCCCTACATTATGTTCATAACGAACGGATATATTGTCATTATTTTGAGCATAGCGTTGTAAAATGTTTTTTGTGCCATCTGTGGAGCCATCGTCGCGAATCAGCAAACTAACTTGAACTGACTGCTGGTGGAGAATTGAATCCAGTTGAGATGTAAGAAACTTTTCACCATTAAAGGTGGATAATACCACGATCACATGAAACATTATAAAGATACCTCTTAATGAAGATTGTCGTCTATGATCTGCTGATAAAATGCATGGATATTTCCTGATTGCATACGCTGCTCAGCAAACTGTTTTGCTAACTCCAGTTGATGGGTAAATTCTTTAGGGTCGGTTAATTGTTTAAATATGCTTGTTAATCCGCTTTTATTAGTCGTGTTCAACTCACAGCGGTGCATTAGCTCTTTATTAAAAGGAGATTCCAAATATTGAATGGGTAGTGAACCGTACAGAGGTGCTTCATACAGCACAGTAGAATATAAAGATAAAGTTACTTCATGTTGCGCCAGAGCGGTAGCCATGTCACCCCGGTCAATGCTATATTCTCGGCCAGCAATATATGCTTCGATCTGAGCAATTATATTGTCACTCGGATGCGGACGTATACAAATGCGTTGGTAAAATTGATAGCAGACATCAATGATTTTTTTGAAATGTTCGACCAAATCCGCTTCATCAATACTGACATTTGCAGGTTGCAATACAATCAGTGGAATTTCATTACGCGCAATGGTGTCGGTTGTTTTTATCTGATAAGCGAGCCTGCCGACGTTGATGCACCTTAACCCTTTTACCCGGTTTTCCATTAAACGGGAATAAAACTCTGTCCAGGTATAATAGTAATCAACGTTCACCGGAAAATAATTTTCCACCACAGCGCCATGTTGAATACAATAGGTTTTTATATCGCATTGCTTGGCCTGATATATAGCGAAAGCAGGCGTAGGATTTCGTTCATTAAAAACAATCACTGAAGCGATGCTATGCTGATTGCTGACAATAAAATGCTGCAGAATTTGTTCGTTCATCAGACCGGTTAACCCACCTGAACTATTTTTAACCGGAGGCGATACAAGATTTTTAATATAGTGAATCAGACTTTTAAAGAGTTGTAGTACAGTCCAGCCTGCAAGTCTTTGCGTTAATGCCGGGCAATCTTTTGCAATTTGAGCGAGATAATGAATGGAGGGAATGAAAGTTAAGGCATCTGAATAATCTTCATCGGCGAGCAATCGGGAGATTTTTATTGCCGAGGGGCCGTCGATAATGACCACATGCCGTTGACCAGTCAGTTGTTTTTCAACAATTGCTACATGGTTATAAAGCCGAATAAATTTGTTGAGCATGAAGAAAATGCAATCGTCTAAACTGTATCTCTTTGTTTACAATAAATAACCTTTTCTTTTTCCGCGAACCATTCGTCAGCAAAATCGACATTGCGATATTCAGTGAAATATGGTCCGCCAATTGTCCAATGCACGTTTTTTACATCCTCCGGCGGTTCATCATATTCCCCGACCAGCCAGTTCCATCTAACATCCAACTCCCCGATTTCTTCATCTTTTAGCCACAAAAAGCGATGCAGCTCCATCGGGGTTGCTGTGTTGACATAATCGGCGGTTACCACTTTATTGGAAGGGTGGGCGCAATCCCACAAGATAACTGAAGACCAATTCTTTCTTGGGTATTTATATTGAACGGTATTTAAAAACTTGATTTCGTTCCGGGGCTCATAATCATGCTTTACAACATAAATGGCTTTACCCGGATCTTCCTCCAAAACCTTAAATGCTTCTGCGATATCCGTACGCAACATCATATCGCAATCAAAGAACATTCCGTAGCCTTCATAATTACATAGGTAAGGCACTAAAAAACGGGTAAATGAAAATTCGTTTGATTGTTTGGGATTACGTTCACGGGTATATATGCTTTTAAGATTTCTGGTGTTTATCGGCACAATAGCGACCGGTTGACTACTAAGTTCCATTATCGAGTGAGCCATAGTATGCCATGCGACAGTTTCCACCGGGTCATACCCTATAAAGATTTTTAAGACTTCTTTATTCATTATTAATTGTTTCTATTGTTCATTAGATGAATGTTTTCTAGTATAACATCAGCATTTCTTGTAAAGGAATTGAATTTATCAAGGAGCATGTAGTGTCTTGATAAGCTAAAATCACGCATCATAAATATTATGCCTCAATTATTTTATAGCCACACCACACAAGGTAGGGATTAAATATCTGGCTACGCTTCGAATATATTTTTTAGGGATGTTTCCAAGTATCATTTCACAAATTGCAAAATAGAAATTAGGTAATCTTATATTCAGGCCTTTTGCATTCCAATAGGTATGAAATCCTGAATATTTTGATTCAATAAGCATTGTTTTTATTTCAGTATAGGTCCATTCCTTTAGGTGGAAACACTCGGGTTCATAGGAAAAGTATTGAGATACGTCATGAGGCCCAGTCAATAAATGAGGGGTTCGAAACACATATTTTCCACCTGGTTTAAGAATGCGATGTACTAATTCAAAATGAAGCTTTGTATCTTCCAAATGAAGGTGTTCTATTAATTGATCGCTAAATACGATGTCTATAGAGTTACTTTCTAATTGCTCTAAGTTATAGCCATCATAAACGATCAATATAAAGTTATCCGGAATCTTGTCTGCCGGGTTATGCTGGTCAGAAATATCTACCCCATAATAATATTTAACTTTTTTTGCGACTTCAAAAGCAAATCGACAGTCACCAGGAGCAAATTCTACAAACAAATCCGATTCGTTGATAAATTTACTTATCACAGAATACTTTCTTTGATTCGCTAATGAAGTTAATTTTTCAGACTTTCTTCGGGTGATGCGAGGATGATCCGGAACCTTGCTAAATAATTCATCGTACATCGTGGCAAGAATATCTGCTCTATCTTCACGATTAGATTTCTTGAGTCTTTCGGCAATAGATTTCTCCACCAAATAATGATTTTTTATTTGTTCAAAACTCCTGCCAGGAGGCAGCGGTTTTAATAATTTCATACACTATTGTCCGGTTAAAAATTAAATATAGGATTATGAAGGCTAAGTTAAAGAGGTTTCAGGTCAACAAGCGTGTCGCGATCTCGTCATAGATTTTGGGTCATCCAAGTTACTAACATCGACTCATCAACCCGACAGAAATTGTTCCCAGGTTGTCCTACGTCCATGCCACTCCGCCACAGCTAGGTAAATTTGGTGCTGGCTTCGTAGTTCTCCCTCAAATAACTGGGTGCGTCATTTCGAGTGCCAACTTTATTTAACTTCTACGCTACCGTAAGCAGCTTAAATACGGTGCCATGGTCACTATCGGAGAATACCTGTCTATGTTTAGCTTTCATAGGCAGTTAGTGGTTGTCGTTAACCTTGCAGTTTATATTTACCCAATAACTTTGGCTGGGAAACATATTAACACCGTTTTTATACAACGTATGCGTTTTGTTTCCAAACCGAGTTTATTGTTTCAATTCAAAAAAAAAGAAAATCGCCAACGGCCTATTACTTCATGCTATTGGAGCTAGAATATGCCTAGCTCTAAAAACATTAGTTGGTCGCTAGGTTTATCGGACAGTAGTGCAGAAGATTATTACAATTAATCTCTAAAATTGTTAAATTGCAAAGGCATGTCGAATTTTTGTTCTTTCAACATTTGGATAACTTCCTGCAAGTCATCGCGCTTTTTTCCGGATACCCGAACTTTCTCGCCTTGGATGGATGCCTGGACTTTGAGCTTTTTTTCCTTGATCAGTTTGACGATTTTTTTACTTAATAAAGTGTCGAGTCCCTGTTTTAAGGTCAGGTTTTGTTGTGCGGTTCGACCGTTAATCTGTGGCTCTGAAATATCGAGGCAGAGGATATCAATTCCGCGTTTGGTAAGTTTGTTTTGCAGAATATCCAGCATTTGTTGTAGCTGGAACTCCACTTCTGCGCTGAGTGTGATCACCGCTTCAGCTTGCTTATAATTGGCCTGAGTGCCTTTGAAGTCAAAGCGGGTATTGACTTCGCGGTTGGACTGGTCAACGGCATTGGTGGCTTCATGCATATCAAATTCGGAAACTATGTCAAAGGAAGGCATGGTAGTGATTCTCTTGTTGTATTAGTTATATAGATTAAGCAATGATCATTACTCATATGATTGTTGCTATTTATGTCGGATTTTACGATTCTGATGTTTCTAGGTACAGTTTTTTGCATTGACGGATAGCGTCGATACGTAATTCCCGAATGGCTGAGCCTAAGGCAGAACCGTTGATACCTTCTTTTATCAAGCCGGAAATATCAATGCTATGACTGGCTCGGTAAGCTGCTTGCATAAAATGCGCTTGAGGATAATCTCGTTGTTCCAGGCCTGTACGTCCTTTGGCATCGGCTTCACATGCCAGAAAAAAACCACTGAGATCGGTTTTTGCCTTATAGGCGCCTAAGTCGTGTAGGGTATCGGCTAAGGTGGCTGGACGAAGCTCTAAAGCTTTATGACAATGGGTGTGAAACTGCATGACTTGTTTGGCCAGCTTGTAATATTGATTGGGTATCCGAACTCGAGCACAGAGCGCTTTTAAAATTGGTAAACCTGCGGTTTCATGGCCTCGGTGACTGGGCCAGTTTTCCGGTGGTGTGGCGGCTTTACCTAAATCGTGCATTAGCGAGGCGAATCGAACGACCGGATCATTGCTTAATTGGGAGGCTTGTTTAAGGGCCATTAGGCTGTGTATGCCAGTGTCAATTTCGGGGTGATATTTTGGTGGTTGCGGCACTCCGAATAAATTATCCAGCTCAGGGAAGATCCGCTGCAATGCGCCACATTCACGTAATGTTTCAAAATAGGCGGTAGGGGTCTGTTCAGATAAGGCTTTGGCGGTTTCGGCCCAAACTCGTTCCGAAACCAGATAATCAACTTCACCATTTTTGACCATTTGTTGCATCAAGGTCATGGTTTCAGGTGCAATGCTGAAGCCAAAATGCTGATAGCGTGCGATAAAGCGTGCCACTCTTAAAATCCTGACCGGGTCTTCGCAAAAAGCCGGAGAAATATGACGTAGCACTTTTAATTTCAAATCCTGTTGGCCGCCGTAAGGGTCGATCATTTGGCCTTCGTTGGATAATGCGATTGCATTGATGGTCAAATCGCGACGTTTCAGGTCTTCATGTAACGAGACGTTGGGGTCGGTATGGACTAAGAATCCTTTGTAACCCGGAGCGGTTTTTTTCTCGGTCCGGGCCAGGGCGTATTCGTCTTTTGTTTCCGGGTGCAGGAAAACCGGAAAATCCTTACCAACAGGTTTGTATCCTAGTTCGATCATTTGTACCGGGCTGGCTCCGACCACCACCCAATCTTTTTCTAATACCGGGTATTTGAGTAGTTGGTCGCGCACTGCGCCACCCACTAAATAGATTTCCATGTGTTGCTTACTGTTGATTAATTTGGTTTACAATAGATTATTTAGAATATGTTAACCGATGTTTTCATATTTATACAATTTAGTTGGCTAAGTACAACTTTTCTTCAGGTTGTTACGCAGCTAAAGTGGGGTTGGTTTGACGGTACATCGGCATAGGTTGATTTTCAATTAGAAGTGATCAATTCCACAGACAGGCCATAAATTTTAGAGCAGGGCAGTTACGTCGAAGGTTAAATATTTTTTGTAATTCGGTTAAATGAATAGGTTTTTGTGGAGTAATGTGTGTGGGAAATATTTAGCTATTGTCTGTTGTTTGGTTGTCTTGCCGGTTTGTTAGCGGGCTTGTTTGGTATCGGCGGCGGTGTCGTGCTAGTGCCTTTTTTTTTGTGGTTATTACCCGCTATGGGGGTTGTAGATCAAAAATTGATGGTAATCGCCATCGCTACATCGCTGGCGACAATCATTCTCACTTCAATCGCCGCTGTTGCCGCGCAACAGCGTCTAAAAGCCATTAAGTGGGATGTGGTTTATCGACTTGCGCCGGGGATCCTGATAGGCGCTATGCTGGGTGCGGTAGTTGCTGATTTTATGCCGAGAAAACATTTACAGCTGGTATTTGCAGTGTATTTGATCTATGTCGGTTTCCAGATGGCTTTGCAATTTAAATCGGAGGTCAAACCCAGCGCCAAAGGGAATTTGTTTTATGTCATAGCCGGTTTTTTGATTGGTTTGGTGGCAGCCGTTTTGGGTGTGGGAGGCGGTACCTTGACCGTTCCGGTTCTGGTGGGTGGTGGCATGTTGATGGCAAATGCTGTCGCAGTGTCGAGCGCATGTGGTTTACCCATTGCAATTGCCGGTACTTTGAGTTATGGCTATTTGGGCTGGCAGCAAACTAATATGGCTGATGGTTTCCTGGGTTATGTATATCTTCCGGCTTTTGCGGGTATTATCGTAACCAGCCTGATTACCGCGCCTTTAGGTGCAAAACTGGTGCACCGGTTGCCGACCCGGTTGATGAAGCGCTTTTTCTCGATACTCGTGTTTACGGTCGCAGCAAAATTAATTCAGTCTTTGTAGGCACATTGTAATTTATTGCCATTTGACAACTTCAATCGAGTGACGTTTTGCTAGTTCTTGCATTTTGGGTTTTGGATTTATGGCTGTGGCTTTGTCGGCCAGCATGAATAAAGGCAGGTCACTGGCATGGTCGCTGTAAGCGTATATTTTATATGGGGCTTTGGTAGGTAGTTGTTTAAACAGCTTTTCAACGCGATCTGCTTTTTCCTGTCCATAGCAATTTTTTCCGGCAATTCGACCAGTGAGTTTTTGTTGATCCCATAATGCCTGGGTGCAGATGACTTTTTGAAATCCCAGTTGGTCGGCAATATCTTGTATATACAAATCGAAACTGGCGGTTGCCAGGATCAGAGTATGATTTTGCTTTTGATGAGCTTGGATACAATTTAAGGCATCCCTGTAATAACCGTTTTGTCTTAATGAGCCGATGAACTTGTCACTGCAGGCGCGAATTTGGTTTTGTGTCATGCCTCCGGCAACCGCTTTTAAAAAAACTTCTTTGAGCCAACTGTTGTTTTTTAGACCGGCTTTATATATCAACACGGCAAAAGGTAGTTTGATAGTACGCATCACCCGCCAAGGGTGATCTTTCAGAATTTGAGCCAAGAAACCCAGATAAGTATCTTTGCGGGTTATGGTGTGGTCCAAGTCAAAAATTGCCAGGTTTGTGATAGGTTTCATGATTCATATGCAGGAAATGAATGTGAAGCATAGACCATTAAGTCAAGTTGAGCTATTCCATTTTCGTTCCTA
>SPJK01039487.1_pt1 | contig 10858 bp, 8 predicted proteins | sample 3741771 | NCBI WGS metagenome assembly SPJK01 (sample SAMN10925997, study PRJNA522277) | cold seep metagenome | isolation source: Elba SIP-enriched marine methane seep metagenome, extraction at timepoint T2 | place: Italy: coast of Elba, Mediterranean Sea
GCCTTCGATGTGGCGATGTCGATCGGAGAACGCCTCGCCAAGGCGTGTGTCGGCGCGATCATCGACGAAGAGCTCTCCGACCTGAGCACCGTGATCGAGAACGATTGCACCCTCGCGCTCGTCACGGAGAAGACCCGCGACAAGCAGGACGATCCGAACGCGCTGAACCTACTCCGGCACTCGACGGCCCATGTCATGGCCGAGGCGATCCAGCGGATCATCCCCGAGGCGATGCTCGTGTACGGGCCTCCCTTGGAGAACGGGTTCTATTACGACATTGCGTTCCCGGACGACCGCCCACTCAAGGAGGGCGACTTCGAGGCGATCGAAGCTGAGATGGCGAAGATCGTCAAAGAAGATCGTCTGTTCACGCGTTACGATCTTGACTACTCCGAGGGTATCGAGAAGGTTAAACGCGAGGGGTCGAAGTACAAGCTCGATAACGCGCATCGCGCACATGAGGCCGGTTCGCTCTCGTTGAGTTTCTACGCAACGGGCGAGCCCGGCAAGGACTGGGAAGATCTGTGCCGAGGTCCTCATGTGCCGAGCACGGGGCGGATCGGTGCGTTCAAGGTCATGTCGCTCGCATCGTCCTACTGGCACGGCGACGAGAACTCCGATCGTCTGACCCGCGTGTACGGCACATCCTTCTTCAGCAAGAAGGACCTCAACGCGTACCTCGATCGACTCGAGGAAGCGAAGAAGCGTGACCATCGCGTGCTGGGCAAGAAGCTCAAGCTTTTCCACATCGACGAAACGGTCGGGCAGGGGCTCATCCTGTGGACGCCCAACGGGTCGGTCGTCCGCAAGGAGTTGCAGGACTTCATCTCCAAAGAACTCACCAAGCAGGGATACTCCGAGGTCTTCACGCCGCATATCGGCAAGCTCGATCTGTACCGGACATCTGGGCACTTCCCGTACTACGCGGAGTCGCAGTTCCCGCCGTTGATCGAGCGGGACCACATGACCCAGCTGAGCGAAGAGGGATGCTCGTGTGCCCAGCTCTCGAACCATATGACGACGGGTGAGATCGAGGGGTTCATGCTCAAGCCCATGAACTGCCCGCACCACATCAAGGTCTTCGCGTCCCAGCCCCACTCCTACAAGGATCTTCCGGTCCGGCTCGCGGAGTTCGGCACGGTGTACCGTTGGGAACAGTCCGGCGAACTCAACGGCATGACCCGCGTGCGTGGGTTCACGCAGGACGACGCGCACCTCTTCTGCACTCCCGATCAGATCGGGCAGGAGGTCCAAGGTTGTCTGACGCTCGTGAAGACGATCTTCCAGGTCCTCGGTATGAAGGACTACCGCGTGCGTGTGGGTCTGCGTGACCCGGACAGCGGCAAGTACACGGGCGACCCCGCGAACTGGGACAAGGCGGAGCAGGCGTGCCGCGAAGCAGCGCAAACGCTCGGCGTGCCCTTCACGGAAGAGCCAGGCGAAGCAGCGTTCTATGGGCCAAAGATCGACTTCGTCGTCAAGGATGTCATCGGGCGCGAATGGCAGCTCGGCACGGTGCAGGTGGACTACAACCTGCCCGAGCGGTTCGACCTCACCTATGTCGGAGCGGACAACGAGAAGCACCGCCCGGTGATGATCCATCGCGCCCCGTTCGGGTCGATGGAACGGTTCATCGGCGTGCTCATCGAGCACTTCGCCGGTGCGTTCCCCGTGTGGCTCGCGCCGGAACAGGTCCGCGTCCTCCCAATCTCCGAGAAGAGCAACGACTACGCGCATGAAGTCATGAGCGCGTTGCACGCCATCGGGATCCGATCGACGCTCGACGATCACGACCAGCGTGTCCAAGCGAAGATCAAAAACGGGTCGGAGATGAAGATCCCCTACCTCGTCGTGGTCGGGCCTCGCGATGCGGAGAACCGTGCCGTATCCGTACGTGCGTTCGGGATCGAGAAGGACCTCGGATCGATGCCGCTCGATGAGTTCATCAGTGCGATCGGTGAGGAGTACCGCACCAAGGGACGCAGCACTGTTCGCGAGCGTTTCGAAACAGTCAAGGCGTGATCAATCCTTGCGGATATGTTCCTGGAACCACGCACTGAACTGTGGATCGGTGTACGCGTTATCCCATGAGTTATGGTTCACGCCGGGGTACTCACTGAAACGAACATCCGCGCCAAGTGAACGAAGCGCTGTCTGAAGTGCACGTGATTCCCAGACGGGCACAACCACGTCCGCGTCCCCGTGGTGCAGCCAAACCGGGAGCGCTGCGAGCTTATTCGCGGCGTCCACTGTTTCCGGCATCTCGGGAGTTGCTTGCACACGTGGAATGCGCTGACGATCTTTGTCGAACACGGTGCGGATGTAGGGGCAGACCGGGCCGACGGCTTTGAATCGCTCAGGGTAGAGACCAGCGATGGTGATCGTGCCGTGCCCGCCTTGCGAGAGACCAGTGATCGCGAGGCGGTCCGGATCGTAGAGCCCCATGTCTGACGCCTTATCCAACAGCGCGATGACGGCGTGCGCATGGTCTTCCCATTCCGAGTTCACGCTCGGTTTCTGGGGTGCGATGATGACGAATGGCCAGTCCTCCGGCGTCTCCATCGCGTACCGGGGAAGGCCGACGTGGAGTTGTCGCACGCCTTCTGTCCCGCACTCGCCCGCGCCGTGAAGGAAGAGCAGCGCGTCGCCACCGACTGTCGCGGCTTCGTTGATCATGACCTTGCACGCGTAGCGCTGTCCGTCGATCTCCATCGAGATGTCATGGATGTAAAGTGCTTGGTTCATATGCGTATCCACCGAACGGGTTGGGGAGGCGCATCCGTATGAGAAACCCAGGATTAGTGCGATGATCACGAGTACGAAAGTATGTGCCTTGGTCATAGGACAGGGTATACCATGACGCTGCTCGGATTGCAATCCGAGTCAGGATGCTCATTCTGAAAGCCCATCGCCCCATCACGGTGTCAGGGAAAAAGCGGGAAGTGATGCAGGCGTGGGCGTGTGTCTGTAGAATGCCCGCATGCGTGATGATTCCGATGTGCAACCGATCCGGATCGCGATGTGGTCCGGGCCTCGCAATATCTCGACGGCGTTGATGCGGAGCTGGGGCGCACGCCCGGATTGCTTTGTGAGCGATGAGCCGTTGTATGCGCACTACCTGAGCGAAATCGACGAGGATAAACGGCGCGAGCACCCGGCATATGACGAGGTCATGCGCTCGCAGCCGACGGATTGGCGCGAGGTTGCGGCGTACCTGACCGGTCCGGCCCCCAATGGGAAACCGGTGTGGTACCAGAAGCACATGGCGCATCACCTTACGCGCGGGATGGGAAGAGATTGGATCGGGGAACTCAAGAACTGTTTCCTCATCCGCGATCCCGGCGCGATGATTACGAGCTTTATCAAGGTGATCGACAACCCGACGCCGTATGACCTTGGGTTGCCACAGCAGGTCGAGCTGTTCGATTGGGTACGGAAGGAAACCGGCAGAACGCCCGTCGTGATCGACTCGCGTGATGTGCTTCGTGCGCCGGAGCAGATGCTCGCGCGGGTGTGCGAGCGGGTCGGTGTGCCGGTTGACGAGTCGATGCTCTCGTGGGAACCCGGCCCGCGCGAAGAAGACGGCGTATGGGCACCCCACTGGTACGCGAGCGTGTACCAATCCACGGGCTTTGCACCGTACACCGAGAAGAACGAAGAAGTCCCGGCAGATCTGCACGGGGTCCTCAAGGAATGCAACGCGCTGTACGAGCAACTCGCGGCGCACACGATCAGTCTGGAGCCGTAACCCATGCAGCAGAAGTTCAACGAGAAGAACAGGGACCTCAAGATCAACATCAACGGCGAGCTCGTCCATCGCGATCACGCGGGGATCTCGCCGTTCGATTCGCTCGTGCAGGGCGGTGACGGGGTCTGGGAAGGGCTCCGCGTCTACAACGGGACGATCTTCAAGCTCGACGAGCACCTCGAACGCCTGCGCCGAAGCGCCAAGGCGCTCGCGTTCACGCAGATCCCCACGCGGGATGAGCTGTTCAACGAGATCAAGAAGACACTCGTTGCGAACGACATGCACGACGGGGTGCACATCCGCATCACGCTCTCGCGTGGGACGAAGATCACCTCGGGGATGGACCCGCGATTGAACCAATCGGGCCCGACCCTGATCGTGCTGGCGGAGCACAAGCCCCCGGTGTATCGCGACGCGGAGGGTTCGAGCGGGTTGACCATGTGCACGAGCAGCATCCGCCGGTTCGCGCCCGACATGATGGATCCGAACATCCATCACAACAACCTGATCCAATCGATCATGGCGAAGATCGAAGCGAACGCGCACGGCGCGGACGATGCGCTGATGCTCGATCAGCGCGGGTTCCTCGCGGAAGCGAACGCAACCCATGTGTTCATCGTGTCGCCCTACCCCGCCCACGCGGGCGATGATACGCCCGTCGTGCAGACCCCCACCACCGCGGCGTGCCCCGAGGGGATCACGCGCCAGACGATCCTCGACATCTGTGACGAGCACGGCATCCCCTGCGTGGAGCGGGATATCTCGATGACGCACGTCTATAACGCGGACGAGTGCTTCACGACCGGAACCATGGGCGAGCTGGCGTGGGTCGGGAAGATCGACGGGCGCGTGATCGGCGACGGGAAGATGGGCGCGATGACCAAACGCCTGTCCGAGCTGTTCATTGAGAAGACGAAGAACGAGGGCGTGCGGGTCGTGTGAGTCGATCGCGTAGGATGATTGCGATGGAAGATTGGATCATCATTCTGCTCATCATCAGCACCGTGCTCGCGTGCTGGAGCTTTTCGTTGTTCCTGCGACTCCTGTCGGAATATGTTGCGCGGAAGCGTCAGCGATTGCGTTCGGAGCATCACCGAGGAGAAATCGTACGTGCGCTGCTCGCGATGATTATGCTGATCGGCGGTGCCGCTGTTGCCGCATGGTTTGCTGCTGATCTCACACGGAGCATGACCGATTTCCAGCTTGATGATGCAGCCGTGGTTCTCGCGATCGCGATCGGGCTGGCTGTGTTCTCCGCGATGCTGCTCATCTGGGCGATCATCGGTGATCGGTCCCGTGGCCGGCTCCGTTGTCCACGCTGCTGGTACGACATGGAAGGGGCCTGGGCTCTCCAGTGCCCGGAGTGTGGGAAGACGGTTAACTCCGAACGACACCTCCGGAGCGCGAAACGCTCACGATGGCCGTTCGCCCTCGCGGGCGTTTGCATCATGCTGAGTGTGTATGGGCTCGACCGCCACAAACGGGTCGAGGATACGAGCGTGCTTGCCCTTGTGCCGACACGCGTCCTGATGGTCGGCTGGAGCATACTGCCCGATACATGGATCTCTCGCTGGAATGGCAAAGCCCACAGCGGTTGCCTAGAGGATCGGCTCCGGGAATCATGGGTCACTGTCTCTGCGAAAGATCGGTTCGGGCGGAGCCTGATCCACTCGATGCCACGGAGTAAGGCCAGTCGTTGGGACGGACATAGAACGACCCTGCTCGCCACGATCTACAACAACAACGCGACTTGGCTGAAGTATGACGATCCGGAGCATCCACACCCGCCCTCAGACATCTCCTACGGACCAATCCTGCAGCTGCTCGCGTTGGACGCGCTCAACGCCATGACGACCAAGTCTCCGGACATGATCGATTCGCAGATCATCGCCGAGTTTTCTGACCACAAGATGAACGCGTACAACCTCATCTGGACCTGGATGGTGTTCACCAGCGATCACTACGCTGAGAACGACCGCTTCCCGGGGCGTCTGTTCAATATCGATTATCAGCGCAGCCCTATCACACACGCATTGGTGTTCAACGAGCTGCGTGATGTGCTACCCAGTTTTCAGGGTCAACCATTTCTCGACTGCATCCATCATCAACGAGTAGACATACGCGAGGCAGCTTTTCGTCTCGCTATCGACACCGGGCTGATTGATTCCGATCCGTGCGTTTTCTTTGAAGCGCAGGATCAGCTCGGGCTCCGCAGATCCAGGATCCAGCAGCACCTCGGGCGTGTGCTGCACCTCATGAGTCCGCAAGCTCAGGAGTCCGCGTTCGCACAGCTCAGCGACTGGATCGGCTCTGCGGATGCCCGGAAGCGGATGTATGCGATCAGCTCCATCATGTATCTGCAGAATAACATGGGCTACGACCGTGACACCGATTTACCCGCGTATCAGAAAACAGTCCAGCAAATCATCGAGAGTTCGATGATGGATGACCGTACACCGTATACCGATTCTCCCAATGTCAGAATCAGCGATCAGGCGATGAAGGTCATCGCGCGATACGACCTGTACGGCGATCTCTTTTTCCCACTGCAGCGCATGCAGATCCTGCGAGGCCGAACCCCAACGCTTAAGCCTTACTGGTTCACAAACGACCCCGAGCGATATCAACGATCAGTGCTGCTTTGGCAGAAGCATTTCGGCGATCTGTTCAACTCACCAAACCCGAAAGTTCGACTGTGGCTTGTGAAGCGAATGCCAAGAGAGCGCGGCACATCGATCGATGAAGAACTCAACAACTTGGCGACCGAAATGCTCTACGATGCTGATCCTGAAGTGCAAAAAGAAGCGTATTCCGTCCTGATCGACCGCGGTGCGACTGAGCACATACCTGAGGGATACGCTCCTATGAACGATACAGGATCGCTCTAGCTCCCGTTCCGCCGCGCCTGCGCCTCCGCGATGATCGCGATCGCCTCATCCGGATCATCCGTGAGGTGGACCAGGTCCATGTCCTCCGGCGAAATCGTTCCGCCTTCGATCAGGGACCTGTCGATGAAGTCGCGCATGGGTTCCCAGAACTCGCGTCCCATGATGATGATGGGGAACTTCTCGATCTTGCCCGTCTGGATGAGGACGACGGTCTCGAAGATCTCATCGAGGGTACCGAACCCGCCGGGCATGACGATGAAGGCGTCGGAGTATTTGACCAGCATCACCTTGCGGACGAAAAAGTAGTTGAAGTCGATGTACCGATCGAGGTACGGGTTGGGGAACTGCTCCATGGGGAGTTCGATGTTGCATCCGAGCGACAACCCGCCGCCATTTCGGGCGCCGCGGTTCGCAGCCTCCATGATTCCCGGGCCGCCGCCGGTCATGACCGCGAATCCGGCCTCGGCAAGTTTCTCCCCCACCTCGACCGCGAGCTTGTAGTACTCGTGGTTCTCGTCGAATCTGGCCGAGCCAAACACGGTAACGCATGGGCCGATGAAATGGAGGCGACGGAACCCCCGGATGAACTCGATGAAGATCCGGATCGTGGTGTAGAGTTCCTGTCGTCGCAGACGCGGACCTTTGAGCAGGTGATGCTCGGAGCCCTTGGGAGGCTTCTTGCCCCACTCCTTCTGCTCTAGGGGAGACTGCTCTAGGGGAGACTGCTCTAGGGGAGACTGCTCGCGTGTGGACTCGGTTTTCCTCGGTTCATCATCCATGTGTCTCAAGTTTAGGCGATCATCCGCGAGCGCTATCGTTGTGCAAAGGAGCGATTCATGTGCACCCCATTCACGATCATCAACGAGCATGGGCTCGACATCCTCGGCGATACCCACCTCCCAGCTCAAGCACCCATCGCGTGCGTCGTGCTCATGCATGGTTACAAGGGGTACAAGGACTATGGGTTTATTCCGTTGCTCGCGCACGATCTGTGCGCACGCGGGATCATGGTGCACCGGTTCAACTCCTCCACTTCGGGGATGACGAACGACATCGAGACCTTTGCACGCCCGGATCTATTTGCTCTTGATACGTGGGCACGACAGGTGGACGATGTTCGACGCGTGGTGCGTGCTGTGCGCGACGGAGAGATCGCGGGGAATGATCTGCCTCTATTCCTGATCGGTCACTCGCGAGGCGGCGCGACCGCGCTGCTCAGTGCAGGGCGTCATCGAGATGAGCTCAACCTCTCGGGTGTGATCACGATCAACGCGGTGGATCGGTGTTGTCGGATGACGCAAGATGATCAAGACGCGATGCTTGAACGCGGGTACGCGATGACCGAGAGTGCGCGAACGAAGCAGGAACTTCGCATCGATGCGCGCTGGTTGCGCGAACAACTCGATACGCCGGATGATCACAATGTGCTCTTGCAAGCGTCGAGATGTGGATGCCCCGCGTGCATTCTCCACGGCAACGCGGATGATGCGGTGCACATCAACGCGGGATTAGCGATTGCTCACAAACTTAACACCCCCTTGTTTGTGCTGAAAAACGCGAATCATGTGCTCAATATGCCCAATCCGAGTGCAATAGATGCAACGCGATCTGAACCACTATTGAAGACAGAGGGTGAAATCGTTCGATTCATTACCAAGCACGCAACGCGATCCGTTTGACTTTGCACGCGTGCACGGAGACAATTCCACGCGATGCATCGCATGTGTGCCATATTGGGAATGATGACGCTTGTGAGTCCTGCGCTCGCACAGCAATCAATCATCAACGCCGTCGAGGATGACACGACGTGGTTGCCCTCGATGATGCTCGCGAATGGTTCATACTTCAAGGACAACTTCTCTCGCGATCGGCTCGTACCGATCACGGCTGAACAACTCACGGAGTTCCGTTCGTCCGGCGTTGATCCATCATGGATCGATGCACGATTCGAGCTCCCGTCCTTCGAACCAACCCTTCGGCGAACCACTCAGGACGATCATCCGCTGAGCGTTGAGTCGTGGGCAACGCACCACTCAAGCGATACGCCAGTTCTGCAACTTGACGATTCATTGAGTTTCATTGTTGGACGCACGACGGCGCTGCGTGATGGCAACATCGCGGGGAGCGCGGGTGGTTTTGGCAACTCGGGCACCGATCATGTCGCGAGTGTCGCGCAAAGCGAAGGCGAGTACGACCTGTACGATCTCTCATTGGCGTGGAACGCGTTGAAAACCGACGACGTCTCGTTCTCGTTCCTCTCCGGCCTCAAAGCAATCGATGCGAACATCGCCAAACGCGTTAAGGGCGCCGGCGGATCAACGAGCATCGATTCGGAGCACCGCGCCGTGCTCATGCCCATGGTCGGCTCGGGCGTCCGTTGGAACGTGAGCGATGACTTCGCGATCACCGGCAGCGCCCTGACGCACCCGATCGAATCGGGCGACGCACTGTTTGACTTCAATGCCGCGACTGATCTGCGGATCACCCGCAATGTAGACTTCACCGCGGGGTACCGGATCATCCGATCCAACTTTGATGTTGGATCGGTCAATACAGAACTGACGCAGGAAGGGCTCTTCGCCCGGCTGCAGATCCGGTTCTGATGTCAACCATCACGAATCCCCATTTCCACTCGTATCTCTGTTTCACCGATGCCTGATCGCCCCTGGACAGACGAGTACACCCTGCTGTGCGAGAAGTGCGGATATGTGATTGAGGGGCTCGATTCATCGGGCAACTGCCCCGAGTGCGGCAAACGCATCGTCGAGAGTCTCCCCGAGCGGCGCGTCGGCACGCCGTGGCAGCAGTCGCCGGGGGTGGGTTCGTTGGTGCGGACTTGGTGGATGACTTTGCGACATCCGGTGCGGACGCTGGATGTGATTCAAATGCGTCCGATCCTGCTCTTACAGATGCTGATCAAGCCGTTGTTGCTCATCGCACTGCTATTCGTGACCATCGGTTCCATGCAAATCCTGTTCATAGGCGAGGTCTTCTACCTCGCGTTCATCGTCTTTCCCGCGTACATGGGAATCTCGAGCATACTCATCTTGATCCTCTTGGGATTGACACACATCGAATCACTCGGGCTTAGAACAATCAGCCGCCAACGCGAGTTCAGGATCACCAAAGATGTATCACACCAGATCGTCGCCAGCGGCTCTGTCGGGTGGGCGATTGCACTCACAGGAATCGGACTCTTCTGGAATTCATTTCTGATATCGAGCGTAATGGGCAAAGCAACCTCGCCCGAGCTCCAGAGCGCCGCTCACGCGGTGTTCATAACCGGAATGATCACTTCGTCACTAATGGTCGTTTTCGGCTTTCTCTTCTTCGAGACCTTCGCCTATCTCGGGTTGCGTCGATTGAAGTTCGCGAATCGGGTGCGTCCGTCTGACGCATCGGAGGATGCAACGACGCGCGTCGAAGACGCGTTGTAGTGCGATTGCGGTGTTCTGAAGACCCCCTCCGTCACGCTGCGCGTGACACCTCCCACGCGGGGCGGGGAAGGCAAGAACATCTGTATGAAGGGAGGCGAGTCGTTAACCCTGCATCAACTCCGCGAGGATATCGAGACCCTGCGCCAGCTTGTCGCGGCGGGTGGCGAAGCTGATGCGGAAGTGTGTGTCGCGGGCGGAGAATGCGCCGCCGGGGATGACGAGGACTTCGCGTTCGATCGCTTTCTCCGTGAACTGCGCGCCTGTCATACCCAGGTGCTCGGGGACCTTGATGAACGCGTAGAAAGCACCACCGGGCGTTGCGATCTCTGTGAGGTGCCCGAGCTTCTCCTGCACGAGGTCGCGCCGGGACTCGAACTCAGCAACCTGCTCGCTCATACTCGTCTCGAAGCACGCCTCCACGCCCGCCTGGAGGGGCGAAGGGGCACACACGAAGGTGTATTGCTGGAGCTTGGCCATCTGCTCGATGATCGCCTTGGGACCCGCAGCGTACCCCAGACGCCAACCCGTGCACGCGTAGGTCTTCCCGAAGCCACGAATCAGCAGCGTGTCCTCGTCCGCCCCCTCAAGACGGGCCGGGCTCGGGCAACGCTTGAGCGACGGATCGCCCGCCGCGGAGTCCGTCGTAAAGTCAGAGAACGCGAACTCGTCGTAGATCTCGTCGGAGATCAACAGCACGCCCTTGGACTTACACAGTTCTCGTAGCTCAGCGCACTCTTCGCGTGAAGGGACGACGCCGCACGGGTTGCTCGGGGTGTTGAACAGAA
>SPJK01069832.1_pt1 | contig 10857 bp, 9 predicted proteins | sample 3741771 | NCBI WGS metagenome assembly SPJK01 (sample SAMN10925997, study PRJNA522277) | cold seep metagenome | isolation source: Elba SIP-enriched marine methane seep metagenome, extraction at timepoint T2 | place: Italy: coast of Elba, Mediterranean Sea
GGCGTGACGGCTTTTGCATCTCGCCATTCACGCGCTATCGCGGCGAACAGGCGGGCCCCGGCATTGTCCGGATTCTGGCCCGGGCGCATTTCATAATCGTCAGCGCGACCATTCCAGAACGCTTCTTCAAACTCGTCGGCTTTCTTGCGCGCACCGCCAATCGAGAACAGTTTCTCGGCGACCACAGCCCAGGACCAGATACTTGCAATGACCAGTGCGATCAGCACGGCTTTCACCACAGGATCGGCCGACATCAAAAGCTCGACCATTGAAAATGCGTTTTCGGTCGTGACCTCTGCCAGCGCTTGAGATTGCATACGCTTGTCCCATTCTTCTAATCAGCGACACAGGCCGCCCAGTGAAATTCTCGTGTTTCTATCCGTGGAGAATCGGGCGGAAACGTGACCGCTTGCCTTCTTCTCTGCAATGTTCATGGGATTGGTGCGATTGGGTTAAGGAATCCTCGATTCTCATAAATCTCATTTGTCAGAAGCGGCGTTTTTTGCTCCTTATGCATCGCAGTAGAGAAGGGTGACGTTATGACGGGCTATACATTGTATGGCAGCGAGATGAGCTATTTTAGCGGTAAAGCGCGGGCTTATCTCAGGTGGAAGGGGATAGAGTTTAGCGAAATCGCCCCGTCGCCGGAGATCATGAAATCCGAAATCCTGCCGCATATTGGCTGGCCGGTCATCCCCGTCCTGAAGACGCCGGAGGGCTCTTATGTTCAGGATACGGCCGATATCATCGCTCATTTTGAGGGGCCGAGTGATGCCGATTCCGCGATGCCGGACTCACCGCTGCAGAAATTCGTCACCTATTTGCTGCAACTCTTCGCCGATGAATGGATGACACTGCCCGCCATGCATTATCGCTGGAACCACAATGAAAACTGGATCTATGGCGAGTTTGGCAAGAACGCTGCGCCGGATGGAACGCTCGAAGAACAGTACGAGGCTGGTAAGGCCGTTGGGTCGCGCTTCAAGGGGTTCGTGCCGATGTTGGGGATCACGCCCGAAACAGCGCCGGGCATCGAAAAGGCCTATGAACAATTCCTCGCTGACCTGTCGGCGCATCTGGAAAAGCTGCCTTATTTGCTGGGGACACGAGCGAGCTATGCCGATTTTGCCATGATCGGGCCGCTCTACGCGCATCAGTATCGCGACAAGTTCACCGGCGACCATATGAAACGCACCGCACCGAAAGTCGCCGACTATGTTGAACGCGTGATTGCCGGCGAAGGGCGCGACGGCGAGCTCATCCCACTCGACGACGTGCCGGTAACTCTGTTGCCTATCCTGCGTGTGGCGCTTGCAGAACACTTGCCGGTGCTGACCAATACCAACGAACAGTACCGAACCTGGGCAGCAACCGCAGAGCCCCATTCCGAAGTGCCGCGTGGTGTGGGCATGTCACCCTTCACAACAGGCGGTCACAGCGGCGAGATTGCGTCGCGTACGTTCTCGCTTTTGCGCCTGCAGGATGCGCTGGACACGTATCAGATCATGATGCCGTCGGATCGGAAAAGGGCCGAAGCATTCCTGGCTGCAGTTGGCGGGGAAGCCTTGCAAACCATGCGTATTGAGCCGCGTTTGACGCGCAGGGATTTCAAGCTCGCAATGGTTTGACGTGCGTGATGGGGCGTGAATTGCAGTCGCTCGCTCGCGCTTAGGGCGACTCCGTCGACCCTGCGCGGTCGAACGCTACACGGCGCGATACGAAGAATACGAAAATCGGCACCAGCACGATCGAAATCCCGAACGCGATCCAGTAGTTCCAGGCGAGGACGTCGGTTCCAATCACAAATATCAACCAATTCAACACCGCACCAGCGGTTGCCGTGGCAGCGAAGCCGGGCAGGGCGCGGCGATGCGGTTCTGTTGAGCGGAACGTGAAATAATAATGCCCAAAGTAGGAGACGTTGAACGCAACCAGAAAACCGATCACGGTCGCGAGGGACGGGCGCATCTGGACGGTCTCGACCAGGGCCCACAGGATCGCCGCATGGGTCACTGTAGCGGACACGCCGACAATGCCGAACCGGAAAAGCCGCACAATTGTGGGATAGAGCTTACGCATTGGGGTCAGCGTCAAACCCGCGTTTTTCTTCAACAATGAAGAGGGGGCGTTGCTTGGTTTCGGCAAATATGCGGGCGATATATTCGCCAAGCACGCCAATGCTCAGGAGTTGCAACCCGCCGAGGAAGAAGATCGCGACGACCAGCGTCGCATAGCCCGGCACATCGCGTCCAAAGGCCAGGGTCTCTATGGTCACCCATGCGGCATAGGCCACGGCGAGCGCCGCGATGCAAATTCCGATAACCGACCACATCCGTAGCGGTGCGGCACTGAATGAAACCACACCGTTCCAGGCATAGCCAAACAGCTGTGAGATCGACCATTTGCTGGTCCCGGAGCGCCGCGCTTCAACATCGTACAAAACCGGCTGCTGGGAGAATCCAACCCAGGCATACAGGCCTTTCATGAACCGCTTCTGCTCGGGCAGCGCGTTCAGGGCGTCGACCACGCGGCGGGACATCAGCCGAAAATCGCCGGCATCTGCGGGTATGCGAACATCGGAGGCGCCAGAGAACATGTGATAGAATGCCGAAGATAATCCGCTGCGAAGCCGTCCCTCGGTCTTGCGCGAGCGACGCAGACCGTAGACAACATCAACGCCGCGCTCCTGGATTTCCATCATTTCCTTCAAGGTTTCCGGTGGATGCTGCAAGTCGCCATCCATGAGCAGGACCTGATCGCCGCTGGCGTCTAGCAGTCCAGCCGAAACGGCGGCCTCCTTGCCGAAATTACGCGAGAGCTTGATGATCCGGACGCGCTTGTCTGTTGCTCGCACCTCAATCAGGGCCGACATGGTCTCGTCATCGCTGCCATCATCGACGCAAATCACTTCCCAGTTCTTGGTGATTGAATTGAGCACGGGCAGCAAACGCTCGAAGAGCGGTCCAGTATTATCGAACTCATTGTAGAACGGAATGACGACGGAGAGGTGTGAGGTGGGATTGCTCAAGCGGCCCTCGGGGGTTGAATCGACGCGTCAAACACACTTGGTTCGACCGTCAGTGTGCTTATTATATCGGCGATTGAGGGTCAATGAACGGCGGGAGCCGGTGCATGTCACTGGGCATCTTCCTCGGCCTCTGGTGCGGCTCGGAACAGGCTGACCTCATGGGTTTTCAGCATTTCGAGGCGCGGCCCGATCTCCTGGCCTGGCTGGTGCAGGATGCTGAAATCCTCGGGCGCGGCGTCCGGATAGTCTTCGGCCAGGGTGTGCGCCGCCGTTTTGATGTCGTTGGAAAGTCCAACGGTCTTTTGCACCACGCTCGGAATATTACCCAGTTTCATCACGAAGAGCAGTCCGACGGCCCCGATTGCAACTTTGCGCGAGGCGTTCTGATTGCGCGCGATCGCGAACAGGGCGAGCGCGAAAACTGCGATCCAGAAGAACGTACCAAAACTGATATAGCGGCTGACAAAGGCGTGTTTTGCGCCAAACGTTTCCCAGCGGCCGATCGCGGTCAGCAGGCCCGCGCCCATGGAATAGGCCGCCAGCGCAAGGAACGGAGCCGCGCCCTGCCAGATCTTCTCTTTCGCCACGCCGCGAAGGGTCCAGACCGACCAGATCAGAAGACCCGCGCCGATCAGGAAGCAGACAAGCGCACTGTCACGGGCAAATCGAACGATCGGTGAGGTAACGAAGTTTATCGCATAGTCGATGAGACCCAGGATAGCGGACGGATCGAAGAAATCAGGCGTGCTGTCGACTGTGTAAGCCGCGGATGAATCGGTTAGTGCCAGCGAGAAATGCCACAACAGGAGCGCGGTAAATGCAGTCCACAGGATCAGGCAGGCCATGCCCTCGCCGGATTTCAACGCGCCATATGTGAACAGCAAAGCAAATCCAATCGGAATGAGCGCCCATCCCGTGCCAAAGGCATAGATGGAAACCGCTGCTGCGAGGATGCCCAGAAACGTATTGAGCAGGGTTGGCGCGCCCCGGCTTAAGCGCTCAATCGCCCATAGCGCGCCGGTAATGTTCAGGAAAACGGCAACCTGCCAGCCCCAGAGCCAATTGGCCGCCTGATCCAACGAGAACAGGAAGAAAGCGCCAAACCCAAATACCCAAAGCGTCACGCGACTGGCGCCAAAAAGTTCCAGACTTCGATCCAGAATGCGCGCAAGTGCGACGAACCCTAGCCCGGCCACCAGAACACTGGCGAGGCTCTCCGCCCAATGGGCCATACCAGTGGCTTGCGCGAGGCCAAGTTGCACCAGGTATCCGGAAGCGTGCCAGTGATTTCCGTGCAGGGCAAACAGGTCAGAAAATGCCAGAGTATCGCCCTGCAATCGGTCAAAGTACGGAACGATGTCCCAATGATCGTGGAAAGGTGCCCGATAAAAATAGGCGAGGCTGAAAATCAACGTTACGGCGAAGAGCGCGCCTACCAGCCCCCACTTGAGAAATCTTGTCGACATGAGTGTGAGGGATCCCGGATCAGGTGGCACCGTCCCTCGCGTATAGAGCCGCTGTGAGGAGGCGGGCAAGGCACTTTCGCGTTGGTGACAGAAATGAAAGCGCTCCCGGGCCGTGTGTCATCACAAGGCCCGGGAGCATGGGTTTCAGGCAGAGACCTCGGTCACGAGGCCTGCGCCGACTGTCTTGCCGCCCTCTCGGATGGCAAAGCGGACGCCTTTCTCAATTCCGATCGGCTTGTTCAGCTGGAAGCTGATTTCAGCCTGATCGCCGGGATGGATCAGCGTGCCATCATCGACATTGACGACACCGGTCACATCGGTGACGCCGAAGAAGAATTGCGGGCGATAGCCGCTGGCGAAACTGGTATGACGTCCGCCTTCTTCTTTTGTCAGCACAAAGATCTGCGCTTTGCCTTTCGAGAAAGGCTTGATCACACCCGGCGCGCTGAGCACCTGGCCGCGACGAACCTCGTCACGCTTCAAGCCGCGCAGCAGCAGACCGACATTCATACCCGCGCGTGCTTCGGGAATGTCCTTCCGGAAAGCCTGCGTGCCGGTGACGGTGACTTCTGCGCCGTCATTGTCGAGTCCAACGATTTCAACCGTGTCGCCAGATTTCAACACGCCGCGCTCCACACGTCCTGTGACGACGGTACCACGCCCGGAGATCGTGTTGACGCCTTCAATCGGCATCAGGAACGGACTGTCATAATCGCGGACAGGATCTGGAATATGTGTATCCAGAGCGGCCACGAGATCGACGATGCATTGCACATCCGGGCTCTCAATGTCGCCAGCAAGGGCAGCGTCGAGCGCCTTCAGGGCTGAACCAAAGACGAAGGGCGTGTCTGCATAGCCTTGCGACTCCAGCAGATCACCCGTTTCCATCTGGATCAGCTCCTGCATCTCCGCCCGCTCGTCCTCGGACAGCATGTCCATCTTGTTGACAAACACGACCATGCGCTGAACGTTGACTTGCCGGGCGAGCAGGATGTGCTCGATGGTTTGCTTGGCAGCACCTTCGGTGCCATCAACCAGCAAGATCGCGCCATCCATTTGCGACGCACCAGTGATCATGTTTTTCACATAGTCGGCGTGTCCCGGACAATCGATGTGGGCATAGGTCCTTGTGTCGGACTCGTACTCGACATGCGACGTGTTGATCGTGATGCCGCGGGCTTTTTCTTCCGGGGCTTTGTCGATCTGATCGAAGGACATGGCTTGTCCGCCAAGCCGTGCTGCCTGGACCTGCGTGATCGCAGAGGTCAGCGTGGTCTTGCCGTGGTCGACATGTCCGATCGTGCCGACATTCACATGAATTTTCATAGGCATCGGTTTACTCCTTTCGTGCCTGATGAAGCGCCGCTCCGAACTCCTCTGGCCAGGAGCAGTCGAAGCGACCATTGGCATTGGCGCGCCAATTCGGGTGCGGGACAGATGTCGGGAGACATTTGGCCCAAAGAAAAACCCCGGAGGCACAGCCATCCAGGGTCTTGTCATCAGGACACCATGGGGAGGCCGCAGCCTCCCGGGAAAAGAAGGCGGGTCAGAAATCCGGGTAATAGCGCTCGTCTGCGCGGGCAGCTGCCAACGCATCAAAACTTGCAATCTCAAAAGAGCACCGGGTCATGGAACTCGCCTTTTCTCAAAACGGATGGGCACATAACAACGCCCGAAATAAAATTCAAGGCGCGGATGAAAAGGGATCTATGATCCTCATGTTCAACCAGTACTCGCCAAAGCAAGAATCAGGTCTTTTCAGGGGTTTACACAGCAACGTTTGAAGCTTCAAACAAAGGCATCGTGAGACGTCTGTTTTTTTGGGGGTGAAAAATCTTTTTGATGAACTGGACTTGAACAGAGCGTCTTTCATACCGATATTCGATAAGAGAAAGGAAAAGAGGGCATGGCAAGGTCACTCATTGAGCGGCTGAAAAAACGAATTAGAGACAACGTTCTAGACTTCCTGGAAACAGAACCGAGCGCGGAATCGCCGCCCCTCCATTCCATTCCATCGTCAGACCTCATTCACCGCCTAAAGCTTCGGCTGGGGGCCATCGAGGCAGAACGATATCGGCTCACCCAATCCTTGGGAGAACCGGCTGATACGAGATTGCTCGATACGCGCGCCAGCAAGGCGTTAGATGACGGCGACGACCGACTTGCGCGAGAAATCCTGCGGGTGAAGCTCGATCATGCAACAACCCGAGCTGCGGCAGCGGAGCGGATTGAGGATCTCGACCTCGAAGCCGCGGACTTGCAAGCGCTGATCAAACTGGTCGCCGATGACGAGGAGATCGACGAATCGCTCGAAGCGCGGCTCGCAAAATATGAATCGCTGCTGGATGCGGCAGAAACAAAAGAACAGAAGGACGGATAAATATGGACCTGTTTCACCCAGCCTTGCTGCCATTCACGGCGGCCCTGATCGTTCTCGGACTGATCGCCGCGCTGGAGTTGGTAGGCCTGTTATTCGGCGTGGCCTTTTCCAATCTGGTCGATAGCGCCTTGCCCGAGTTTGAATTGGACGCAGACGCCGATTTCGAAATCGATGCCGAGCTTTCTGCTTCTGGCGGTCCTTTGGATGTCGACGGACCAGACGTACCGGACATGCCATCCGTCGGTCCCCTAAGCCAGTTCTTGTCGTGGTTGTGTGTTGGTAAAGTCCCGGTGCTGATTCTGCTCGCGGCCTTCTTGCTTGGATTTGGCCTCACGGGCCTGGTCGTTCAGGAAGCCAGCCAGGGCATTATCGGGCTTTATCTCTGGCCGATCCTGGTGGCTATTCCGGCTGTGATGGTGGCCCTGCCGACCACGCGTTATCTCGGCCTCACAATCTCGAAGATCATGCCGAAAGAAGAGACGGACGCCATTTCGCGAAATGCCTTTATTGGCGCCGTCGCAACTATAATTCGAGGTGAGGCCGAAGCGGGCAAGCCTGCAGAAGCGAAGCTGAGAGATGTCCATGGAACCACGCATTACATCCTCGTGGAACCTGACCAAACTGGTCTGAAATTTGCTCAAGGAGACGAAGTTTTACTAGTCAAAAAAACCGGAACAATTTTTCGAGCCGTCACCAATACAAATCCAGTATTGGCAAACTCATAAACAAGAAGGAAGCATTATGAACTCTTTATTTGAACTCCCCGTTATCATCGCCGTCGCGGCGTTCGCGTTCCTCTTGATTTGCGGCATGGTTTTCGCGCGCCTGTATCGGCGCTCGTCGAAAGAAGTGTCCTTTGTCCGAACTGGATTTGGTGGCCAGAAAGTGATTATGAATGGCGGCGCGCTGGTCTTCCCGATCCTGCACGAAATCATTCCGGTCAATATGAACACATTGCGCCTGGAAGTGCGACGACATGCTGAACAGGCCTTGATTACGCGTGACCGGATGCGGGTCGATGTGCAGGCTGAATTCTATGTGCGCGTCCAGCCAACCGTCGAAGCGATCGCGGATGCGGCGCAAACCCTCGGCCAGCGAACCATGCGTCCGCAGGATCTGAAAGAGCTGGTTGAAGGCAAGTTTGTCGACGCCTTGCGGGCTGTGGCCGCGGAAATGGCGATGGAAGAGCTGCACGAGCAGCGCGTAAACTTCGTTCAGAAGGTCCAGGCGGCCGTCTCCGAAGACATTTTGAAGAACGGTCTGGAGCTCGAATCTGTGTCCCTGACCGGGCTCGACCAGACGTCAAAAGAGTACTTCAATCCGAACAACGCGTTTGACGCGGAAGGTCTGACCAAGCTGACCGAAGAAATCGAAGCGCGGCGCAAGAAGCGCAATGATATTGAACAGGAAACGGAAGTTCAGATTCAACGTAAAAACCTGGACGCTGAACAACAGCGCCTGGAAATCTCGCGAGATGGCGAATATGCGCGCTTGCAACAGCAACGCGAAGTCGAAATCCGCAAAGCGATGCAGGCCTCCGAGATTGCCAAAGAGCAGGCCGAGCGTGAGCGCGAAGCTGAACAGGCAAAGATTGTCGCCACCCAGAAAGTGGAAGAATCCGCGATTGCTGCGAAACGCGAGGTTGAGCAACGAGAAATCGAGAAGACCCAAACCGTCGAAGCAGCCCAGGTCGAGAAAGACAAATATGTCGAACTCGCGCGTCAGGAACGCGATATTGCCGTGGCTGAGAAATCTCGAGCCAAGTCTGAAGCTGATGCAGAAGCCGACAAAGCCCGCGCCATTGCTGCTCGCGCTATGGAGGAGGTTACCACCGCGCGCGAGACCGAGATTGCTGATCGACAGATGGCGATCGAACTGATCGATGCCCGAAAGGATGCCGAGCAGACGGCCATTGCCATCCAGGTGGCCGCTGAATCTGAGAAAATCGCTGCCGCGGATCGTGCCGAAGCGGTTCGAATTGAAGCTGAGGCCGAAGCTCAGCGCGAACGCATTACCGCCGAAGGTGCGGCGCAGGCAGAGAAACTGCGCGCAGATGCTCTGGCCGCCACTTATGCAGTGGAAGCCGACGGTAAACGTGCCGTCAATGAAGCGGCCAATGTGCTGTCGGTCGATCAGATCGCCATGCAGATCAAACAGGCGCTTATCACTGCGCTGCCATCGATTATCGAACAGCAAGTCAAGCCGATGGAGCAAATCGAAGGCATCAAGATCCTGCACGTCGACGGTCTCGGCGGTATAGGCGGCGGCACCGATGCTGGCGACGGTGTTGGCGGCGGCAATGTCGCGGATCAGGCAGTGAATGCGGCCCTGCGCTACCGCGCGCAAGTGCCACTACTGGACAGTCTGCTGGGTGAACTCGGCCTCAAAGATGCTGATCTCAGCCAGGCTCTGAGCGATGGTTCGGCTAAGCCGAATGGCGCCGCTTCGCCGAAGCAGGACGAAAACCAGGGGCCGGACTAGATCCGGCCTTTCGGTTCCCGCTACGCTACAGTACATCATTTCCAAACTATTTCCGGAGGACGCCTATGACCAAGACGACCAGCCCAACGGCCTTGCAATATCTCGACAAAGCGATGGGAGGCTTGCGCAATCTCGGCCTGTTGCCCGACAGCGCTGATGGCAGCGCCGCGCCGGTCGTCGCCTTGCTCGAACAAATCACCGAGCTGGAACCTGACAAGGTCGCGGCCATCGCCCGAACCCTCGACCAGGCGAGCGTGTTCAATGATGTTGTCCGCGAGCAGGTTTCCAACATGACCATCGCCCAGCGCTATGAAGGCATCACCAAGGCGTTTGATTCCATTCGCGATGATGCCAAGGCGCTGGTCGATCAGTACGCCGATGGCAAGATCTCGACCATGGAAAGGGCGTCGAACATCTGGATGAAGATGACGCGAGGCGACATTGCCAGCCGGTTTGGCAAGATCAAGGATCTCTATCTGGAAGTGCAGGACGAGTCGGCCAACCAGATCGCGCGTGAACGCAATATCCTGGAAGCGTATCTCGATTTCCGCGGCGCCATGAAACAGTCAGAAGTCCTGGCGCTGGAGGTCCTGAAGACCGCCGAAGGCGTGCTCGATCAGGCGCGCGGTGAAGTCACCAGCGCGGTCGAAGCGGTCAATGCGTTTACCGGCGAAGACGCGGCCGAGCGAGCCCGTGTGGAATTGGCCCGCGATGAGAAGCTGCGCGAGTTGCAGGCCGAAGAGAAACGTTATCAGATTGCCAAGGATCTCTCGGACAATCTCACCATCGGTTACAACACATCAGAAGTGATCATGGCCCGCCTGGTCCAGATCACCACCGCCAAAGAGCGTGTTTATGGGCAGTCTGTGAGCTTCTTCTCCACCAATGAAGTGGTTTTGACGGCACTCACAGCGAGCTTTACCGGGATGCATGGCCTGCACGAAAGCACGCAGACGCTGGAAGCCATGAAGGACGGTGTGAACAAGAGTCTCGAGGTTCTCGCCGAGATTGGCGGCGATGTGCAGGAAGCAGCGACACGTGCTGGATATGGCCCCACAGTTTCTGCCGCTTCGGTCAAGATGCTGGTCGACAGCGTCGTGAATTTCCAGGAGCGATCTCAGATCATCATTGCCGAAATGCGCGATCTTTCGACCAAGAATTCGGAGGATATTCGCGATGCGGTGGAGGATGGGAAGCGGCGTCTGACCAAGCTGGTTGAAGACGGAGCCGCCCTCGCCCTGACGGCATAAGGTCACCATGACGGCACCGACTCACACGCGCAGCCTGGATGATGTCCTCATCGCAATGGACGTGGTCGACACGCTGCGCCATCGTGATCTGATCCTGAAAAAAGAGCTGGATCAGGACGGGCGCGAGCAGCAGCTGATCACTCGTCTGCGCGAGATCTATGCCGCGCAAGGGATCGACGTGACGGATGAGGTGTTGCGTGAAGGCGTGCGTGCACTCGAAGAGCGACGCTTTCAGTACACGCCCGCGGCACC
>SPJK01031809.1_pt1 | contig 10856 bp, 11 predicted proteins | sample 3741771 | NCBI WGS metagenome assembly SPJK01 (sample SAMN10925997, study PRJNA522277) | cold seep metagenome | isolation source: Elba SIP-enriched marine methane seep metagenome, extraction at timepoint T2 | place: Italy: coast of Elba, Mediterranean Sea
AGCCACGGGCTTTTCTATATGGTGGGGGCATACCCGGCGCGGGTGTAGTTCAATGGTAGAACGTGAGCTTCCCAAGCTCAATACGAGGGTTCGATTCCCTTCACCCGCTCCAGACTCCTTGCAGAACTCCCTTTAGAGCTCCTAGCAGATAAGAAGATCGGAATTTGGCGCGTTTCGCTGTTCTGACAGGATTCCTGTCGTCAGCCGCCTGTCACCGGTGGGAAGAAGGCAACTTCGTCGTTGGGGGAGAGGGGGGTATCCCAGGCGGCGAAGTTTTGGTTTATGGCCAGTTTGATCGCGCCGGTATCCTTAAAGGCTTCTTCATAACCGGGGCCGCGGGTCTTCAGCCATTCGACAAGCTGCGCCGCATCGCCGACGGTTTCGGGCGGGCTCAGGTCTTCTTCCCCGACGCCAATGCGCTGGCGCAGCCATGCGAAATACAAAATTTTCATCCAAGCACCTCCGTAAAGGGCAGATAGGCGATGGGGTCGCCTTCGGCAAGGGTCACGACATCCTCCGGAAGCTCCACAAAGCCATCGGCGCCGACCAGGGATGACAGCATGCCGGCCCCGCCCCGACCATGTTTATGGGCGATGGGGGTGCCGCCCTCGGGTCTAACTGACAGGGTGGCGCGGACGAATTCCCGGCGCCCTTCCTTCTTCTTATAGGAGAAACCGGCCAGAGCCTGGTGGCGAACGGGCGCCTTCGGTGTCTCCCCCGCCATTGCTTGCAGCAGCGGACGGGCCAACATGACAAAGGTGGTCAAGGCGGCAACGGGATTTCCGGGCAGCCCGATAAAGGGTCGCTTCGGGTTTTCCGTTTGGCCGCCGCCGATCAGTCCGAACCCCACCGGGCGGCCCGGCTTGATCGCGATGCGCCAGAAGGCAAGACTGCCCAGCGCTTCAATGGCGGCGCGGACATGATCTTCTTCGCCCATCGACATGCCGCCGGTCGAAAGCACCACATCATGAGTCTCAACTGCTTCCATCATTGCGCGGCGAATGCCATCCGCATCATCTGTCAGGATGCCAAGATCGGTGACCTGGCAGCCCAATCCCTTAAGGGCTGTGCCGATGGTGAAGCGGTTCGAATCATACAGCGCGCCTTCGGGCAGGGGACTGCCCGGCGGTGCCACTTCATCGCCGGTTGAGAATAAGGCGACCCTCAGGGGCGCATAGACCTGCACCCGATCCCGGCCCATGGCTGCGAGCATCCCGACTTCCGGCGCGCGAAGCCGCGTGCCCGGTGGGACAGGCATGGCGCCCAAAGCCACATCTTCGCCGGCGGGCCTGCGGTTCGATCCGCGCTTAATGCCGGGTTTCAGGCGCACGATTTCCTGACCAGTGCCATCGGTTTCGGTCTCGCAATCTTCCAGCATCATGACCGTATCAGGGCCACCGTCGACGCCTGCCGGCATTGGGGCGCCGGTGAAGATACGAACAGCCTCACCACGGGTCTGAGTCCGGCCTAGCGGATGACCGGCGGCCACGCGTCCCCGAACCGGCAAGGCTGTTTCCGCGTCGGTGGACAGATCATCGACATAGATGGCGAATCCATCGACAGCAGCATTGTCATAAGGGGGGATGGGATGACCGGCGGTAATCTCTTCCGCCAGAACGCGGCCTAACGCATCGGCGGTGGCGATCTCTTCTGGTTCGGCAACGCGGGTTACGCGTTCTGATATCATCCGCAAGGCCTCATCCACCGAGACCAGGGGCCCATCAAAGGCAAAGCAATCGTCTGTCAGCTGAGCCATGATGTTATCCTACCCATCACCCAGCCAGGATTGGATGTAGTCGGCAATTGCGTCGATGTCGTTCAGGTCGAGCCTTGGGATTGCCAACCCGTCGAGGGCGATATCACTTGCAACCGCGATCACACGAGTATCCTCCGGCGCCAGAAGTGGTTTGCCGACCGACGGTCGATGGACTTCCAGCTTTGGATGGGTGCCGTGTTTCCAGCCTTCGACAAGCACCAGATCGACGGGGGAGAGTTTGCCCAGTAGATCATCCAGGGGCGGTTCGTCCGTCTCATCCGGCAATTCCGCCATCAAGGCCCAGCGCCGGGCGGAAGATAGCAGTACTTCTTTCGCGCCAGCTTTGCGGTGCTCAAAGGAATCCTTGCCCGGCTTGTCGAATTCGACCGCATGGTGGACATGTTTCATAGTGGAGACCTTAAGCCCCCGGGCGTTCAGAACCGGCAGCAACTGCGTCACCAGGGTCGTCTTGCCGCTGCCGCTCCACCCCGCAATGCCAAGAATTCGCATGTTACTCTGCCTCAGCTCGTCATATGCCGTACGCCGACACGCAGGTAATCATAGCCGGTGATGACGGTCAGGCCGGCGGCGATCCAAAGCAGGATTTCGCCGATTGTCTCTGACGGTATGGCGGCGGGGGAGGCTTCGCCGACCAGCAGGAAGCCCAATGCGAAGATTTGAATCATGGTTTTCCATTTGGCGAGGTTCGATACCGGCACCCCGACTTTTGCTTCGGCCAGGAACTCCCGCAGGCCAGAGACCGCAATCTCCCGGATCACGATGATCAACCCGGCCAGGACGGCATAGCCGGAGAGCCTGTCTGTCGCGATTAGCATGACGATGATGGCCGCGACCATCAGCTTGTCTGCAATCGGATCCAGGAAACGTCCGATCTTTGAAACACTGCCTGTTGATCGGGCTAATAATCCATCGAAATAGTCCGTCATTCCCGCGACGCAATAAAGGCCGAAGGAGATCCAACGCCAAAGATCACCTTCCAGATAGAACATGGCGGTGATCGGGAGGATCGCGAAAATGCGCGACAGCGTCAGCAGGTTTGGCAAGCTGTAGAGCATAGAAAATCCCGAAGCGTTGGATGGCCGAAGGCGCACAAGGTAATGAAGCCGAAGGGGGAGTGCAATTGGTGCTGACGATCCTTCTTAATCCGGGTGAAAAAACTGGAAAATCCGCTGAGCCATAGCGGCTGAAATGCCATCCACGTGTTCCAGGTCACGGGCCCCGGCCCGTGCCACGGCTTTGGCAGATCCAAAATGCAGTAACAGGGCTTTCTTGCGCCGTGCCCCGACGCCAGGCACCTCATCCAGAGGTGATTTCGTCTGGTCCTTGGCGCGCCGCTGACGATGTGAGCCGATGGCAAAGCGGTGGGCTTCATCCCGCAGCCTTTGAATAAAATAGAGAACCGGATCGCGGGGCGGCAGCATGATCTGTTCTTTGCCCGGCAGATGGATGCGTTCGCGCCCAGCGTTTCGTTCTGGTCCTTTGGCAACGGCCATGATCGGGACCGTGTCTTTTAATCCCAATTCCTCCAGGACTTCCAGGGCGCTTGATAGCTGCCCCTTACCGCCATCGACGATGACAAGATCGGGCCAGGTCCCCGATTGGCGCTCCGGGTCTTCCTTCAAGGCCCGGCCGAAGCGGCGCTCAAACACCTCTCGGGTCATCGCATAATCATCGCCGGCGCTGGCCTCGCCGCCCTCAATTGCGGTTTTGATATTGAACTTGCGATATTGGTTCTTGTTTAAGCCTTCGGCCCCGGCGACCACCATCCCACCGACGGCACGGGTGCCCCCGGTGTGGCTGTTATCATAGACTTCAACCCGCTCAATCGGGTCGTCCAGCCCGACAAGTTCAGCGAGACCATCCAGGAGCCGGCGCTGACTCGCCCCCTCTGCCAATCGTCTTCCCAGGGCATCTCGGGCGTTGTTTGCGGCATGATCCACCACGGTCCGCCGTCCCCCCCGCTGTGGTACAGCAAGCGTTACCTTGCGCTCTGCCCGCACCGATAATGCTTCGGCCAGAAGTTCCGGTTCCGCCGGCACCTGATTGCACAACACTTCCTTTGGCGGTGGGCGGTTTTCATAGAACTGCCCCAGGAAGGCCGCCATGACATCGGCGGCGTCAATCTGCCGATCATGGGAGGGGAAATAGGCGCGGTTCCCATTGTTTCGGCCACCGCGATAGAAAAACACTTGGATGCAGGTTTGACCGCCCTGGCTGGCAAGCGCAACGATGTCGGCGTCAGAAACTCCTTCTACATTGATATCCTGTTGGGAGAGGACGAGCGCCAAGGCCTTCACCCGATCGCGAAGTTGGGCCGCGCGCTCAAACTCCAGGGCTTCGCTGGCCGTCTGCATTTCGGTAACCAACGTGTCTCGGGCAGCATTGCTTCTTCCGCTCAGGAAATCCTTCGCCAAGCCGACACTGGCGGCATAATCCGTCTCATCAATATACCCAACACACGGCGCTGAGCAGCGCTTGATTTGATATTGCAGGCAGGGACGGGAGCGATTGCGGAATACCCCGTCTGAACAGTTCCGCAATAGAAAGGCGCGCTGCAATACATTCAGGGTTCTGTTTACCGCGCCGGCAGATGCGAAGGGCCCGAAGAAGTCACCCGGTTGTTTGCGGGCGCCGCGATGTTTGACAATCTGTGGGAACGGATGATCGCCCCGGATCAGGATATCCGGGAAGGTTTTATCGTCACGTAGCAGGACATTGTAGCGCGGCGCCAGTTGCTTGATCAGATTGTTTTCCAGCAGCAGCGCTTCCACTTCGCTGCGGGTGGTCACGAATTCCATGGTCGTGGTTTCCGCAACCATACGCTGTAGGCGAATCGGAAGGCGCTCCGGCCTTGTGTAGGTCGCGACCCGTTTCTTTAGGTTGTGTGCCTTGCCAACATAGAGCGCCTCACCATCTGCGGAGAGCATGCGATAGACGCCAGGTTCTCCGCCGAGATGGTCAAGATAGCCCCGGATGATCTTGATTCCATTGCCAAGTCTTCCGCTTCTGCCGTCCGCTGCGGGGATGGAAGCGGGGGCCCGTGCTTCTTGGGCATCCTCTTCGGTCAAATTCGATTCCTGCGGACCTGACCCGGCTGAAGGTTCGCCGGGTTTGGAATCACAGCTATGCGGGTCTTCGTGCATCGTCCGTCGTTCCTGGCGCCGCTTTCATATGAACATAACTCTGTCTAAACCCGCGTGGTCAAAGGGATTCTTGGATTCAGGCGGGTTATTAATACATATTCCAAGTATTGTTAGTGTGGCTGGTGAAACAGAAGCCTGTTTAATATCCCCGAATCCTGTGGATAACTCTGTTGGCAAACATTCTGCCAGAAACGGGAAACGTTGAATCCCAACAGCTTGGCCCTTTTTGCCTAATTTATGGGCAAAAATATTAATATTATTAGAAATCAATATGTTATGGAAAGTCAAGTATGAAGAAAGCATTAAAATGGGGAATCCTCGGCTGCTTTGAGAGATTTGGGCCTTGTGGTTGATTGCCTGTGCAAAACAGAAAGCCGGTCAAGAAATTTTTTTTCGCTTTTGGGCAAAAATTTTCCTCCTATTTCTTCTCGCAGTTCTTCCCGGTAAGTGACTGACAAAGGGGAATATTACGATCATGTTACCGCGTTATGTCGATTGGAATAAGGTATCTCGCTCGACAGCTTTCAGGCGTTGACCACCATCAACTGCGATGACTTCTCCCGTTACAGAGGGGGCGGCAATCAGATATCGGATGCCCGCGACGATGTCTTCCACCTGGCTGCCCCGGCCTAGAGGCATTTTCGCATGCAGGGCCTGGAAATGATGCTCTGCCTGGCTTGCTTCGGGCAGTGTCAGGCCGGGGGCGATACCATTGACCCGCAAAGCAGGGGCAAGCGCCATGGCCTGCAGTAAGGTCGCGCGCTCTAATGCCAGTCGACTGACAGTGTAGGAGAAAAAGTCGGTATTCAGATTATACACCTTTTGATCGAGTATATTGATTGCGCAGCCTCGGGTTCCTGAATCCAGGCGCGCCGCGACCTGCCCGGTCAGGTAGAGAGGTGCGCGAAGATTGACCGCCATTGCCTGGTCGAAGAGCGCGATATCCAACGGGGCTCCATGATCAAATTCAAAGGCCGAGGCATTGTTGATCAATACCGAAACTGACCCCAGCGTTGCCTCGGTCTCATCAAGGATTTGGTCCAAAGCCGTTGCGTCTGCGAGGTCGCCCACAACCACCGCTGCCACGCCGCCCTTGGCTTTAATGTCATCTGCAAGTGCGTTGGCGTCGGATGTGGAGTTTCGGCAGTGGATTTCAACTGCATAGCCATCTTCCGCCAAGGCGCGGACAATACCGGCGCCGATGCGCCGTGCGCCCCCGGTAACCAGGGCAACGGGCCGGTTTCCAGGATTCTCAGCCGTCATGATCGTCGCTTCCCGCGTCCACGTCCTTTACCGCCGCCTTTTCCTTTCGGACGTCCCCTCGGCATCGCGGAGCCGTCCTTGACGATCAGTTCCGCTGCGATGGCCGGGTCGAGTGGCGCCGCGTCGGCGGGCATATCCAGGTCCAAAGCTTCCAGGCGCTTGAGCTCATCCCGCATGCGAGCAGCCGTTTCGAACTCCAGATCTGCCGCTGCCGCGCGCATGCGGTTTTCAAGGTCCTTCAGATACGTCTTCAGATCTACACCAACCAAATGCGCCTGTTCGCTGTCACCGGTCGCGACGGTGACATGATCGCGTTCATAGACGCTGTTCAGAACATCGCCGATCTTCTTCTTAACGCTTTCCGGTGTGATCCCGTGGAGGGCGTTGTAGGCCTGCTGTTTCTCCCGCCGTCGATTGGTCTCACTGATGGCGTATTCCAGACTATCCGTCATACGGTCGGCATAGAGAATCACCCGGCCATCGACATTTCGCGCGGCGCGGCCAATGGTCTGCACCAGCGAGGTCTTGGAGCGAAGATAACCCTCCTTATCCGCGTCCAGGATAGCGACCAGCGCGCATTCGGGGATATCCAGACCCTCCCGCAGCAGGTTGATGCCGATCAGGATATCAAAGGCACCCAAGCGCAGATCGCGAATGATCTCAATCCGCTCCAAGGTATCGACATCGGAATGCAGGTAGCGCACGCGCAACTCTGCTTCTGTCATATACTCCGTCAGGTCTTCCGCCATGCGCTTGGTCAGCGTTGTCACCAGCACGCGTTGGCCAAGCGCGGCACAGCTTCGGCATTCATCCATCAGATCATCGACCTGATTGGTCGTGGGCCGGATATGGCAGACCGGATCGATCAACCCGGTTGGTCGCACGACCTGTTCGACAAAGACACCCCCTGTCTGCTCCAGCTCCCATTTGCCGGGCGTCGCAGAAACATAGATTGTCTGCGGCCGCATCGCTTCCCATTCCTCAAACTTCAAGGGTCGGTTGTCGATGCAGGAAGGGAGCCGAAACCCGAACTCCGCCAGGGTTGATTTCCGCGCATAATCGCCCCGGAACATCCCGCCTAGTTGAGGGATAGTCACGTGGCTTTCATCCGCCACCAGCAAGGCGTCATCGGGAAGGTATTCAAACAGGGTCGGGGGTGGTTCGCCCGGATTGCGACCGGTCAGATAGCGCGAATAGTTCTCGATCCCAGCGCAGGACCCTGTCGCGATCATCATCTCGATGTCGAAGGTTGTGCGTTGCTCGATCCGCTGCGCTTCTAACAATTTCCCAGCGCGGGTGAATTCATCCAGCCGCGTTTTCAGCTCAACCTTGATCTGCTCGACCGCTTGAAGGAGCGTCGGCTTCGGCGTCACATAATGGCTGTTCGCATAGGCTTTCACTTGCTCCAGCGTCGCCGTCTTCTCACCGGTCAGCGGATCGAATTCATGAATGGCATCGACTTCCTCCCCAAAGAAGGAAATGCGCCAGGCCCGGTCTTCCTGGTGGGGTGGGAAAAGCTCTAACGTGTCACCACGCAGGCGAAAGGTCCCGCGGGAAAAATTGATGTCATTGCGCTTGTATTGAAGCTCGATCAAATGCCGAACAAGCGCTTGCGGATCAAGTGTGGCGCCGACTTTCACCGGGGCGGTCATGGCTGAATATGTCTCTGCCGATCCGATACCATAGATGCAGGAAACAGAGGCGACGATCACCACATCATCGCGCTCAAACAGCGCCCGCGTCGCGGAGTGGCGCATGCGGTCGATCTGCTCGTTGATCGAGCTTTCCTTCTCAATATAGGTGTCGGAGCGCGGGACATAGGCTTCCGGCTGATAGTAGTCGTAGTAGGAAACGAAATACTCGACCGCATTTTCCGGAAAGAAGCTCTTCATCTCCCCATACAGCTGGGCGGCCAGGGTCTTGTTTGGTGCTAGCACAAGCGCCGGACGCTGCAGTTCCTGGATCGCGTGGGCGATGGTGAAAGTTTTGCCGGATCCGGTGACGCCTAGGAGGACCTGATCACGCTCCCCTTCCCGGGTGCCGCTAACAAGTTCTTTAATCGCATTCGGTTGATCGCCGGCAGGACCGAATTCACTTTCCAGACCAAATCGTTTGCCGCCTTCGGTGAGTGGGCGTTCATATTTGGGAGTGTCCAGGATGAACCCAGTCGGCTCTGCCGGTTTCAGGGAAACCGCATCCTCTGCTGCATCCATTTTTGTCGATGTCTTCGCGCTGCTCATAGTTTGGTTATAGGCCCGCACCCCCCCCGAAACCAGTCCCTCGCATGTAGTCCAATGACAGGGATATGTCAGGAAGTCTTAAATTTCTCACTTCCGATCATCTACCGCCGGGTTAAACTAATGGGGGCGGTGCTTCAGATTTTGAAAAGGAGGTGCTTTCGCGGTTTGTTTCGTCCGGCTTTGCCCTCTGGCTTTTCATTGGGCCTTGGCCTATGGGTAGATGAGGGACAGGATAGCAGGACCGATATTCGGGCTTCCCAAAGAGAATTGATATGAACGATGCCCCCATAGATAGACCAATTTCCAGCTTCCTTTTGATCGATGACGATTCGCATTTCCGCGGTTTGGTGCGTGAAGTGCTGGGCGCGCTATTTCCCGTCGCGAAGTTAACGGAAACGGGCGATACGGAAGAAGCACGTCGGTTGCTGGCCATGTCGGATTTCGATTGTGTTGTGATTGATTACAGGCTCGGTGGTGCCACCGGGATCGAGCTTTTGGAAGAAGCGTTCCCTTCAACGGTCCCTGCCGGAACGGGGATTGTTATGCTGACCGGGGAAGGTAATGAAGATGTTGCCGTCGCGGCCCTGAAGGCCGGTGCCCATGATTATCTGGTTAAAGAAACATTTACCTCGGCAGGGTTCTATCGTGCGATCCGTAGTGCCACGAATTCCGCGCGGCTGGGTCGGCGAGCCTATTTGCAAAAAGAAGTCCTGGAAGGGCTCACCGGCCTTATCGCGACTGACCTCGGTGGACCCTTGGAGAGGTTGACGGACAGGCTTGAAACGCTCATCCGGGCTGGGGTGGATGCGGATGAAGAACTCCGCCAGGCTTTCCTCGCGGATGCGCTGGAGGACAGCCGCTCCATGGCAGAGGCCCTACGCAACCTGACGTTCCTTGCCGGTGATGGGGGCTGTAAAGAGGATTGATCACCTCTTTCGTGGATGGGCTTCCGCGTTGGTCTAACGCAGCATCCCTGCAGCGTGTTCGCGCAATACCGGCAATATTTCTTCATCAAACCATGGATTTTTCTTTTGCCAGCTGACGGTGCGCCAACTCGGGTGGGGGAGGGGAAGAAAGCCATTGCGCAGATGGCGTCGGTGGTTGCGGACAGTCTCTGTCAGGGTCGCCCCGGCGGCGCGGCCTAGATAGCGTTTTTGCGCGTAGGCACCAACCAAAAGGGTGAGCGCGATCCCAGGCATATAGCTGAGTAAAGCATCATGCCAGGCGGGCGCGCATTCCGGTCGGGGAGGTGCATCGCCACCACGCTCCAGCCGTCCCGGATAGCAGAATCCCATCGGCATGATGGCAATTTGGCTCTCATTATAAAAAACCGACTTATCGACTTGAAGCCAGTCTCGAAGTCGGTCTCCGCTGGCGTCATCCCAGGGTATCCCTGTGGCATGCACTTTCGTGCCCGGTGCCTGACCGATGATCAGCAGCCGCGCGCTTCGGCTGACCCTGACGACCGGGCGTGGACCAAGCGGCAAATGGGCCGCGCAGATATCACAGGATACGATCCGTCGCCTCAGTACTTCCAGCGCATCCCGGGTTGGTTCCGCTTTCGCCATGATTCCCTCAAACAATCCTTGCCGGGAATGTGCCTTAGCTGCGGCGCAGGGGAAAGCCTTGTACGCGAAAAACGGTTTGTCAGGCTGTCCATGTCAGAATTTTTTCGACGATTGTCGGCACGGTTTCTGTCGCGGGCCCGTAGTGATGATGCTCAAACAATGTGGCGCCGTCGGAAGGTTCCAGATTGACTTCCAAAGTCTGTGCATCGCTGCGTCTGCTGACTTCTTCGACGAAACCGGCGGCGGGATAGACATTGCCGGATGTTCCGATGGAGATGAAGAGCCCGCATCGCGCCAGGGTTTCGTAAATTGTTTCCATCAGCAGCGGCATTTCACCGAACCAAACCACATGCGGGCGCAATCCCCCTGACTGGCCGCAGGCTGGGCAAACAGTGTCCGTGTTCATGGCTTTCGTCCAAGCCCGGATCCCGCCGCAATGGGTGCATCGCGCCTTCAGTAGTTCTCCATGCATATGGATCAGGTTGCGGCTGCCGGCCCGTTCATGCAGGTCGTCGATATTTTGAGTAACCAGCAGAACCTCGCCCGGCCATTCCTTTTCCAGCCGTGCCAGCGCCAAATGGGCGGCATTGGGGCGGATGCTTCGGTCCATAAGGCCATCGCGCCGCGCATTATAGAATCCATGGACACGGTCCGGGTCGCGCGCGAAAGCCTCCGGCGTTGCGACATCTTCAATTCGGAACCGCGCCCAGATCCCATCTTCATCCCGGAAGGTGGACAGGCCTGATTCCTTGGAAATACCCGCCCCCGTCAAAATGACGATGGGGTAAGGTTCTCGTCCTGTCCGCTGCATCGCCAATCCCTCCCACTTTTCCCTGACCGGACTGCATGCTACCACAATGCGAGG
>SPJK01014722.1_pt1 | contig 10854 bp, 12 predicted proteins | sample 3741771 | NCBI WGS metagenome assembly SPJK01 (sample SAMN10925997, study PRJNA522277) | cold seep metagenome | isolation source: Elba SIP-enriched marine methane seep metagenome, extraction at timepoint T2 | place: Italy: coast of Elba, Mediterranean Sea
ATCGTGTGAAGGCGAGTATAAAATGTAGACGTGGTACATAAGCGCGTTCAATTCCTGACATAAAAAAAGAGCCGCAGGAATCTCTTCCTACGACTCTCGTTTTCTGCGCCTCAACAAGGACTTGAACCTTGGACCTACGGATTAATCCCGACCACGGTCGGGACCGCTCTAACCAACCCGCAACTTTATTCCCTAAACCGCAGTAATAAGGATTGTCGACGCTCCTCCATCTCAATCAGTTCTTTGATATAGCGCTTACTTCGCTGCTTCTTGATATACTTTTCTATTAACATCGCCTGGCTACGACTTTCTACAGGCAAGGCTAATTTCAACTCCCACGGTCGATATTTACTGGTGTAGGACTTCGTCGACAACTCATTGTGTTCCAGTAAGCGCTGCTCCAGATCCTGTGTCTGGCCCACGTAGTATTTATCGTGTGAAGGCGAGTATAAAATGTAGACGTGGTACATAAGCGCGTTCAATTCCTGACATAAAAAAAGAGCCGCAGGAATCTCTTCCTACGACTCTCGTTTTCTGCGCCTCAACAAGGACTTGAACCTTGGACCTACGGATTAACAGTCCGCCGCTCTAACCAACTGAGCTATTGAGGCTTTTTATGCTTCATGCTGTGCTAGAATGAACCCAACTTTCGGGCCGCTGTTCTAATCCCGCATTCGCTACGGGAAGCATTAAGGCATGTGCTTCATTAAAGAAGCGGTCGCAAATTTACGACGTCCAGCCAAAAAGTGCAATATTTGCAACATAAAAATTTCAACTTTTCTCAATGAGCCTACTCGTAGTCGGAACTGTCGCCTTTGACGACATCGAAACGCCCTTCGGCCGGGCGGAAAAAGTAGTCGGTGGCGCAGCCACCTACATCGCCCTCTCTGCCTCCTATTACACCAAGGATATTAAAATAGTTTCCGTCATTGGTGATGACTTCCCGGAAGCAGATCTACAAGACCTCCGCACCCGGGGCGTCGACCTCGAAGGCCTGCAGGTCAAGCGCGGTGAAAAGTCCTTCTTCTGGGCCGGCAAGTATCACGCGAACATGAATGAACGCGATACACTCGACACGCAGCTCAATGTACTGGCTGATTTCGACCCGGTCCTGCCTGCCTCTTACCAGGAGTCCGACTACATCATGCTCGGCAACTTGACTCCTTCCGTGCAGATGCGCGTTTTGGAACAGCTTCAACGCCCGCCAAAGGTAGTTGCACTGGATACGATGAACTTCTGGATGGACACTGCCCTGGACGAACTAATGGAGGTGCTCAAAAAAATTGACATCCTGACCATCAACGATGAGGAGGCGCGTCAGCTTAGTGGCGAACACTCTTTGGTAAAAGCCGCTGAGAAAATCCATGAGATGGGTCCTAGGTACCTGGTCATCAAAAAAGGAGAGCACGGTGCACTATTGTTTGCCGAAAATCAAATCTTCTTCGCACCAGCCTTACCGTTAGCAGAAGTATTCGACCCAACCGGAGCAGGCGACACCTTTGCCGGAGGCTTCATGGGCTACCTGGCTTCTACCGATGACCTTTCCTTCGAAAATATGAAGCGAGCCGTCATCTATGGTTCCGCCATGGCGAGCTTCTGTGTAGAGAAATTCAGTACCGAGCGCCTCAAAGAACTCGACGACGACCAAATCACGGAGCGTATGCTGCGCTTTGTGCAACTCGTCAATTTCGACGCCAAAATATAAGCGCAAAAGCATGATGCCCTCCCTCATTCAGCAAAAACACCAGGGCTGGAAAGAAGCGGCTGCTACCCTTGCCGGTTGGCGGGTCGTTGGGCATCGGGTCGTGTTCACCAATGGTTGTTTCGACTTGATCCATCCTGGGCATTTACATTACCTGATGGAGGCCAGATCACTCGGTCAACGATTGGTCATTGGTTTAAACGGTGATGAATCCGTTAGTCGTTTAAAAGGTACACATCGCCCCATTATGCCCGAAGAGGCGCGAGCTTTGCTATTGGCCTCACTAGCCTATGTCGACCTGGTAGTGTCCTTTGATGAAGATACCCCCCTGGAACTCATCCAAACCCTACGTCCAGATGTTCTAGTAAAGGGAGGAGATTACACTATCGATCAAATTGTAGGAGCTCCCGAAGTGATCTCCTGGGGCGGCGAAGTAAAGGTGCTACCCTTTTTACCTGGTTATTCTTCTACTGCAATTGAAACGAAGATCAAGTCACAACCGTAGACTAGATCATGTTATTCTCATAAAACACCAGACCATGCGCATTGCCGATATAGTTCAGCATTTGGAAGCCGTGGCTCCACCTGTTTATCAGGAAGGGTACGACAATGCCGGCCTGATTGTAGGCGATGCTTCCCAAGAATGTACTGGCGTATTAACTTGCCTGGATTCCACTGAAGAGGTGATTGCCGAAGCCGTAGAAAAGGGTTGCAATTTGGTTGTTGCCCATCACCCCATTGTTTTTAAAGGGCTAAAACGCATTACTGGTAGAACCTACGTAGAGCGCGTTATTTTGCAGGCCATTCGTAATGATGTGGCCATCTATGCCATCCATACCAACCTGGATAATGTGTATGCTCGCGGAGTTAACGCCAAAATCGCGGAACGCTTGGGCTTGGTCAATACACAAATACTTGCACCAAAGGCTACGCTGAAGAAATTGGTCGTGACCGCGCTTCCCGGTGAGGCAGATCGCTTGCGCCGATCATTGACAGAAGCCGGTATAGATCAGCAAAATACCGAACATCCCATCCGGTTTAGTGCGGTTGGGGCGACCCAACTGGAAGGGGACTGGCACGCCCGGGTGCAACTGGAGGTGATCTTTCAGCAAGCACAACAGCGAGCCATTATGCGAGCTTTGCAGCACATCCACGAACTGGACTATAGTATTCAGCCGATCGAGAATACCTCCAGCCAAATTGGCTCTGGGATAGTTGGAGAGCTCCCCGAGAGCATGACGGAGAAGAGCTTTCTGAGCTACCTTAAAGAGCGGATGGGGGTAGGTTGTATTCGGTATACCGCATTGCGTGGGGAAAAAGTGAAAAAAGTAGCCTTATGTGGCGGAGCAGGAGGCTTCTTATTAGGTAAGGCCATTGGTCAGAAAGCCGACTTTTTCGTGACGGCCGATTACAAATACCATGAGTTCTTCGATGCCGATAACCAGATCGTCATTGCCGATATCGGACACTTTGAAAGTGAACAATTTACGATTGAATTGCTTTATGACATAATCCGGGAAAAATTTGGTAATTTTGCGGTCCATTGCACGGAAGTGAGGACTAATCCCGTACATTATTTTTAAGATCAACCTACTGCGCAGGCGCGCAGCGAACATAAACCTTGAATGCCAATGGCAGCTGAAAAGACTGTACCAGAAAAACTCACCGACTTATTTCAATTACAAAGCATTGATAGTCAGATCGACGAGATCGAGATCCTGAAGGGTGAACTCCCTATGGAGGTGAAAGATCTGGAAGACGATATTGCCGGCTTGCAAACGCGTACCAAGCGCCTGGAAAACCAGATCAATGATCTGGAGGCTGACCTCGATCACCAGGACAAGAATATCGCGGAAGCGGAAATGCTCCTCGAGCGCTACGAGAAGCAGATGGACAATGTGAAGAACAATCGCGAGTACGAAGCCCTGATGAAGGAGCAAGAGATGCAGCGGTTGGAAATTCAATTGTCGCAAAAGAAGATCGGCCAAATCAAGCGCGACCTTGAAGCTAAGAATGAAACGCTCCGCGCTACGCAAGAGCGGCTCGATAAGAAAACGGCCGACCTTGAGACCAAGCGGGTAGAGCTGGAAAAGATCATCGTGAAGACCGAGAAGGAGGAACAGAAACTGCGCAAGAAGTCGGAAAAAGCACGCGGCAGCATTGAAGCTCGTCTCATTAAAGCTTACGACAAGATTCGCACGTCCTACCGCAATGGCCTAGCCGTTGTGACTGTTGCTCGTAATTCTTGCGGTGGTTGCTTTAACCGGATCCCACCTCAGATTCAACTGGAAATTGCCCAACGCAAGAAAATTGTTGCTTGCGAACACTGCGGCCGGATCCTGGTTGATGACGTAACTGCCGGGATCACTGAGGAAGAAGCGACTGCTTAAGGTTCTTCTGTCAATAACTAACTTCAAAATACAAACCCGCTGTATTGCTAAGCAATGCAGCGGGTTTGCAATTTTTCCCCCATTACTTAGTTTTATGATAAAATCCCCCTAATCCCGAGCCTACACATCCCATGACACATAATCCCAAGCTACAATGACTTTCTTGTCACGGCTCTTCATGCTCCTTTTCTTATTAGGGTCCAGTTGGTCTGTCCTTGCCAATGGCTATTTTGATTTCCATCCCCAAGCGCAAACCGTTTATCATAAGATCACCGAACTACGCCTTAGCGAAGCTCGTACCTCTTTAGCACAAATGAAGCTTGATGAGCCCGACAACCTCATCATCTACCACCTGGAAAACTACATCGACTTCTTCACCATCTACGTTTCTGAAGACAAGCAAGTCTACCGACGCCTGGAAGAAAACCGAGACCGCCGCCTTAGCATCGTACAAGAGGAAGGTCAAGAATCCTCACCTTATTATCTGTATGTACAAGCGGAAATACGGCTGCATTGGGCGCTACTACGACTCCGGTTTGAAGAATACCTTCCCGCCTTCACCGACATCAACCGTGCTCATAAATTACTACTCCGAAACCAGGAACGATTCCCCGATTTCCTGCCTAATAAAAAGGATTTAGGAATTCTTCACGCCGCTGTAGGAACGGTACCTGACAACTTTCGCTGGGCATTGCAATTACTCAGCAGTCTGGAAGGCACTATTGAACAAGGCAAACAAGAGATTGAAGAAGTGCTTGAGCAGGCCCGGCATGAGAACTTTCCTTACATCCAGGAAACCCGGGTACTTTATACCTTTCTTCTACTGCACTTGGACGGGCGCCCAGAGGCGGCCTGGAGTGCTTTAGAGGCCGCCGGACTCGAACCAACTCAATCACCATTACATGCCTTTGTTCTAGCGAATGTTGCGATGCGAACCGGGCACAATGACCAAGCTATTAGTTGGCTGGAAAACCGGCCGCGTGGAGGGGGCTTCATGGCCTTTCCTTATTTGGATTATATGCAGGGCGTGGCTCAATTACGTAGGCTCAATCCGGATGGGGCTATCTATTTACAGTCCTTTCTGGTCAGGACCCGCGGCCAGCACTTCATCAAGGAAGCTTACCAAAAACTCGCTTGGGCCGCCTTATTAGAAGGGGATACAGATGGCTACAGCCGCCATATGAATTTGGTGCGAGAGAGGGGTCGTTCTTCCGCAGGTGGTGATAAAAATGCGCTGCGGGAAGCCCGCGCTGAAACGCCTCCGCATATTGAACTCCTAAGGGCCCGCCTTTTATTTGATGGTGGATATTTTGATCAGGCAGCAGCACAATTGCTGCGCTTTGATGAAAGTCACTTCCCAACCTTCCTTAATCAACTAGAATACTTGTATCGGATGGGGCGTATTCGTCACGGTCAACAAAGTTACGCAGCCGCTTTACGATTCTATGATCAAGCTATTGAGAAGGGGAGGGAAAATCCAGCATTTTATGCTTGTAATGCCGCTCTGCAAGCAGGCTTAATCGAAGAAAGGCGTGGTCGATCAGCTTCAGCTAAAACTTATTTTGACACTTGCCTATCCTTAAACCCCGACGAATATAAAACGGGGCTTCATCAGCAAGCGAAGGCCGGTTTGCGTCGATTGGGGTATTAGAGATCAGTCGGCATCAATAATACCCATCTGGTGTAGTATCGGCAATTGCCCCCCGTAGGCTGTGGCAATGTTTTCTTCGGTAAAGACGGTTTTCGTATCTCCAAAAGCAATCAGGCGCTGGTTCAGTAAAATGACCCGATCAAAGTAAGCCGATACCGACCCTAGGTCGTGATGAACTACTAAAAGGGTTTTTCCTTCTTGTGCTAACTTCTGCAGCACCTGCATTATCTTCTCTTCGGTAGTCATGTCTACGCCTACAAAAGGCTCGTCCAATAAATAGATATCTGCCTCTTGGCAAAGTGCCCGAGCTAAGAATACGCGTTGTTGCTGTCCCCCTGAGAGTTCACCGATCTGCCGCTTGCGCAAATTGGTAATATCTAGTTCTTCCAAGGCCGCTTCGGCCAATTCATAGTCTCTTGCCTGGAGGCGTTGAAACACCTTCTTATGAGGGTAGCGCCCCATCAATACGATATCATATACAGTGGCTGGGAAGCTCCAATCTACTTCGCTCTTTTGCGGCACGTAGACCAGCTCCTTGCGTTGCTTCTGCACCGTTTGCCCATTTACCTTAATATCGCCGGAGGCTGCCTCAATCAAGCCAAGAATAGCTTTGAATAAAGTGGATTTACCTGCACCATTTGGCCCAATTACGCCATAAATATGACCGGCGTCTACTTCCAAGTAAATATTACTCAGCACGCGCTTTCGCTCGTAAGACACCGAAAGGCCCTCGATCGTTATGACTGCCGAACTATTCATACCGACGCATTTAATTGTTGTACCATAAAGGCAAAACTGCCCACCATTAGGGCAATGATAATTCCGAACAACCAATAGCGCCCCTCCTCCGATTCACCGTGCTGGTGCGAGACCGCTGTTGTGCCATCGCCTTCCCGCAACAACCCCTCCACTATGGTGCGGGTATTGTGCTCCAGCATGTGGATATAGGTATCGCCTGGGCTTTCCGCATCTCCTAAAGAATCTGCGTATAAGCTCCCACCAATCACTACGCCATTATCCTGTGCCAATTGCTGAAGCAACTTAGGGTTGACTGTGCTCTCAATGAATACTGCCGGCACCCCTGAGGTCCGGATAACTTCTGTCAATCGAATAATATCCGACGTCTGCACATCGGCGTCAGTAGATGTACCGAGCACTGCTTCCACCTGGATACCATATTCCGCTGCATAATAGCGGAAGGCATCGTGTGAGGTGATTAACACCCGTTTGCTTTTCGGAATAAGCTGTACCTCTTCATGAATCCATCGGTCCAAGTCGATAATTTGCTGGCGATAGAGTTCATAATTAAATTGGTACTCCTCTGCATGCTCTGGGTCGAGCGTTACCAGGGCATCTTTGATATTTCGGATATAAACCAAGCCATTCTTGGCTGACATCCAAGCGTGAGGGTCAGACGAGTTGGCGTATTCTTCACTTTCAATCGCTTGAATGCCCTCCGTAATAGTTACCACGTTAGCTTCGGTGCCGGAATTCTCTATCAACTCATTGATCCATCCTTCAAAGGTGAGGCCATTCCGAAGGATCAGATCCGCTGAAGCTACCATTTGTGCATCCGCAGGAGTGGGTTCGTAAATGTGTGGATCGCCTCCAATGGGTACGATCACCTTCACCGCTACCAGCCCCCCACTGATCACTTCTGCCATATCGGCAAACATGGAAGCTGAAGCCAAAACCAACGGGCGATCTTCCGTCTGGCCCATACCGGGTAAACCGCTAATGAATAGCAAGAGTATGAATAACGTAATCCTCATTCTTTATTGGATTTGTACGAAAAGGTGTTGCGCTACTTTATGCGAGACGACCTTTGTTTCGCCATCTGCCAGGCGCAAATGAATGGAGTTGTCGTATTCAAAACGCTCGATCACTTCTATCGACGCCCCAAGAGTTAATCCGGTGCGTTCGAGGTATTGCAAAAACGGGGTGGTATGATCTTTTACCCCGACCACTACCGCTGGTCGATTTTCTTCCAATTGACTCAGGTTCACCTGCTGCCGTTCAGCAAATTCCCCCGCTGCATTCGGGATCGGGTCGCCATGCGGATCAAATTTGGGATTCCCCAGGAAATCATCCAGTCGATTTACTAATTCCAGCGACTGAATATGCTCCAGCTGTTCTGCAATCTCGTGTACTTCGTCCCAATTAAAATCCAGCTTTTCGACCAAGAAGGTTTCCCATAAGCGGTGCTTCCTGACCAAATGCGTGGCTACCTCATTTCCTCGATCACTAAGGGTGACTCCTTTATGCTTTTGGTAATTGATTAGCTCTTTCTTCGATAAGCGGCCGATCATATCGGTCACCGAAGCAGCTGTTGTTTGCATTTCGGTAGAAATGGCATTGTTGCTAACCGGTGTGCCATCACGGCGGCTCACCTTGAAAATGGCTTTCAAGTAATTTTCCTCAGCTTGTGATAAGCGCTTGCTCATACGAAGAAGTTAATTTTAGGCTAATCTAAAAATATTATTCAATAAATCAAAATCACACCCTGGCGATCATCTATACAACGACAAAGGCCCGGCAAATGGTTTGCCGGGCCTTGTGTCCATTATTCTGTCTACCGTCATTTTAGCGGGCATAAGAAACGGCTCGCTTTTCGCGAATAACCGTCACTTTGATCTGACCAGGATATTGCATTTCATCCTGAATCTTCGTGGAGATCATAAACGACAGATCATCGGCTCTTTCGTCCGATACTTTTTCTGCCTCTACAATAACCCGAAGCTCCCGGCCGGCTTGCATGGCGAAGGCTTTTTGCACCCCTTCATGCTCCATGGCCAGTTCCTCCAGTTCATTGATACGCTTGAGGTAACTTTCCAAGATTTCGCGTCGAGCACCTGGGCGAGCGCCAGAGATGGCATCACAAGCCTGAATGATCGGCGAAATAATGTTGTTCATTTCGATCTCATCGTGGTGAGCACCAACCGCATTCACCACCGCAGCATGTTCTTTATACTTGGTACACATTTCCATACCAAGCAAGGCGTGCGACAGTTCACTTTGTTCTTCGGCTACTTTACCAATATCATGAAGAAGGCCGGCACGTTTCGCCAGTTTGACCTGCTTAGGGCTAAGGCCTAATTCAGCCGCCATCGTAGCACACAAGTTGGCTGTTTCGATGGAGTGCTTCAATAGGTTCTGTCCGTAAGAAGAGCGGAAACGCATACGTCCTACCATCTTCACGAGGTAGGCATCCAGTCCGTGAATATCAAGCTCGATTACCGTACGTTCTCCAATTTCCTGAATCTGCTCATCGATCTGCTTGCGCACTTTCGCCACTACTTCTTCAATGCGAGCAGGGTGAATCCGGCCGTCAGCGACCAAGCGTTTTAGCGACAAGCGGCACACCTCCCGGCGGATTGGATCGAAACTTGAGATAACGATGGCCTCTGGCGTATCATCTACGATGATCTCTGCTCCTGTAGCTGCTTCCAAGGCGCGGATATTACGGCCTTCCCGGCCAATAATCTGCCCTTTTAGATCGTCGCTCTCGAGGTTAAATACCGATACCGTATTTTCAATAGTATACTCCGCACACATCCGCTGGATGGTTTGGATAACAATCTTCTTTGCGTCTTTATTTGCAGTCAGCTTAGCTTGCTCCACCGTATTCTTGACGATGGCCATAGCATCCGTTTCCGATTTTGCCCGTACTGCTTCCAGGAGTTGTTCCTTGGCTTCCGCTTCGGGCAGGTTGGCTACCTTTTCCAGTTCACGAATATGGCGCTCACTGGCTGTTTCTAGTTCTTCCTTTTTCCTGGCAACAATCTTGAGTTGTTTCTCCAGGTTCTCGCGGATCGAATCGATTTCTGCTGCTCTCGATTCAATATCAGCTAGTTTTTGATCGAGCCCTGATTGCTTTTCATGAAACCGCTTTTCCTTTTGCTCAAGTTCTTTATTAATGCTCTTAACTTCAAGCTGGCGTTCTTTGAGCTCCACCATTTGCTCCGACTTATAGCGGTCGAATTCTGAGCGGTAGCGGTTAAACTTCTCTTTGGCTTCCTGAATCTTGCGTTGCTTAATCTTTTCGTTCTTCTGCTCCGATTGCGAGTTGATCCGTTCTGCCTTGATTTCCGCTTCGTCTACCAGTCGCTTAGCGGTTAATCTTGCTTCTTTTATTTCTTGGTCTGAGCGGGCATTGATCTCTTCCAGCCGTGTTCCCATCATACGCTTGCCGCGCAGATGCACAATCAGGTAACCAACGATCAAGCCCACTGCCAATCCAATTCCTAGTCCGATTCCTATTTCCATGGCGTGGGATATTAGCTTGGTCGGATGCCTGTTTATTCGTCCTTTCAGTAAAGGTGCATACAGGCAACCAACTTCAATGAAGTAAAAATGTCAAAGCGGAGCATGAGACAAAGGAAGAGAGGAGTTCAGAAAAGGCTTGTGCTCAGAGTATTGAATCGAGCAATTCATCGATATCCGCTAGCTGTGCATCTACCTGGGTATCATTAGCCCGGTTTTGCTCGCGGCGGAGCTTAAACAGATCGAAAGCGTATGTTAGTACCGCCATCGACAAACCATCTTGCTTATCGCGATCCACATAGGATGCCTGAAAGCTGGTGATTTTATCATTGACGTCCTTTACGATTTTTCTAACAGCAGGCTCATCCGCGGCATTGATCCTCAAGGGATACGGCCGGCCGGCAATGAGAACGGTTATTTTGATGGTACTCTGCCCCTCCATGACCTACTGCTGCTTCAGCCAATCGATGCATTGATCGATCTCACTGATGTAATGATCTATTTGTTGGCGAATCTCTTGATCCAACTCTGGTTGTGCGCCTTCACTTCCCGACTTACTCTTCCGTCGTGCACGCTCCAGTTTATCTTGCAAAGCTTTCGCCTCGTCGGTACGTTGCGTTAGCTCTGTTTTCAATTGTTCATTTTCCGTGCGTAAGGAGCCATTTTCCTCTTCTAGGTGGTCCACTTTTTCCCTTACGCGTCGGAGCTTAATAGCAATCTCTTCTAACTTCTTAGACAGCTCCATAGGGTATGATCCTGTTTCCGGAATTTCAACAGTGACTCGATCTTGAGCCACTTTCGTCAATTTAACGTCTGACCTGGGCTCCTAATTGAGTCTCACACTGTTG
>SPJK01039448.1_pt1 | contig 10854 bp, 10 predicted proteins | sample 3741771 | NCBI WGS metagenome assembly SPJK01 (sample SAMN10925997, study PRJNA522277) | cold seep metagenome | isolation source: Elba SIP-enriched marine methane seep metagenome, extraction at timepoint T2 | place: Italy: coast of Elba, Mediterranean Sea
ATGCTACCTAAACCTTCAACGCCAACTTGGCTCCAGTTAGTGATATCTTCTGAGTAGCCACATTTACGTGTAGCAGAGAAGATAGCGTCAACTTGAGGAATTGTTAAACCTTCGATTGGGTTATCTTTGTGTGCGTAAACAGCTAATGCATCGATAGCAACACGGATTGGAGTTGCTTTGTAGCCATATTTCGCTTCAAATGCAGCTGTTTCTTTGTCTTTCATTTTACGGCTCATAGGACCGAAGTTTGAAGTACCTTCTGATAACGCAGGTGGCGCAGTAGAAGAACCAGCAGCTTGAATTTGGATGTTAACGTTTGGGTAAACACGTTTGAACTCTTCAGCCCATAGTGTCATTAAGTTAGCAAGTGTGTCAGAACCAACACTTGATAAGTTACCAGAAACACCGCTCGCTTTTGTGTACTCAGACAAAGCTGGATCAACATCAGCGAAAGTCGCAGCAGAAAATGCCATTGAAACAGCGGCACCTAAGATTGCAAGATTTTTCTTGAACATTAGCGTTCAACTCCCGAAATTAGATAAAAGATTAATGTGTAGTAACAGAAATTACCGTCGGCAAGTATCACGCCTCTTTGTGACAAGGGTATGAAATAATTATTACAATTATATTACAAGCAGCTGTATTTTTTTACTTATCAGTGGCTTAAGGAACTAAAGACTTAGTAGGGAAGCAGCATACAAAGCGACTGCCTTCACCTTCTTCACTATTAATTTTAAGTTCAGCATCGTGTCGATGTAGAACGTGCTTAACTATCGCCAATCCAAGTCCTGTACCACCAGCGGCCTGCGAACGCCCCTTATCAACGCGATAAAAACGTTCCGTTAATCGTTCTAGATGGTGCTGGGCGATACCATCACCATGATCTGCTACGACTAATTCACCACCCACTTTTGTGACTTGCCAACTTACTTCTATTTTGCAATTAGCGGGTGTGTACTTCACTGCATTAAATATTAAGTTTGAAACTGCACTATGAATTTCATCTGAGTCGGCAAGCAAATTTTTATCTGTCTCAATCTTTAATTGAATGTCATGACCATCAAACTGCTCAAGGCGCTTTGCGTCATCCACAATCACCGCTAACAATGAAGGCATATCAACTAAGGTGTTGTTTAATGGTTTTTCGCCTGTTTCTAATTGAGACAACACTAGCAGGTCTTTAATCATTACTCGCATGCGTTCGGTTTGTTGACGCATGGTGGGTAAAGCAGCTTGCCACATTTCAGGTGGACTATCTTTAGTAAAGGTTTCCAAATAACCACGTAATACAGTCAACGGTGTTCGTAATTCATGAGATACATTGGCAACAAAATCTCGACGCATACGCTGCAACTTAATCGTTTGTGTCACATCTCTAGCAATTAATAAGCGGCCATTATCCATATAGCTTACTAATTTCATTTCTAGAGACCGGTTCGGATTCAGCGGTGAGGAAATAACAGTGTCGCCATCGGAATCTTTGGTATTGGCTATTAACCTTTGAAACTCCGGATCACGTACTAAGTTATTAATACGTACATTGGCATCTTTGGGCCAACGAACCCCTAATAATGTTTTTGCGGCGTGATTCGCCCACTCAACTTCACCTGACTCACCAAGTATGATAATACAATCAGGCAAGGCAGAAGAAGCGGCACGAAACTGTTTCAAATAACCAGCAAGCTTGTTTTTGCGTGACCTATTTTTCTGCTTGATTTGATCAATATGACGACAAACATCATCAATTAAGCCATCGGCAGTTGGAGAAGGTTGCTTATTAGGATCTTGTAGCCAGCGCCACAATTGAAACCATGTGTTTTGCAGCCATAATGCATAGAACAGCACGGCTACAAACATGAACGCCATCATTTGTTCAAACAATAGCCCAATAAAGCCAGCGACACTGAGTAAAGCTAGCAGTCGCCAATAGTCCCAGAGCATTCCCTAACTCCGTTATTCTTCTGAAAAGCGGTAACCAACACCACGTACTGTTTGTACAAGATTATCGTTGCCTGATGGTTCTAAAGCTTTACGTAAACGACGAATATGCACATCAACGGTTCGCTCTTCGATATAGACGGTGTCGCCCCACACATAATCTAATAGTTGACCGCGTGAATAAGCGCGCTCTGGATTCTTCATGAAGAATTGCAGTAAACGGAACTCGGTAGGTCCAAGATCGATACGCTGATCAGAAACCGTCACACGGTGGCTCTTCATATCTAAAACAAGCTCACCACAGACTAATGTTTGTGTGTCCTCATTCTCATCGCCACGGCAGCGCCTTAACACTGCTTTGATTCGAGCCATCAACTCAGGCGGAGAGAATGGTTTATTGATGTAATCATCAGCACCAACGCTTAGACCTTTAACCAAGTCTTCACTTTCACCTTTAGCCGTCAACATGATGACTGGGATATCAGCTAAATTTTCATTCGCGCGGAGACGGCGAATAAACTCGATACCATCGATACCGGGTAGCATCCAATCTAATAGAATAAGATCGGGATGTTGATTCTTTAAATAATCAAGGCCTTGTTCTGCATCACTTGCTGAATCACAATCAAAACCAGACTGCTTTAGCGAAAAGCTAAGCATATCTCGAATCGCCACATCATCTTCCACTACCAATATTGTTGTTGCCATAACAAAGCTCTATGTCGTAATAATCCGCCGCCGAGAATACCAAGCTATTATTACAGATATATAACAGTCCGAAATAAATACTTTGATAATCGATAGTTAGTGAACGCGTTTAACCCAAGAAAAACTCAATATTATAAAAAATAATAGCCGCTAACACGCCCGTACTTGGCACCGTAATCAACCAAGCAGTAATCACTTTTTTCATGGTGTCATAATCTAGTGCGTGTGTATGTTGTTGCTGCCATTCTTTATATAATCCAATCCCAAATACACCGCCTATCGCAATATAGGTTGAACTAACCGGTAACCCCAATTGACTAGCAATAATCACCACAACGGCAACTGAAAATAACACCGCAAAACCACTCATTTGATCTAATCTGGTGATTTCAGAACCAACAACCCTGATCAATCTTGGTCCAAATAACATTAAACCAAGACCGATACCAATCGCAGCAAGCAAAGGCGCCCAAACAGGTACCTGCGCCTGTTGAACCAATTCACCATGAACCACTGCCTCGTAAATGGCGGTTACGGGTGCAACCACATTGGCCACATCATTAGCACCATGTGCAAAACTCATCATCGCCGCAGCAAAGACCAAAGGCAAATTGAATAAACTGTTTACGGATGCCACATCATTATTCTCATCCGACATAGTGAATTTTAATGTCGACTTCATTAAAGTAAAAATCAGTAGCGCTATGATCGTACATAGCAGAAAGCTTGAGAGCAAAGAAACTTGTTCAATACCGATAGCGCTAAATAAATGTGTATTTTCAGACAAAATTACAGAGGCAAACTTACTGATTAAATAGGTAATAAATGCCCACACCATTAAAGAAACATAGATCGGCACCCAACGACGAGCAGCCGCTAATTTATTCGCCTGTTCAACAATCGTTTTAGTCATTATATAAAGCAGCCAGGCGGCTAAGGCACCGCCGAGTAATGGTGATAAAACCCATGCAGCTGTAATTTTGAATAAAGTATTCCAGTCAACAATAGCAATACCTTCAGCTGCAATGGCAGCACCAACCATACTCCCAACTATGGCCTGAGTAGTTGACACTGGTGCTTTTGCGGCTGTGGCTACATTTAGCCAAATACCCGCAGCGGCCAGTGCAGCCAGCATCAACCAAATAAAGCGTTCTGGATTAAGTATTTGTTGCGTATTAATAATGTCGCTTTTAATGGTAGAAACCACTTCGCCACCCGCGAAAATAGCCCCCGTGACTTCAAACACAATCGCAATACAAATTGCCACTGGCATCGAAATGGCACTTGAACCAACTGCTGGCCCCATAGAATTAGCGATATCATTCGCACCAATGGTCAACGCCATATAACCACCTAACATGGCGGCGATTAATAAACTTAGGTGCTCAAAAGCCGTATCACTAGAGATAAAGCTGTATACGGATATTGATAAAATGAATAAAAAACTAAGAATTAGTTTGTAGCGCTGCTCATAACTGACTGGGTGATTTAATGAAGGATTTTGTAACTGGGTTATCACTAACAATCATCACTTATAAAACTCGACAGCTGCGAATTATTACAGTTTTATGACTATAACGCATAAAAAATTTAATGGCCTTAAATTAAACTGGAGCTAAAAACAACTTGTTACACTATACGGAAATGAACTAAACATTACTGCTATAGTCACAGAATACCTACTAAATATTGAATTGAAGACCCAATGAAAAAACTGTTTTTCTTTTTGTTATTAATGCTGAGTTCGCTAGTGCATGCGCGCCCAGATCTGCTCAGTCAATTAGGTCTAGGTGATGAAGCAGCAATTCCACCTAGTGTTGATGAAGCATTCATTTTTTCAGCAGATGCCATTTCAGCAAACCAAATTTCAGCGAGCTGGCAAGTAGCCGAAGGTAACTATTTATATAAAGAAAAAATTAGCTTTGAAGTTGATTCTAATTCAGACATTAGCCTAAAGAGCTATCAACTACCTCAAGGCGAAAATAAAATGGACGAAATCTTCGGTCTAACCGAAGTCTTTCTTCATGACATTCAGGTTGAGATTCCCTTTTTTAACCCTTTGCAAGCTAAAACAGTCACCCTGACTGCACATTACCAAGGCTGCTCTGAAACCTTTAATATCTGCTATCCACCAACCAGCAAAACAATCACGCTTGAGTTATCAAATAACGCAATCAGCAATAATGTTGAAGCAACCATTAAGGACACCTCAACACAGCCCCTTTCTGAACAAGATAAATTTGCCAATACACTGGCCAATGACAGTCTTATCACCATCATTTTAAGTTTCTTAGGGCTCGGCATTTTATTAGCCTTCACGCCATGTGTGTTCCCAATGATTCCGATTTTATCGAGTATTATTATTGGAGAAGGCAGCAATATTACAACACGCCGTGCATTTACGTTGTCATTAACCTATGTACTCGCCATGTCAGTGACCTATACAGTAGCCGGTGTTTTAACAGGTTTACTCGGTGCAAACTTGCAAGCAATGATGCAGAACCCATGGGTAATCGGCAGCTTTAGCGCTTTATTCGTGATTTTTGCATTGTCGATGTTCGGTTTATTTGAACTTCAGTTACCTCAATTTCTGCAAAACCGCTTACATCAAATCGGCCAAACACAAAAAGGCGGCACCTTAACCGGGGTTGCAATTATGGGCTTGTTGTCCGGTTTAATCGTGGGCCCATGTCTGGCTCCTCCTTTAGCAGGCGCATTGATATTTATTGGTCAGCATGGTGATCCTATTCTTGGCGGCATCGCTCTATTCTCACTCAGCATGGGCATGGGTTTACCGTTATTAGCAATTGGCACCTCTGGCGGTAGCCTACTTCCAAAAGCAGGCAGTTGGATGGACACCATCAAAGCCGTATTTGGTATATTTATGCTCGCCTTGGCGATCTGGATGTTAGAACGAATTATTCCCGGTTGGATAGCGATGTGGTTGTGGGCAAGTTTATTGATTATGGTCGCTATTTACCTTGGTGCATTTACCACTATCCAAAATGACGCAACCGGCTGGCAAAAACTGTGGAAAGGATTCGGTTTAGTATTATTTATTTACGGCACCATTTTATTCATTGGTGGCGCGAGTGGCAGCCAAAATGTTTGGCAACCATTACAAGGAATACCAACAGCATCACTACAGGCCGCTGAAAAACAACATCTAAAGTTTGCATCGGTCACTAATTTAGATGAGCTCAATCAACTTTTAGATCAAACAGAAAAACCCGTTATGGTCGACTTTTATGCTGACTGGTGTGTTGATTGTAAAAAAATGGAATTAACCACCTTTAGCGATCCGGCAGTGATCGAAAAATTAAGCAACTGGCATGTTATTCAAGTAGATGTCACAGAAAATAATGAACAGCATCAAGCACTGTCTCAATCACTGAGTGTGTTCGGCCCGCCTTCCATTTTATTCTTCGACAACCAGGGTAATGAACAAACTGGTTTTCGCCTAGTCGGTGACGTATCTGCCGATGAGCTAGTGCAACATATTGATAATCTGGCTTTTCGTTAATTCAAATATTATGTCGTCAAAATCGGCGACGTTAGCCACAAAATACTGAATTTTTGCCTCAAAAAACTAGACATTTCACTGTGTCTGAGGCAAAATTTCGGCTTAATTATTACTTCGGTATGCAGGCGTACTCAATAATGGCAAACATTTTAGTGTTGCATGGTCCCAATTTAAACCTTTTAGGCACACGCGAACCAGACGTGTATGGCCACACAACACTAGACGATGTAAATAATGCCTTAGCCAGTATTGCTACCGATGAAGGTCATTCTTTAGCGTACTATCAAAGCAACGCTGAACATGAACTTGTAGATCGCATTCAACAAGCTCGCGACGACATTGACTTCATCATTATTAATCCAGCTGCATTCACCCATACCAGTGTTGCTATACGTGACGCATTGGCTGCTGTAGCAATTCCGTTTATCGAAGTACATATTTCAAATATTCATCAGCGAGAAGCATTTCGCGAACATTCTTATTTCTCAGATAGCGCTGTCGGTGTTATTTGCGGTTTGGGTGTTCAAGGCTATGATCTCGCTTTACAAGCCGCAATCACACACATAACAAAATAATAAAAGGTCTTTTGAATGGACATTCGTAAAATCAAAAAATTGATCGACTTAATTCAAGAATCAGACGTTGCTGAAATTGAAATCCAAGAAGGTGAAGAATCAGTGCGTATTAGTCGAGCAAGCAGTGCAGCACCGGTCATGGTTGCAGCACCTGCACCTGTCGCCGCTCCAGTGGCCGCAGCACCAGCAGTTGAAGCAGCACCGGTTGCAGCCAATGCAGCGCCAAGCACAGCTAATGCCGTTAAGTCTCCAATGGTCGGCACATTCTACCGTTCATCGTCACCAGAATCTGCACCGTTTATTGAAGTAGGTCAAACCGTGTCTGAAGGTGATGTAATTTGCATCATTGAAGCGATGAAAATGTTTAACCAAATCGAAGCTGATCGTAGCGGTACTGTGAAAGCAATTTTAGTTGAAAACGGTAACCCTGTTGAATTTGATGAGCCACTCGTCATCATCGAGTAATCGCTCTCTCATCAACCCTCATCAGTGGATAACAAACTATGATTGAAAAAATTGTCATTGCCAATCGTGGCGAGATCGCATTACGTGTATTGCGCGCCTGCCAAGAGTTAGGCATAAAAACTGTCGCGGTACATTCCGATGTTGATCGTGATCTAAAACATGTATTACTCGCAGATGAAACAGTCTGTATCGGCCCTGCACCATCAACTGAAAGCTACTTAAATGTGCCAGCGCTGATCAGTGCAGCAGAAATCACCGATGCAACGGCAATTCATCCCGGTTATGGTTTCCTATCAGAAAATGCAGATTTTGCTGAACGTGTCGAACAAAGTGGTTTTACTTTCATTGGCCCTCGAGCAGAAACAATTCGTTTAATGGGCGATAAAGTATCTGCTATCAAAGCGATGAAAGAAGCCGGTGTCCCATGTGTACCGGGTTCAGATGGCCCATTAGGTGATGACGACGCAACAAATTTACGTCTTGCAAAAGAAATTGGTTATCCAATCATCATCAAAGCATCTGGCGGTGGTGGTGGTCGCGGCATGCGTGAAGTACATAGCGAAGCACACTTATTAAATGCAATTGCATTAACGCGTAGTGAAGCGAAAGCAGCATTTGGTAATGACATGGTCTACATGGAGAAATTCTTAGAAGATCCTCGCCATATCGAATTCCAAATCTTATCTGATACGCATGGTAATGCTGTGCACTTAGGTGAGCGTGATTGCTCAATGCAACGTCGTCACCAAAAAGTGGTTGAAGAAGCACCTGCACCCGGCATTACAGCTGAAATGCGTGCACGCATGGGTAAAATCTGTGCAGATGCTTGTCGTAAAATCAACTACCGCGGTGCGGGTACATTTGAATTCTTATACCAAGACGGTGAATTTTATTTCATCGAAATGAACACCCGTATTCAAGTTGAGCATCCAGTTACTGAGCGCATCACTAATGTCGATTTAGTAGCTGAGCAAATTCGTATTGCTGCTGGCGAGCCATTATCAATCAGCCAAGATGATATCAACATTCAGGGTCATGCCATTGAATGCCGTATCAACGCTGAAGATCCAAAAACATTTATGCCAAGTCCAGGCACCATTACTCATTATCATGCTCCGGGTGGTAATGGTATTCGCATGGATTCACATATCTATAGTGGCTATCGTGTACCGCCAAATTATGACTCATTGATCGGTAAATTGATTGTGTACGGTAACACCCGTGAATCAGCAATCGCTCGTATGCAAACAGCGTTAAGAGAAATGGGTATTGAAGGCATCAAAACAAATGTGGCTTTGCAAAGCGATATTATGGCGGATGCTAATTTCCAAACTGGCGGCACCAACATTCATTATTTAGAGAAAAAACTGGGCCTATAACGGCTCAGTCAATTCTATGGCGTGGATTCAATTTATTTTTGACAGTACACCTGACTTTGCTGAACAGCTGTCAGATGTATTATCAGAATGTGGCTCTGCGGCTGTCACTTTCGAAGATAATGCTGATCAGCCACTGTTTGAACCACCGATAGGTACAACGCCATTATGGGCAGCTACTCGGGTTATCGCTTTGTTTGAAGCCGATATAGATACTGATGTCATTGTCGACATGGTCAGCCAAATGCTTTCTCCCGTAAAGTTGCCTAAATACAAAATAGAAGCAGTAGAAGATAAAGATTGGGAACGTGAATGGATGGATAATTTCCACCCATTATGCTTTGGAGACAAACTGTGGATCGTGCCAAGTTGGCACCAACCTCCTCAGCCGGAAGCCTTAAATATATTACTAGACCCCGGTCTTGCGTTTGGTACCGGCACCCACCCAACCACGGCTTTATGCCTCAACTGGTTGGATAAAGCTGATGTCAAAGACAAATACGTCATCGACTATGGCTGTGGCAGCGGTATTTTAGCGATTGCAGCCGCTTTGCTAGGTGCTAAAAAAGTGATTGGTATTGATATTGATCCACAAGCGTTAGAAGCCACTCAAGAAAATGCCAAACGCAATGGCGTCACCATTGAAACCTATCTTCCAGAAAACATGCCTGAACTGGCACCATGCGACTTATTGTTAGCCAATATTCTTGCAGGCCCTTTGCAATCATTTGCCGAGTATTTTTCGATAATTACCAAGCCTAATGCAGGTTTGGTGCTTTCAGGCATTCTTGCCGAGCAAGCGGACGATGTTATCAGCAGCTATGCACCGTGGTTTGATATGGCTGAACCTGCGCAAAAAGAGGAATGGATCCGCTTAACAGGACAACGTCATGCTTAAGCCAATCCAAATAGGGCCATATTCATTACCAAATAACCTGTTCCTCGCACCTATGGCTGGCGTCACTGATCGACCATTTCGTCAGTTATGTCGAAGGCTTGGTGCCGGCATGGCTGTATCAGAAATGATTACTGCCAATAAAACATTATGGGCAAGTAAAAAGTCATTACTACGTGCTAACCACGATGGCGAACCCGAGCCACGGAGCGTGCAAATTGCAGGTGCCGATCCAGCAATGCTAGCTGAAGCGGCTCAGCACAATGTCAAGCAAGGCGCTCATATCATTGATATCAACATGGGCTGTCCAGCTAAAAAAGTCTGTAATGTAATGGCGGGTTCAGCCTTACTACAGAATGAAACATTAGTCGCCAATATTCTTGAAAGTGTAGTCAAAGCCGTGGATGTGCCTGTCACCTTAAAAATCCGTACCGGTTGGGATAGAGACAACCGTAATGGTTTAACTATTGCCCGTATCGCCCAAGAATCAGGTATTCAAGCATTAGCTATTCATGGCCGTACTCGTGCCGATGCCTATAAGGGTGATGCAGAATACGACACGATTGCTGATATTAAGTCAGCACTGTCAATTCCCGTTATCGCTAATGGCGATATTAGCAGCCCGGAAAAAGCAAAGTCAGTGCTTGAGTACACGGGCGTTGATGGTTTAATGGTTGGTCGTGCTGCGCAAGGTAACCCATGGATATTTAAACAAATAGCACACTACCTCGCTCATAATGAGCATTTAGCCTTGCCTCATGTAAAAGAAGTAAGAGAAACCTTGATCGAACATCTGCACACACTGTACGATTTCTACGGTGACTATACGGGTGTACGTATGGCTCGAAAGCATATCGCTTGGTATAGCAAAGGTTTACGCAATGGCAATGCGTTCCGCCAACACATGAATACGCTTGAACACCCGCAACAACAAATCGACTATACCGAGCAATTTTTTGCTCAACTAGAACAACGGGACTTTATTGCTGCATGAATGACATCGACAAACAACAACAGCTCGTAGGTTGTGACCTTGCAGTTGATAGTACCGAATCAAATGCCCCATTACATCAATGCGTTGCGAATGCACTTGATGATTACTTTAAACACTTGAATGGCCACTCAACCACTAATCTGTATGAAATGCTACTTACAGAGGTCGAAGCCCCTTTATTTAAAGCCACTTTAGAATACACAAACGGCAACCAAAGTCGTGCAGCTGAAATTTTAGGTATTAATCGTGGCACCTTACGTAAAAAACTTAAACAGTACGATCTATAATCGTTCTACTTTCAGGAAACATAGATGAACAAAATCCAACGCGCACTATTAAGTGTGTCTGATAAAACTGGCGTTTTAGAATTAGCTCAAAAC
>SPJK01093358.1_pt1 | contig 10854 bp, 3 predicted proteins | sample 3741771 | NCBI WGS metagenome assembly SPJK01 (sample SAMN10925997, study PRJNA522277) | cold seep metagenome | isolation source: Elba SIP-enriched marine methane seep metagenome, extraction at timepoint T2 | place: Italy: coast of Elba, Mediterranean Sea
ACCAAGTCGAACCTGAATTTTATCAAGATCCCCTTTATGCCTATTCTCACGATGAAGGATGTGCAATCGTGGGCGCTGCTTTTTACCGACCAGAGCTGTCCAGTTTTCCAGCAATTTACGAAGGCAACTTTTTTTTCGCAGACTATTGCGCAGGGGAAGTACGTAGGTTGGCACCTAGTCCCGGAGAAATCCCCGAAGTCTTCATCAGTGGGATGGAACGCCCTCTAGCAATGGAGGTCGACCCGAAAACAGGTGATCTCTATCTGCTAGGAAGAGCCGGTATTGGTGGAGGCTCCATGGAAGATAATACTAGTACCAATGATGGCACCCTGTGGCGAGTGTTTTATACTGGCTCAGGTGCCCCTTTCATTGCGGTTAATCCTACAGATGTGCTGGTGACAGTTGGTGAGGAAGCCCATTTTTCGACGCTCGCATTTGGTGACCACCCCCTGGCGTATCAATGGCAGCAAAATGGTATTGATATTCCAGGAGCAGACTCCAGCCTACTGCTCCTGACTAACATTGCCCTCGAAGACAACCAGTCAAGTATCCGTTGTTTAGTAACTAATCCAACTGGTGCCGACACTAGCGGAGTGGCAATTCTAAGTGTCACAAGCAATCAACGCCCGGAGCCTCTAATTGAACTACCACAAATGGCATCTTCCTTTAGAGCTGGAGACACCTTATTCTTTCAAGGTTCGGCTACCGATCCTGAAGATGGTCCCTTGCCAACTAGTGCTTTGAGCTGGACGATCGATTGGCATCATGATCAACATACACATCCAGTTCTAAGTCCAACTTCCGGGCTCAGTGATGGTCAGATCATTGTTCCAATCGTCAATGAAACCGATCCTGACGTTTGGTATCGATTCTACCTCCAGGCTACGGATAGTCAAGGCTTGAGTCAAACGGTCTTTACCGAAGTATATCCCGAACTAGCCGTCATCGAACTTATCGGTCATCCGATTATCCCCATAAACATCGATGGCCAAGTGAGCATCCCTCCTTATGCTTTCGAAAGCCTAATCGGTATTCAGCGTACTCTAGAGGCACCACTATCCTTTGAAACCGAGGACGCACTGTTTGTTTTTTCCGAATGGACAAATGGGCTGGCCGACCCGATCATAAGTTTCACCACTCCAGAAAGTGGACTAAGCATTGGAGCCATCTATGACAGCATACCTTTTGGCCAAGGTACTGGCTTGTACGGCGAATACTTCAATGACCCTGAATTGGATTTGGATGGTGTTCCCGTCATGACGAGGGTTGATAGCATCATAGCTTATTTCTGGGGATCGGGTTCGCCAGCTCCGACTATTGTGCCTACTGATTTCTTTACTGTTCGCTGGACGGGTGATATTCAGACACTTGCGGACGGCGAATACACCTTCTCGGTTCGCTCTGATGATGGGGCCCGTTTATGGATAAACGACTCATTACTCATTGATCAATTTATTCCACAACCTCCCACCGAGTACAGTGCTAGCATAACACTTGAGGCTGCCACACGCTATCCCATTCGTTTGGAGTACATGGAAGTCGCCGGTGGCGCGGAAGTTAGTCTATTCTGGCAGCATGAACTGATACCTAAAGCGTTCATTCCACAACCTCAGTTATATCCTATCGCCAATCGTGCTTCTGTCCAAGGGCGCGTCTGGTTGGACGAGAATCTTAATAACTTCCAGGACTTGGATGAAATTTATCTGGACAATGTAACCATCTTACTCTATGGCGCTGCAGACACCTCATTAGTTCGCACGCAACTCACGGAAGCAGATGGAAGCTATCACTTTGATTTTCTTCCAGCAGGCATTTATTACCTGCAATTCATCAGTCAATCGACAGGTCTTGAGCTGGTACCTGGAACCGGGCTTTTAAGTAGTGGTATAACGCCTTCTTTTGAATTAGGGGCGGAAGAGCATCGGATCATTCATACCTCTTTCTATCCAACACCTAATCCCTCCGACGAAGCGCTCACACAGGCCCGAAGACCAATTATTTACCCCAACCCTACTCGTGATCAACTCTACCTTCGATGGCAAGCAAATGCCCAGGAAAGTATTGCTATTTATTTGCGGGATGTCGCAGGAAGACTAGTGGGTTCTTGGGAATGGCTTACAGTACAAGAAAGAGATGAATTCACAATAGATATCAGCCATGTAACAAGCGGAGTCTACGAAATAGTATTGCAATCGCAGGAACAGCTATTGCATTTCAAAGTGGTAAAGATGTAGCCCCATGTACTGACCTCTCCTATAACCGCAATACATTCTCTTCAAATAAGTCAATCAGCTGCACTTTCAACTCAATTGGTATGGGATTACCAACTAGCGTCAAGGACTGCAGTTGTTTCATATGGCTGAGTTCCTCTGGCACTGTGAGAAGGGCATTGGACTGCAAGTTGAGGAAGCTCATATCCGACATTTTCAAGATGCAAGCTGGAAAGCTTTCCAATTGGTTTCCTTGCAGGTTTAGTACCTGAAGGCCTTGTAGCGCCGCCATCTCCTCCGGGAGTTCTGTCAATTGATTATACGCTAATTCTAGCTTGCCTAGTTCCAATAATTGCCCGATGCTGGCCGGTAAGCGCTGCAACTCATTGCGTTCGGCCTGTAAAGCGTGCAATTCAGATAACTGACCCAACTCCTCTGGCAGGTATCGCAAACGATTGTTGCGAATATCCAGTGCATTGAGGTTGCTTAGCTCACCGATACTTGTCGGCAGGCTGCTTAGCTGGCAATCACGCAGTGACAACTTCTGCAAATTCGATAAACCTCCAATTTGTGGCGGAAGTGTGCCAAATGGGTTATAGTTGACGTTCAAATCAGTCAATCCGTGTAATTGGTTGATCTCTGGAGGCAGTTCTTCCAATTGGTTATTGGCGATATTCAAATCATCCAAACGTTCCATATCACAAAGCGCCAGCGGGAAATAGTCGAATTGGTTGCTGCGGATGCTAATGAATTGCAGGGCATCCAATTCTTCAAGGCTTGATGGAAGCTCGGTCAGTTGATTACCGGAAAGTTCCAATGAATTTAAATTGCGGAGTTGGCCAAATTCTGCCGGCAGCTCCTCCAAATCATTATTGAAAAGGATGAGTACTTCCAAAGCTTGCAGTTGACCAAATTCTGCTGGAAGCGTTGTCAGGTAATTTTCAATCAGCATCAAGAATTTTAGCGACCGCAGCTGTCCGAATTCTGGCGGCAGCTCAATGAGTTGATTGTCGCTCAGATAGAGGTCCTCCAGGGCTGTCAAATGGCCGAAGGTTGGCGGAAGTAGGAGCAGATTATTCCCGGCGCACCGGAGTGTCTTTAATTGCGTTAGTTGACCAATAGCAACTGGTAGCTCCTGAATCTCATTGTAGTCGATGTTCAAGTACTCCAGTCCCGCTAATTCTTGAAAATCGATGGGTAGTAAGGTCAATTGATTGCTACCAATCCGAAGATCGGTAAGGGGGAGCTCCAGCAACACTTCTGGAAAATGCCCTAATTGATTTCGATCCAAATCAAGGAAACGAAGGGCCTGTAATTGACGCAAGGTGACAGGCAAATTAGTGAGTTGATTTTGCCGCAAATGCAAGCTTTGCAAGGACTGTAGCGATGCAATCTCCGGAGGAATAGTCGATAGCCTATTCTCCACCAAATTCAGTTCTTCCAAGTTCCCTAATGCATTGACCACGACAGGCCATTCTGCCAGTCGATTTTTATCAAGCAGTAAGGTATTAAGCTGCTGAAGATTAGATAAGGTCTCCGGCAATCGACGGAGCTGATTCCTGGTCAGATGGAGCTGCCGTAGCGCCGTCAATTGCCCGAGTTCATCCGGCAGACTATCCAAGCTAGAGCTTGAGAGATCCAGGTACTCCAGCTGGGTCAATTGTCCAATGGCCGGCGGCAATTCATTGATAAAGTTCATGGAAACATCCAGGTATTGCAGCTGATCTAGCTCCCCAATGGCAGCTGGGAATTCCGGCATCCTCAAGCTATGCAACCCTAATACCTTCAATTCCTTGAGCGTTGCAAAGTCTTCCGGCACAACAAAGCCGCTTGGGCGCAAGATATTCTTGCGATCCAGCAGCAGAATAGCGAGTTGTGGATGTTCCAGAATAACTTCTGGAAAGCTGTCCAGCCGCTCTTCACGCAAGTCAAGCGCAGTCGTCTTTTCGCTTAGCTCTTCCAGGCTATAGGCAACACGGTACCGGTTCCCTAATGTATCCAATAGAAAAGTGATATTATTCCGCTCAACCACTGCCAGTCCCATCTTATCAAACTGACCCGCTTGGTTCCATCGCCCAAGGCGTTCTACTTCTTCGCCTTCTGGAGTGACGAAATAGAAGAACTTGCGATAACCTTCTTCTTGATAGACAAGGGCGAAGCGATCTTCGTAAAAGTAAAGGGCCTCAGTCAGTGCATTTTTGCTTTCCGTACTAGCTGTTACTTGCTGGTTTTGCAGGCTAAACAAGTGGTTTTGCAGCGCTTGGCGAGCCTCTATGTGTTTATTACGTCGATCGCAGCGCTCGTTCTCTTGTAGGGCCTGCAAGGCGTCGGTGAAGTTGCCAATTGCCAGTTGTTGTTCGGCTTGAACCAGCCAATCTGCACAGTCGTTTTGTGCCAAGAGACAAACTGTTGGCAAAAGGAGGAGAATGAAAGTTAGGTTTCGTAAACTCATATAGCTCAATAGGTTGGCAAAAATTACCTTACCATGACCATCGATAGTCATGAATCGCACTGCTGTTTAATGTAAATAATCCTATGGAGGTAACCGAGCAATTCTCAACCTTCTTCTTAGTGACATGGGATAGATCGTAACATCCTCATCGTTTTGTACTCTTTCTGGTATATTTGATACCTATCCCAGCATGCAATAACTTGCCTGCCCTACCAACAACTACTACTAAAAAGCAATTCGCAAGATGACCTTTCTTCGTTTACGACACTCTCTTCTATGGATGGCCCTTTTGCCTTTCCTTGGCCTTAGTCAGTCTGACTTCCAACTTCCCAGCGGCTTTGCTGCTGAATTAATCCAAGACAATCTCAATCCAGTAAAAATGGTGATCGGCCATCATGGCGAAGTATGGGTAGTCGAAAAGCATGGACAAGTTTGGGTGGTAGAAGATGGAGAATGGCCAGATGAGCCTTTCATCGCTTTGGAAGTCGACGATTGGAATGAACGTGGATTGTTAGGCATTGCACTGCATCCTGACTTTGACAACTTACCCTACGTCTACCTATATTACACGGTGGCAGGAGCTAATCATAACCGACTGAGTCGGTTTACCGCCAATGGCGGGTTTGCAGTCCCCGGTAGTGAGGTTATCTTGATGGAGTTCGACGATTTGGAGGGTACCATACATAATGGGGGAGCCATTATTTTTGGCACAGATGACCTCTTGTATGTTGCCACTGGTGATGGTGCCAATGCTGACAATGGCCAAGACCTCAGCACACTCTCCGGGAAAATCATCCGCTTGTTACCGAATGGTAATATCCCTTTAGGAAATCCATATTACCAAGACTTAGAGGGCGACCTGCGTTCAATTTATGCCTTAGGGATTCGAAATCCCTTTTCGATGGCGCAGGATCCTATCACAGAGCAGTTGTTTTTCTGTGATGTCGGCGCAAGTACCTGGGAGGAAGTCAACGTTGTCACAGTAGGTGGCAACTTTGGTTGGAAAGACATTGAAGGCCCACTCAACGGCCAGAATCCACCAGACAATTATCAGGAACCGCTTCATGCGTATTCTCATGACAATGGATGCGCCGTTGTAGGCGCTGCATTTTACCGCCCTGAGCTCGCAAGCTTTCCCGCTGAATACCATGGAAATTTCTTTTTCGCCGACTATTGTGAAGGAGAAGTGCGTCGCCTTGATCCTTCCAGTGGCGAGCAACTACCCGTGTTCATCACCGGAATGGAACGGCCCTTGGCGTTAGAAGTAGCCCCAGCATCAGGTGACCTATACATACTTGGAAGAGCTGGCCTTGGAGGCGGCTCCATGGAAGATAACACCAGCACTAATGATGGAACATTATGGCGCATATTTTATACCGGTAGCGGTGCTCCAATCGTTTCCGCTGACCCACAGGATGTATTAGTGCCTGTTGGTGAATCCGCTCGCTTCGAAATACTTGCTTTTGGTGATCAGCCATTGCAATATCAGTGGCAACAAGATGGCGCCGATATTGCCAACTCAAACAATCCTATCCTAGAAATGCCGGCCGTTTCTCTGGAGGATGATCAGTCGCAATTTCGCTGTATAGTATCCAATGCAGAAGGTGCGGACACTAGCTTAGCTGCCATATTATCGGTGACCGACAATATGCGCCCACAACCAGTGATAGCGCTACCGATTGCGGCCACATCATTTCGCGCAGGGGACACCATCAACTATGCTGGTTCTGCGACCGACCCAGAGGACGGAGCACTACCACCTTCGGCCCTCACATGGACCATTGATTGGCACCATGATCAGCACACGCATCCAGTAATAACACCTACTAGCGGTATGACGGGAGGAGAAATCATTATTCCCATCGTCAATGAAACCGACCCCGACGTGTGGCTGCGTTTCTATCTGAGCGCCACCGACAGCGAAGGCTTAGAACAGACTGTTTATACTGAAATTTATCCTGAATTAGCCGTAATTAACCTTATTGGTAATCCTGAGGTGGGGATCAATGTCGATGGCCAAGTCCGCCATCCACCGAATTCTTTTGAAAGTCTAATTGGCATTCAGCGAACATTGGAAGCACCACAAACAATTATCACGGAAGACTCCTTATTTTTTTTCACTGCTTGGTCTACCGGAGAGACAGAGCGGCTCATCAGTTTTCAAACACCAGAAGCAGGCCTCGATATTGGTGCCGAATACACTGGCATTGCCCTAGGTGAGGGTACCGGTTTAATCGGTGATTATTACGACGATCCGCAACTCGATTTTTCCGGCGAACTGGAATTGACCAGAATAGATTCAGTCGTCGCTTTTCAGTGGGCAGGAGATTCGCCCGAACCAGGACTCCTACCTGCCGATTTCTTCACCGTGCGGTGGACAGGAGAAATTCAAAGCCTAACCGAAGGGACTTATAATTTCTGTATTCGATCGGATGATGGCGTGCGGCTCTGGATCGACGATCAACTCATTATCAATCAATGGGTTCCGCAAGGGCCAACCGAACATTGTGCTGAGATCGAATTGGCCGCCAATCAACGCTACCCCATTCGTTTGGAATACCATGAAATAGGGGGCGGAGCCGAAGTGTTTTTCTTTTGGGAAACTGGATTAATCGATAAGCGAATTGTCCCAAAGCGTCAGCTATACCCATTCGTTAATCGGTCTTCAGTTGGGGGCAATGTGTGGCTAGATGAAAACTTGAATAATTTTCGAGATATAACAGAAGAAGCACTCCCAGGCATTAGGGTCGAACTCTTCGAATCAACTGGCGGAGATTTGATCGAGGCACAACTAACTGATAGCGAAGGGAACTATCATTTTCCATTTCTCCCCGATGGCATTTACTACCTGCGCTTCCTACATGAGGAGACCGGACTCGACATTCAGCCAGGAACAGGCTTAAACCCAATGGGAGAAACGCCACTTTTTGAGCTTGCACCACAGGAAGAAAGAGTGCTTCATGTCTCTTTCTATCCAGCCAGCACCGATGCTTCGGAACTACCTGTAGCGCTATTGACCTTATCGATGTATCCCAATCCAACACAGGGAGATCTTCTCTTGTCTTGGGGCGGCACAGCTAGACCTATTCTCTCACTACAATTGAGTCATCCCTCGGGGCAAATCTTGAAGGAGTGGCGATGGGAAAATCTTCAACCTGGCGACCAGCTCCCGATTGATCTGTCGATGCTCCCAGCAGGCGCTTATAACTTCAGAATCCAATCAGGGAACGAAGTCTTCTATCAGCGGATTCAGAAACTGTAAGGGAGACAATCTTAATTCACCCTACCCTGCTCTTCCGAAGAGGCCGATTGCCGTTCGCGTTTGCCTTCCAGGTCGCGTTGGCCAAACTGCCAGGTATAGCTGAGACGCATCACCGAACCTTCCAAATTGTAGCGGAATTGGTACTCCAAGCCAGCCCTTGGGTCGTCGATGGTCGTCTGCCAGAAGTTATGGGTACGGAAGATATCATTCCAGCTGAAACTGAGTCGGTGTTGCCCGTCGCCAAAACTATGCTGGATACCAAAATCGACTGCATGACGCCAGGGCGTGCGGCCCAGGCCGTAGGATAGCGGAGAATGGAACCGACCGGTCAATTCCATAGAAATGTCTTTAGGCCAAGTGATGCTATGTGTCATGTTTCCTGAGAAGAACTGATCCTCTCGCACAATGGGCTGTCCTTCCACGAAAGGCTCCATATGCTGCCAGTAGGCTGCAGCCTGTGTGCGGATCGTCCACCAGGAAGTAGGCTCTAGGGGAAAGTTGACACTTAGCATAGCCTGTTGACGGTCGGCCATATTTTCAGCGCGGATGACTGCCAGGTTAGTGGCCGGGTCAACCATTGGTTGGCCCCAGTAGATCGGATCAATATCATCACTCCACTGTAAGCTCCAATTCATCACACCCCACTGATAATCGGCCTTCAGCTGCCGGGTAATGGTTTGGCGTACTCCTGGATTTCCCGCCAGGATGGTATTCGGACCAAAGAAAAAGAAAGCCGGAGCAAGTATACTAAAGCTGGGTCGAGTGATCCGCTCACTGTAGGACAAGCCGAGCCGTTGCTGCTCACTTAATTGGTAGGATAAGAATACCGTCGGAAATAAGCGACCGTAGCGTTGCCCCGGCAACAGTCCGTCGCGACGTGAATGGCGACGTGAATCGATCCACTCGTACCGACCGCCTAGCTTGATTTGCCAACGATCATCCCACTGCAGCTCCCCCGTCCAGTAGGCAGCGAAAATTTCTTCATTTAGGTCAAACCAATCCGAGAAATTTTCGTCTGAGGACCATTCATTATCAATAAAGTAATCTAAGGCTACCTTGTTGGTGAAGCGACTGACGCTCGATTTCAGGCCAGCCTGCCACTGGAAGGTTTCGCTCTGCTCGTGTTCAAAATCAAGGGCGGTGACCCAAAAAGTGACTGGAGTTTCCTTGCCGCTGCGAAAAACCTGTTGTTGCTCCAGGCCTTGAGGCCAGGTAGTGATGCGGTCGGTGTAATCGGTAGGGTTGTTGTCGAAATAATACAAATAGTCGGTGGTGAATCGGAGACTGCTGGCCTCATTGAATTGATGACGCGCCGAAAGACTGCTCATCCAATGGGTCCAATTGTTGATTTCATCGCTCAGGAGTACGGAACTGCTTTGCAACACGCCGTTGATCTTATTCTCTGAAAAGGTAGTGGCATCCAGCGTCCATTCACTAAGGTGGGCCGCCACCAAGACACCCAGTTCAGTCTTCTCGTTTAGATTGTAATCGAGTCCGGTGCGCACGCTATGAAACCCAATATAGGCTGGCCGACGACTATCGAGTTTAGTATCCACCAGCTGGCCTTGCAACAGGTTGCTGCGGGTAATCTGGAGATTCTCTTGCGAATAGTCGGAATTGGTGCCGGCATTGCCGTACCAGCGCCAGGGACCACGTCGCCAAAAAAACTGGCCGGAGGTAGCCCATTTCCCTTTCCGGCCGTAGCCACCACTGGTGGTCCAGCTGCCGTTCCAGCCATCCTCTTGTTCGTCAATCAGGATGATATTGATCACACCGGCATCACCTTCAGCATCAAAGTTAGCCGGTGGCGTGCTGATGAGTTCGATGCGGTCGATATTGGCGGCTGGCATTCCGGCCAGCATCTGGATAACGGCGCTTTGGTCCATTCGTTCGGGCCGGTCATTGATCATGATCACCACACCATCGCGGCCATTGAGTGCAATGCGTTGATTGACCCGATCCACAGTGATGCCAGGTGAGCGTTCCAGTACTTCGAGCGCCGTGCCGCCTACATTCGTGGGGCTTTCCCGTACATTGACGATCAGGCGGTCCAATTGTTGCTGGAATAGTGGTTTGCGAGCCGTTACGGTTACCTCATTTAGCGCTGTAGCCGTGACTTGAAGTTGAAATGCAGGTAACTCCACCTGCTGATCGGCCGCCAAAGAAAAGGAAGTGCTGTATGCTGTTCCGTAGCCCAGGGCATCGGCGGCTACCAGGTAGTCACCCGTAGGAATTCGGTTTAGTTCAAACGTGCCGTCTTCCTCGGTTAATGTACCTCTTATGAGTTGGGTGTCTTGCGCAGACAGCAATAATACGTTTCCATAAAAAACAGCTTCGCCAGCCTCATCAAACACCTGGCCAGTAATTCGAGCCTGGCTTGATAACTGCACGGTCAGCAACAGGCTTGCAAAGAGCATACAACACTTCTTCATAGTAATCGCTTTGCTACAAGGATCGGCCATGATGTTATTGCACTCTGAGATACATGCTGAAAGACAAGCGGATTGGTACGAATAACCAAGTCAGGCTGCCGAAAGGGAATTAAGCGGTAGCCCTGTTGTCGGTCCTCCTTAGCTGGTAGTTGGTACTTTTTCTTGGTTTGCTTAGCGTAGTCTTTAGTATTTATACATGACGCGAAGTGGTTTGGGAAATTCCCAAACTGTATCGGTCAGTACCTGCCGACCATGCTGGCGGGTATGCTGTACTTAAAGATGATTTGGGCTTCCAAACCACTTTAACGTCAGTATAGAGTGTTTGAAAGGTGCTGGTTATGGCAGGTCACCAAATTTAGTGAGCGCCAAAACGTCTCTTCAAAGCGCTTTAAGTGTGTATTTTCAAACTTGGCGTTGTTCATTTTTGTCATTGCAACAAAAACGAACCAAAAAATGCTAGCCCCGCTAAACTCGCTCCGCTCAAACATGACCGGGGCA
>SPJK01035887.1_pt1 | contig 10849 bp, 9 predicted proteins | sample 3741771 | NCBI WGS metagenome assembly SPJK01 (sample SAMN10925997, study PRJNA522277) | cold seep metagenome | isolation source: Elba SIP-enriched marine methane seep metagenome, extraction at timepoint T2 | place: Italy: coast of Elba, Mediterranean Sea
CCCAAGCTAATAAATCCGACCCGCGGTTCTTTCATAACCTTACTCAATATTGATTGAAAGCGCTATTTTATCAAAGACATGATTGACTGATGAGAATTTATAACTCGATCTGATTCTTTGCATTAAACTCTATTCAATCATGAGTTTTATATTAAACGTTCTCAAAAGGCTGCAGTCAGCCAGACCAGAACTATGATAAAAACCGATGACTTCTATAGCGACTCAAGCTATTTTGCATTTATTATCAGTTGTTTACTCCAGAAGAAGCGGTAAATTCATCCATATCACATACGCTTCATACGTAAGCAACTAATATTAATTTACGCTGAGTAGTAACTGACTGATTAACAATATTTCATTTGTTAAATCTAAGAAGGAATAACAACATGACAAATATAATAACTTTCATTGGCTTATGGATAATTTCTGGCAATTTGATTTCGGCTGTCATTTATTATTTGATCATCATTTTTTGTTTATCATTTTTTAAGTCAGTACAGCAACTGGGCTTTATAAATGCATTCCTGGTTTTAATCAGTCTATCCTGGCTACTTGACGACAATGAATAGCTTGTTTGTTCTGTCTCTAGCCCAGAAAACGACCTAAAATGACGAAACTGTAACCCCGGCCTGTAGTGATTGCCCCGGATATAAAACCACCTGGTCCCCTAAAGACAAACCTTCAAGCACCTCGGCATAGACCCCATTTCTTCGGCCAATCTGTACCATCACCTGATCAACCCGATTATCTTCAGACAACTTGAACACCGCCCATTGGTCATTCACTTTAAACAAACTATTTTCCGGAATCTGTAACACATCATCAGCCTGCCATAAAATAAACCCAGTATCCACACGGTAGCCTTCTCCCAATGCCTGCCAGTCTTCATGCTCTGATACGATTTCAACAATCACATTAACGCGCTGTTCTTCAACACCTAAAGCAGATATTTTAGTTTTAGCTACGGGTTCAACCCGGTGAACATAGCCCTGCAAAACCTCCGAACCACCCCAGTGTGCCAGTTCAACAGTCATATCTTCCTTGATTTTAACGGCATCGGAGGATAAGACTTCGCTGACTATTTCCAACTGGCGTGTATTGCCTATTTCCAGTAAAACTTCACCTGTTTCAACGCTACGCTGGCTTTTCTCTTGTATCATTAAAATCTGACCATTGATTGGAGAAACAATTTTGATGCTTTCCTGAATGCTGTCCCCACTGGCAAAATGGTTAAAGGCATTACGTGCTTCATTTAGCTGATAAAGAGCCGTCTTGCTGGCAAACTCGGCTGATTCCTGATTGGCAATAGCTCTACGCTGACTTGCTTCAGCCTGTTGTAACTGGCTATAGGCTATCAGTTTTTTTTGGTATATTTTATTTAAGCGCTGATATTCAGAACTGGCAAACTCGGCACTGGCAGCGGCCGCTTTGGCTTTGGCTTTGGCGGTATTGAGGGCAGCCTGTGCTGCTTCAACCCGGTTTTCAGCTTCAGCTTTGGTACGTGAATCCAGTAAAGTAGAGGCGCGAGCTGAAATTTCCAGTAACACCTGGTCTTTTGTTACCGTATCACCCACTTTCCACGGCATTCGATACAGGCTACCCGCCACCGGCGCTGAAATTTGGTAATGCTCCTTTATACGGGTTTTTCCTTCTTCCAAAATGACCACTTTCAGGTTTTTGCGTTCTACCTCGGCCAGTTCTACAACAACCGTTTCAGGCATAAACCCATAGATCAAAGCGATTACTAAAGCAACTACTCCCAATGCAATAAAAACGATACGGCTACTCATCAAACATCACTCCCTGGTTTTTAATACCAGAATCAAATCCTGCTGCTTTAATTTGTTCCAGATAATTGAACTGCTGATCAATGCACTGAATAAAACCACACTGGCTGAAAAGGAATAGGCATCGGTATTTAATATCAAAGGAATACGATAAAGTTCCGACGCAATATTATCCACTATAATCCGACATAGATAACGACCAATCAGAAACCCCAACGGTATGGCAATAATCGTTAACACAAGCATTTCACCTAACAGAATATAGGCGACCTCAGAATGGCTAAAACCCAGCACTCTTAAACTGGCCAGTTCTCTGTTTCGTTCTGCAAAGGCTATACGCATACTGTTATATATCACGCCAAATGCAATACCGCTGGCCAACAAAGTATTGACAAAAGTAAAAATCAATATCGATTCCCCCAAGGTAGCTAAAGCACTTTGCAAAGCTTCATCTGTTAGCGTAATTGCAGCCACAGATGGCCTTTTCTGCAATGCCTTATAGACTTGATGCTGAAAATCCTGTTCTACAGCCAGATAGAGCCCATCTATGGCTGTACCTTCCTTCAAATAACGATTTAATTGCTGCAAACGCATATAGGCCGAAATTCCCAACATTTCCTCAACAATTGAGCTTATTTCTATATCAAAAACCGGCTTGTGTCCTGTCAGTATCTCTACCGTAACCTTATCACCAACCTTGACGTCCAATAATTTTGCCAAAAAATCATTCAACACGATCCCTTCCGTCGGTAAATTGATCGGTTTAAAATCTCTGTCCAATAAACGGTGCAAACGCGCATCGGGATTGATAGCCTGTATGACCGTTCTTTCTCTTCGGTGTTGATGATGGATACGGATAGGCGCAAAACGAAAGGCTTCAACCTGTTGAACGCCTGGAATTCGTTGAATTTCGTAACGCGCCCTTCGAGAAACCGGCTCCGTAAAACTGATCACCATGTCTTCACGCTGGGCTTTTTCATATTGAAAATCCAACATATAGTTAATTGAGTCTTCCTGAAAATTTCCCAACATCATGATGGCGGAAGCCATTGCAATGCCTAGCAAGGTCAATAATGATTTTACTGGCTTACGGCTTAGATGCCTTACGATCATTCGGCTGGGCTGAGATAAGACTGTCATTAAAAAAGTGGATTCCAGCAAACTCTTTTTATAGAGCATCGGAGGCTCAGGACGCATCGCTTCAGCAACAGGTAATTTTACCGCACGATAAACCGATACTAAAGTCGCACTCACAGCTACCAGATAGCTGAATAAAAAAGCCAACCCCAGCGTTTCCACACTCACTTGATACAACAAATAAGGAAAATTAAAAAAGCCCATGTAAAGGTTTGCCATACCCTGACCAAACCAGGCCCACAGTAAAATACCAGCTGTAACACCCAAACTGCAAACCAAAAAAACAAATTGCAAATAATGCCAGGCGATACGCAGATTCGTGTAACCAAATGCTTTCAACAGACCAATTTGTTCACGTTCAGTATTCATCAAACGTGTTAATACGACATTCAGTAAAAACCCGGCCACCCCAAGAAAAATAACAGGGAACAATGTTGCCAAAGTTTCCAGTCCACGAAACTCCTGTTCCAGAAAATGATGTGAATTTTGATCTTTACGAAGATAAGCGCCGGCTCCCCCATAATCCGCTAGCAAATTATCCAGTTGTTCAATCACCGCCAACGCCTTTTCCTGACCGTCCAACATCAGAACCAGATCATTAAAAGCCCCCTGCATATCAAACGAAGATGCCAATTCTCTATGCTTCATCCAGATAATACCAAAGCGTTTATTATCAGGAAACAAGGCTCCGGGGGCGAGCGCATAAATGTATTCTGCCGAATTGGCTATACCACTGATACGTAACTGTTGTTTATGGCCATTGATAATCGCGGTGATCTGATCGCCGGGATTCAGTTGATGTGCATTTGCGAATAATTCAGAAAGTAAAATTTGATCTTTTTCGGCATTGGGTAATTTGCCACGCACCAGATGCAAATCATTTAAGACCGGAGAATGATTATCAGGAATGGAAAGAATACGGGCGTTCACAGGTTCATCAAAATTGGCCACTTCAAGCCGGATCTGCGAGACGATACGGATTTCCAGTTTTTTGACACCATCAATGGCTGAAATCCGGCTGGAAAGAGAAGCAGGAGCGCGTTTCAGACTGGCAAATATATCAGCAAAACGATAATTTTGATAAACATGTGTTCGCGTGGTTTTTAAGGCATCCAGTGTTGAAACTGACATGACAAAAGTAGCTACCCCACTGGCGATAACAAGACTGATAGCCAGAACCTGGCCTCGCATCAGCCAAATATCCCGCAATAGCTTCAGGCCAAGCTTACTCACCATTGGATGTCTGATGGATTCAGTTTTTGCGAATTCGTGGAAATTTTACTGATATGGCCATCACTAAAATAGATAATACGATCCGCCATAGCACTGATTGCAGCATTATGGGTAATTAAGACAACGGTTGTTCCCAATTGTTGATTCACCCGAGCTAATACATCAAGAACAATAACGCCTGTGGCTGAATCCAGCGCTCCGGTGGGTTCATCACATAATAAGATAGCAGGGCGTTTACACACGGCTCGAGCAATCGCAACACGTTGTTGTTCCCCCCCTGAAAGCTGGGCCGGGAAATGGTCTTGCCGTTGCAGCAACTGCACCTGTTCCAAGGCTTGCTCTGCGGACATCGGATCAGGAGAAATTTCTGCAACCACCGCCACATTTTCTTTTGCGGTTAAGCTGGGAATCAAGTTATAAAACTGAAAAACAAAGCCGACATGACGGCGACGATAGTCTGTCAATTCTGATTCACTGTATTGCCCCAGATTTTGACCCTGATAAAACACCTGTCCCTGACTGGGAACATCCAGTCCGCCTAATATATTCAGCAAGGTCGATTTACCGCTGCCTGAAGCGCCCAGTAGCACAATCAGCTCTCCCTTGAATAATTTCAGATTTACACCGCGTAAGGCATGCACCTGACCCTCTCCTACTGAATACGTCTTAGCCAGATTCTGAACCTGAAATAAGCAATCTCGATTGTCTTTGGCGCTATCATCCTCAGACATGGTCTCTTGCCTGACAATAGGCACTGATTCCCGCGATGCCTTGAGCTCCCGCTCTTTGTGCCGTCATTTTATCTTCACTATCCAGTCCGCCTAAGGCATACACCGGTAAATTCACCTGTGTACAAAGTTTTTGAAAATTGTCCCAGCCTATTCCGGGTTTACCGGGGTGTGTCGCGGTTGCTTTTACCGGCGCCAAAACCACAAAATCAACACCAATACGTTCTGCATGTTGTAATTCAGCCTGTGTATGACAAGAGGCCGCAACCCACTGATAATTTTCAGGACGCCGATCACATGCCAGTAAATCCAGTGCGGTTAAGTGCAAGCCATCAAACTCAAATTCGGCTAAATCGGGAACAGCTGAATTAATCAGTAATTTAACCTTATTCTCTCGGATCAAAGGCAGAGCTTGCTGCAAAAAAGTACTGATTTGCTCTGGACTATTTTGCTTAAGCCGCAGCTGTAACAAAGTAATACCTTTATCCAGAACCTGGCGTAAGTTTGGCAATAAATTATCCGTGTCATCACTGTCCAGAATGGCATAATCTGAGGGCAGGGTGACCGCACTGATAATTGGATAATTTGCAGCTGGAAATTGATAATCTGACAATTCATCAAGTTGAACCCAACGAATAGATTGGCCTTCTCTGCCTGATGCAGTTCCGGAAAAACGGGTAACTGTCCAGACATCCAGTAATACCTCTATATCATCATAGGCATGCCGAATCTTGATCAAGGGCATGCAACATTCCAAAGTAATGCCCAGTTCTTCATGCAATTCACGTTTTAAAGCTTCGGTAACAGTTTCTGCCTTATCCAGTTTTCCACCGGGAAACTCCCAAAGATTGCCTTGATGTACACCTTCAGGTCTTAATGAAATCAAAAGTCTGTCCGCCGTATCTTTAATAACGGCAACGGCCACATGCAATGGTTTTGCCATAATGAACCCTGTTCGAAATCTAATGATTTACCAACCCTGAATTTCATCAGTGTGGTTGATATGTTGAACAAAATATTAAGTATTCAAAACATAAAAAAGCAAAAATAATTGAATATCAGCTGCTTATGTAAGCAGTGTATGTGACATGGATATCACATTCAAGCCTGCACGGAGGCATCTACGGCGTATTATGCAGTAAGTAACTGATATAAAATGACAAAATACGCTAAGTAGTTACAACTTATATAGCATTTTTCTGCCTTCAAAAATGCAGTTGTTTTTAAATTAGAAAGCCATATCCTTATAACACACAGGACTGGACTTAGATAGACTTCGGGTAATCGTCACTGTGCGAAGTATAAAGACCGTCACGTCCTGTATTCCGCATTGATTTTGACATAATCATAGGACAAGTCGCAGGTTAACACTTCCGTACACTGACTGCCTCTGGCCAAAACCACTCTGACTGTAATTTCAGCCTGATCCATCACAGCTTGACCCTCGGCTTCAGTATAACTCAATGCACGCCCCCCCTTTTCAACAATACAGACATCCCCCAGATAAATACTGATTTGATCTATCTGAAAATCGACAATTCCGGCACGGCCAACAGCCGCCAGAATTCGCCCCCAATTAGGATCACTGGCAAAAAAAGCCGTTTTCACTAGCGGCGAATGGGCAATGGTCTTGGCTACGTTCATGGCTTCATCCTGAGTTTGAGCCTGCTCGACCTGAATACGAATCAGTTTGGTTGCCCCTTCACCATCTCGCACGATTAATTCGGCCAGTCTCTTATTGATACGAACCAAAGCTTCCATAAACTGTGCATAAGCCTCCGTATTTTCCTTAATTTCAGGGCAGTCCGACTGGCCACTGGCCATCAATATCAAAGCATCATTGGTCGAGGTATCACCATCGACACTGATGCAATTAAAAGAAAGATCGGCTGCATGTTGAATGCTGGATTGCAATAATACCTGACTCATGTTGACATCGGTCGCAATAAATCCAAGCATGGTCGCCATATTCGGCTGAATCATACCGGCACCTTTGGAAATACCCGTGAGTGTAACCGGCTTGCCATCAATTTCGATCACCTCTGACGCACCTTTACTAAAAGTATCCGTTGTCATGATGGCCGTCGCAGCCTGTTCCCAATGATCTTCAGCCAGATTGGAAAATGCCTGGGGCAGGGCAGCCAGCATTTTATCCATCGGCAAATTTTCTCCGATCACACCCGTAGAAAATGGCAAAACCTGTGAACATCTGGCAGCAACCTGATCAGCGATTGATTGACAACATTGAAAAGCATCATCCAGACCTTGCTGACCCGTTCCTGCATTCGCATTTCCTGAATTAATCAACAACCATCTGGGCTCATCGGACAAATGCTGCCTGGCTATCTGAACAGGCGCTGCAGAAAAGGCATTTTGCGTAAATACACCGGCACACTGACTGCCTTCGGCCAACTCGATCAATAATATATCAGGACGTTCCTGCTGTTTAATCCCTGCTATAGCCCCCCCCAAAAAAACGCCGGGAACCGGGTGCATATTGGGAAACAAATTTTCTCCTACTGCCATACTATCCTCGCCTCTGAATCAGGCTTTAAAAAAAACATATACTTTTGTAATCATGTGTATATCCCGCTCCATCAGGCTACATTGCTTTTTAACCCGCTCGACCTGTTGTTGACCAAACATACCGTAAGGCAATACAACTTCCACCTCGACCAGACCTTCCAGATAATGCATTCTAAAATCATCTACATTATAGGTAAAGTCAGACAAATACTGCTCCAGATAATTTTTGACTTCACGTCGTGACAAGGGTTTCATATTGTCTTCTTTAAATTCATCATCTTCCGGATCAATATGAACCAGTACATCCTGCACATCATCAAAATGACTTTTCAGGTTGTCCCTAACTTCATCGCCAATCATATGCCCTTCAGAAACACTGATTCTGGAATCAACCACGATATGGGCATCGATATAGGCATCTTCACCCATACGGCGTGTCCTCAGCAAATGAATACTTAAAACACCTGCCGTCTGCTTGATGACTTTCTGTATTTCGCGCACATAGGCTTCGGGCAAGGCCGTATCGACTAATTCATTAATACTGTCCATGACCAGGGAAATGCCCATTTTGGCAATCATCAAAGACACAAGGACAGCGGCAATCGCATCCGCATATTCATAGCCAAATTGGGTTGCAAACACACCCAATAAAACCACAACGGATGAAAAGGCATCACTGCGATGATGCCAGGCATTGGCCAACAGAAGCTTAGAACGGGTTTCTTCACCAACACGTCGGGTAAAATGAAACAACCATTCATTGGCCAGAATGGAAATCATAGCGATACCCAAGGCATTCATGTCGGGTGATAACAATGTTTCAGGTGCCAGTATTCTCTCAACCGCATCAATAGCAATACCACCCGCAACCAGCATCAGGCCTAATCCTAATAAAACAGTCGCAATCGTTTCAAAACGCCGATGACCATAAGGATGATCATAATCTGCTTCACGACTGCCCAGTTTAATTGCCACGATGACAAAAAAGTCACTGACCAGATCCGACAGAGAATGCAAGCCATCTGCAATCAATGCGTTTGATTGTCCCAGCCAGCCGAAGCCAATTTTGATGATAACCAGAAATACATTGACCAGTGCGCCAATATAAGTCACTTTGGATTTGGACTCCAACATCTGTTCCGCACAATGTTTATGGTTATGCCCCATCCGAACAAACCTCAAGCACAACGGTATATTCCATATCCTCAGAATGCGTTTCAAGCACCTTATGGCCGTTAACCTTACACCAGGCGGGAATATCCTGCATGACGCCCGGATCTGTACAAATCACTTCCAGCACATCCCCATTCTGCAGTGACTTCACTTTATCCTGTGTTCTGATGACAGGCAGCGGACACAGCAATCGTTTAGCATTCAACTCATATTTAGCCATGACATTTCCAAAAAAATTTACTGCAACTCAACTCAGTTTTATAACAACCAGTCATCGGGTATCTGATCTTTTTTTAACGGCTGCACCTGAACAATACGCTCTACCCCCTGTTTATCACGAATCATGACATCCACCTGGTCTTCATCCCGTCCCTGTCCATAACGTGCAGTAATCCGTGCAGCGGTCAGTAAATCATCCTCGCGGGGATCACCATCAACCAAAGCCAAAGGGCCTCTATGACTGGCACAGTTCATATTAATGAAATCTTTTTTATAGCCCTGCATAAAACGCGCTTCGCCATCTTCTCGGGCAACTATCACTTTAAAATTCTGTTTGGGTCGAATATGACGTCCAACTTTCAACAACATGACATCATCCAGTTCATATTCTTTCTCACCGCGTGCAGACCATAAATCTACCAGCTTATCGGAATAGTTTTTATCAGTCAGAAAACAACAGCCACCCGCTGGCTGAGCAAAATCCTCAAAACCAAAATCGGATGCTAAGGCCATTTGTGGCTTACGTGTTCGACCACTGAAATCATGCAGTTTCTCTCGGTCTACCCAGCCTTCACGTTCTGGCAGAGTCATGGGTAAATTTTTGGCGCACAAGGGTCTGAGTAACAAATCATCTGCACCCGATTCATTGGCAATCACAGGCATGGTATCTTTACGTTGCGACATAGGCCGCTGCCCGATCACTTCCCCTGTAATGATAAAATCAAAATCATTCTCCTTAATCCACTGTTTGGCTTTTTGCACCATAAAAATTTTGCAATCCAGACACGGATTCATATTCGCGCCATAACCATGCTTAGGGTTAATCAATACATCCTTGTATTCTTCAATCACATCAATAATATGCAGTTTGATACCCAGCTGTTCCGCTGACCATAAGGCGTTATTACGTTTAGGTTTAGCCTTGTCTTTTTTTCGGATTGCGTGGGTATGACCTTCTACGCAAAACCCGGTAAAAAAATTAATCCCCTCAACATGAATCCCTTGTTCCATGATTGTTTTGGCAGCCAGCAGAGAATCTAACCCTCCTGAAATTAAAGCAACGGCTTTTTTTTGCATACTGAAATAATTAAGTGAAAAGTAAAAACGAACAGACAGAACAGAACTGATTTGTCAAAAAACCAGGTTGGACCTAAAAGGTTTTTCTGAACTGGAAAATCATAGATAAAGGCTAAAATACACGTAATATAATCCCCAAAGAACAATAAATGTATAGGTTTTAACCATTTAAAAACGCAATTATACCCGTTCAGCAACGATTTTTGGATCATGAAACAGAAATTTTCCAGTTCTAGAGAAGCAATAATTGACAACAATGATTTGTATTTAGTTATTTTGCTTGTTTGCAGGTTATTATTGATAACTTTATCATAGGCTTGGTAGCTTGCCTGTCAGCAAGATTAAGCTAAACTAAACTTAATTCCAGATAATTTTAGTATTCACCTACATTTTGCATCAAATATCCATTCAATAGCGCATCAGGAGATCTGTATGGAACGAGAAGAAGCAATGGCCTTCATGATTAAATCATTGAAAATCCTTTTGCATAAAGAAGGCTCAGACTTGTTTATTACCACTGGCTTTCCGCCTGCCATCAAAGTCAAAGGCGTGATGATGCCAATTTCTCAACAACCCTTGTCATCGAATGATTCTCAGGCTTTAACCTTATGTATCATGAATGACAAGCAGCTGAAAGAATTTGAAGAAACACAGGAATGTAACTTCGCAATCAATCCCGCCGGTTTGTGTCGTTTCCGGGTTAACGCCTTTGTTCAACAAGGAAATCAGGGATTGGTGCTCAGGGTTATCCCCTCCGAAATCCCCAGTTTTGAAACATTAAAACTGCCCGAAGTTCTGAAGGATATCATTTCCTATAAGAACGGACTGATTATCATGGTCGGTGGAACTGGCTCAGGTAAATCGACCTCAATGGCCGCCATGATTGACCACCGAAACGAAACCAGCTATGGCCATATTATTACACTGGAAGATCCGATTGAATTTGTCCATCAACACAAAAACTGTGTC
>SPJK01050060.1_pt1 | contig 10849 bp, 10 predicted proteins | sample 3741771 | NCBI WGS metagenome assembly SPJK01 (sample SAMN10925997, study PRJNA522277) | cold seep metagenome | isolation source: Elba SIP-enriched marine methane seep metagenome, extraction at timepoint T2 | place: Italy: coast of Elba, Mediterranean Sea
ATACCCAACACCTGGCAGCGGTTAATGAGAAGCAGTCCGTCCGCACCGTAAACGACGTCTACAGTGTACACGGGGTACTGATTGCAAAAAAGGGTGCTACCGTTGACTACGAGACCGCGCGAAAGATCGTGCGGCATAAACTTACCCAACCCATCGCTTCCAGCGTAGAACTATCTAATACTTTGACCGCCCGGGACTTAGCTAATCACTTCAAGGTGGTTGCGGAAAAGTTCCCAGACCTTCGCCAGGCGAATAAGAACCTTTCCTACGGTCGCGCCTATCAATCTATTGCCACCAAGATTCCCCTGCCTAAGCTCGTTGCCCAAAAACTTACCGTGATGGCTTTTCGTCAGCCGGTATTGATGGACCAAACGGTGATGGGCGCTTGGTTGGCTACTTTGGTGGCCCAAGAACTAGGTATGAAGGCTCAGGAACTATCTTTGGTCTATCTTTCGGCGATTTGTCGTGACTTGGGCATGCTGCATATCAACCCTGCTGTATTAGAGGCGCCAGCCCACCATCTCTTCGATAAGAACGCCTGGCGTACTCTGCAAAGTCATGTCGTCACCGGGCATATGATCCTAAAGGAATGCGAAGGCATTCCTGAGAGAGTTCTCGATGGTGTTATCCATCATCACGAAACTTGGGATGGCACGGGCTACCCTTCCAACTATCGGGGTGAAGAACTATCCCTTTTTGGGCAGGTCCTAAGTATCAGCGACACTGTTTCTGCGATTCGCATGCGTAAGTTCTCCGGTTCGGGCCGTAACCTGCAAGATACTTGGCCCTTGCTACAGATTGGCGCGCCTTCTTATCGAAAAGATGTCTTTGATGCCACCTTTATAGTTTTACGGCGGACTAAGATCAAGCGCACCTCCTTTCATCCCTATGTCACTCGGGATGAGTTAGTGGAAGCCTTGCTGGTTCGGGCTCGAGGGCTGCATCATGTTCTATGACTGCTCTTAGACATGCCTAATCTTCTGCCCATCGACCGGCAGAGTGCCCGCAGCGTGGCTTTGACCACCCAAGCAGAGCGGCAAAAGCGAGCCCTGATCCGCAGCGGGCATAGCCAAGCGGAGCTGCATCAATGGCTCCAGAAGGTTATTGATGGCAAGGAAGCTGCTGACGTAGCGGAGCTGGCAGAAATCGACCTCCAGCAAGGGGAACTGCTCTGGCAATTCACGCGCTTGAGGCAGCAGCTGAACATGTTTGCCGACGATAAGAAGATGCGCTTGCGTAGCCCGCTACGCTTGATGCTCGACCGGATGGACTCCTTTTTGTCTCATCTATCTAGTGGCGCTGGCTCCTTGGAGGAGTTTTTCGCCAAGGAGGAGGATGAAGACGAGGCTGAGGAAGAGGACAAAGTCGCCTAAACACGGCTTCCCTTGCTCGCGGGCTAGGGCAATGGTATCGCGGCTGTAGGTCCCCGTGCGGGGGGCGCTACGCCTAATCTATGCCATCCCGCGTAACCAGTTGCCCCAATTGCGGTGGCCAAGTCGAATTCAAAGCCGGAACTTCGCTTCTCGCCGTCTGTCCTTACTGCTCCTCAGCAGTAGCCAGAATCGGCGATGATATCGGGGAGCTTGAGATCCTCGGCGAAGTGGCCCCGCTGGCCCATCTATCCACCCCCTTAGCTCTGGGCGCCTTCGGCAAGTATCGAAAAAAGCCCTTCATGTTGGTAGGGCAGATCCAATACGACCACGGCGCTGGGCCTTGGAACGAATGGTACGCTGCTTTTGACGATGGCCGTTGGGGTTGGATCGCCGAAGCGCAAGGCCGCATCTATCTCTCTTTTGGGACCGAGGTAGCGGGACTTCCCCGGTACAACGAAGCCCGGGTGGGCGGCCGTTTTCAGGCCGGACAGCACACTTTAACTATCACCGAGAAGCAGCAGGCGAAGTTTGTTGCTGCCCAAGGCGAGCTTCCTTTTGCGGTGCAGCCAGGCACCAGCTTTTCCTATGCCGACCTCCAGGGCGAAGGAAAGATCTTCGGAACTATTGACTACGGTCAGAGTAACGAGCCGGAGATGCTCTTTTTAGGTGAAGAGCTAGAATACACCGACCTCTTTGATAAAAGCGCTCTAAGTTATATTCCCGAAGGTCAAGCAGCCGCTGCGGTGGGCATGAACTGTCCGAACTGCGGCTCCGGAATCGAGCTTAAGGCCCCCGATGAGGCCATGACGGTGACTTGTTCCGCCTGCGAATCGGTCCTCGATTGTGCCGGCGGCAGTGAACTCAAACTATTAAGTTCCGCAAAGGCTCGTGGCCTAGAGCCACAAATAGCCCTAGGCAGCGAGGGGCGCCTCAAAGGGGCCAAATGGACTATCTACGGTCACTTAACGCGCAGCGTGAGTTACGACGGGGCTAAATACTTCTGGGAAGAGTATCTTTTACATAACGACAAGCAAGGCTATCGCTGGCTTTCTGCCAGCGACAATCACTGGAGCTTCATCGAGCCAGTGAGTGCCGGCGATGTAGAACTAGAAGGCGCCAATGCGGTCTATCAAGACCAACGCTATCGCCATTATTCTTCTTCCTCAGCCAAGGTTGAGGCCCTGCGCGGTGAGTTCTATTGGAAAGTCGCCGTTGGCGACCGAGTAGGTACCTCAGACTATGTCGCGGTGCCCCATATGCTCTCTCGGGAAATGACTTCCCAGGAGATCAGCTGGTCTCGCGCAGAATACATTTCCAAAGCGGAGCTGCAAAAAGCCTTTCGCCTACGAAAAGCCTTAGCTTCTCCGTCGGGCGTCGCGCCTCATCAACCTAATCCGCACAAGCAGGGAATCAAGCACCTATTAGGTTTAGGCGCTGTCTTTAGCTTAGCCCTAGTGCTGCTTTCGGTAGTGATGGCTTATACTTCCCAAGAAAAGGCCGTCTTCGATCGGGAGTTTTTGCTCAGCCCCTCCAAGGTTCAAGGCAAAAACCGCTCTTGGGTCAAGGGCGAGCCCCTTTCTATCGGCGGGGAAGACTTTGTGATGCTCAAAGAGCGAGCAAATCTGGCCGTCAAACTTACCTCGGACGTGACCGATGGTTGGCTTTACGTCAGCGGTAAGTTGGTCGATGGGGTGACCGGCCAAAACTATCCCTTTGGTATCGAGCTACTCTATAGTTCTGGATACTCTGGCGGGTCTAGTTGGAGCAGAGGCTTGCGCAGTAAGACGGTCTACCTCGGCGATGTACCTTCGGGCGCCTATCGCATCCATCTCAACCCCGAATGGACCAAGGGACGCAAACAGCCTACTCGTATTCACATTGTGGCTAAGTCCGACGTTTTTATCGGATCTCACGCAATGGTAGTTTTCTTCATATTGTGGATAGTTCCTCTCATAGGAGCTATTCGCTACTACAGCTTTGAAAAGCGTCGCTGGGCCGACGCCGATTCAGCGGATTGGGACTAGGGGCCTAGGATGTCAAAAATATATGCAGTCATCGGTTCAGCCTTGCTCGCTGCTTATCTAACTATCGAAGTAAGGGGTATCGTATTTTCATCGGCTACAGATACTAAAGGAAGTATCGGTAGAAGTAGCCGAGGCGGCCGCTCATCAGGCGGTGGCGGAGTTTTCTTCTGGGGCTCCGGTTATAGGGGAGGCAAATAGGGTGTTTTGGGAAACGCAACAAGGCCACATGGTGGCTTCCGTAGTTTATTCGCTGATCGGGGTGGCTATCTTTGCCATCGCTTTCTTGCTCATGGAGCGTATCGCTCCTTTTTCACTGCGCAAGGAGTTGGCAGAGGACGATAACGTAGCCGTAGGCGTAGTGCTGGGCTCAATCGTGATCGGACTGTCTATCATTATTGCCTCAGCCATCGGAGCGTGAGCCAAGAGAATACGCAGGCCCCAGCTCAGTCTGTATCATCCATCAGCGCGCCCGCGGTTTTGGTCACCGTTTTTGTGATCGGAACCTGCGGGCTGATTTATGAGCTGCTCGCGGGAACCCTAGCCAGCTACGTGCTCGGGGATTCCGTTACCCAGTTTTCCACCATCATTGGAGTCTATCTCTTCGCTATGGGCGTTGGGGCTTGGCTCTCCGGTTTCATCACCAAAAACGTGGTGGCTCGCTTTGTCGAGATTGAGATTGCTGTGGGGTTGGTGGGCGGTTGCTCCGCTGCGGTGCTTTTTTTAGCCTTCTCCAAAGTCTCCTTCTTTGCGGTGATTCTCTACGGAATGGTGCTGTTGATCGGTATCTTGGTGGGGCTAGAAATCCCCCTCCTGATGCGTATTCTCAAGCATCACTACGACCTCAAAGACTTAGTCTCCAGAGTGCTCACCGTAGACTATCTGGGGGCCCTGTTGGCGTCGCTGGCTTTTCCGCTCTTTATCGTGCCCAAGCTGGGGTTGGTTCGCGGTTCTTTCTTTGTAGGCATCATCAACGCCGTGGTCGCGTTGTGGTGCACCTATCTATTAGCCTCGGCCCTACCACGACCGCGCCAAGTATTGTTTTTACGCTTCGAAGCGATACTTTCGCTGCTGATCTTGGTCGCCGGCTTGATCTTTAGCAAGCAACTCACCTCGCTTGCCGAAGACGCTCTATTTTCCGACCCCATTGTCTTTGCTAAGTCATCTCCTTATCAAAGAGTGGTGGTGACCCGGGGCCGCAATAGTTTCCAGCTCTATATCAACGGCCATCTGCAGTTCACCTCGGCCGACGAGCATCGCTACCATGAGGCCTTAGTTCATCCGCCCATGTCGGTGCACGCCCAGCACAACCAAGGAAACTATGCCGGCCGGGTCTTAGTTATGGGCGGTGGTGATGGTTTAGCGGTGCGTGAGATACTTCGCTATCCCACGGTAGAGTCGGTGACCTTGGTCGATCTCGACCCGATGATCACCGGCTTGGCCCAAAAGAACTCATTTTTCGTGCAGCAAAACAAGGGTTCGCTCAACGACGCCAGAATCAGGATAGTCAACGATGATGCCATGATCTGGCTGAAAAAGTCTCTCGAAGAGGGGCTAGAGCCCTTCGACGTGGTGATCATCGATTTCCCCGACCCCAACTCCTTTTCTTTGGGCAAACTATATACCTCGCGCTTCTATCGTTTGTTGCGGCGGGCGCTGCACGAAAACTCTTCGGTAGTGGTTCAAGCCACATCACCTATGTATGCGCGCAAGGCTTTTTGGTGCGTCGCCCAAACTATGGAGTCAGTGGGTTTTAGCGTGCGTGCCTACCATGCCCCGGTGCCTTCCTTTGGCGAATGGGGTTATATCCTCGCTTCTCCCCAGCCTTTTACAGTTCCTGAGCGCCTAGCCGTGGGGCTCAAACTTAAGTTCCTGACCGCCAAAGTTATGCAGACCCTCTTTGAGTTTCCCAAAGATATGGCGGCGCTACGTCCGGGGGTGAACCGGCTTAACAACCAAATCCTAGTGCGCATGTATGAAGAAGAATGGAGCCGGTGGAATTAGTTCTACCCGGTATTTGCAATGGTTCTAAGTACGCGCAGAGAGATACTTTCCGCCTTCTTTGGTGCCGCTTGGGGCAGCCAGCTAGCCTGTAAGAGCACCGAGCGGGCCGAATACGAAGGTGCCTTTGTCGATGCTGATTTTCGTCACGGGCATCTCTTACGCAAGGGACTAAAGGCCACCCCTCAAGGGCCTTTCACCGAGACCTCGGTGGCGATCATCGGTGGGGGAATCAGCGGCCTTACCGCAGCCTGGAGACTAAAGCAGCTGGGGCAGCATAACTTTCAGCTCTACGATTTAGAGCAAAAGTTAGGCGGAACCTCGGTGGGAGGCACTAGAGATAGTTTAAACTATCCCTGGGGTGCCCACTACGTTCCTGCGCCTCGGGCGGACAATATCCATCTAACTGGTTTGCTCAGCGAAATGGGCGTGGCTCAGCAGACTCCTCAGGGGCTTAAGTTCGCAGAGCATATTCTTTGCGCTTCTCCCCAAGAACGGCTCTATCATGAAGGTGCTTGGTATCCCGGTATCTATCCGCGCATTGGCGCTAGCCCAGAAGACCTCAAACAAAAGCAGCGCTTTGAAGCCCGGATAGATAGTATCTTAGCCGAAGACCTCAAAGTTGGTGGGCGAAGCTTTGCTTTACCCACCCAGCTGAGCCGGCAAAGTCCCTTTAGCGCCGACTTAGATAAGCTCAGCTTTGCCCAGTGGCTGAACAAGGAAGGCTTCGATTCTCCCCGGTTGCGCTGGTACTGCGAGTATGGAACCAAAGACGACTTTGGCGCCCGGCTAGAAGATACTTCGGCTTGGTATGGGCTCCATTATTTCGCCGCCCGCAAACATGGCCCGGGGCAGGGCAGTGCCGAGTTTCTAACTTGGCCCGAAGGCAACTATCGAGTCGTCCAACATCTGCAGCAAAAACTCCCTCAGGAGCGGCTTCACGGAGGGCAGATGCTGGTACAGATAGTTCCTCAAGAACAAGGGGCTCTACTGGGGATTATGGATACTTCGAGCGAAAGTATCCATTGGATCAAGGCACAGCGAGTACTTTGTGCCTTTCCTCGTTTTTTGCGTCCTTATCTTTTCAAAAACTATCCCGAAGTCCCCCAGGAAGTTCCCGATTATAGCCCCTGGTTGGTAGCCAATATCCATCTCTCCGGACGGCCCAAGTATCTTGGCTGCGAGGTGGCTTGGGACAATGTCATCTATCAAAGCGCTTCTTTGGGCTATGTGGTAAGCACCCACCAAGGGGGTAGGGCCCATGGGCCCACGGTCTGGACCTATTATCTGCCGCTCATCGGCAGCGACGTCAAAGCCGAGCGGCACAAACTATTAGCTTTGGACTATCGTCAGGCTGCAGATCTGGTCCTCTCCGAGTTGGCCCGAGTTCATCGAGGCTTTTTACCTTTGGTAAAGCGTGTCGACTTGCGCCGCTGGGGTCACGGGATGGTTCGTCCCCGACCAGGAAGCCGTCAGCAAGTGCTCAGTGGACGCTATCAAGCTTCTGTGAGCCCCTTTCATTTTGCCCATACCGATCTCTCCCAGGTCGCTCTCATCGAGGAAGCCGTCGCCCATGCTTGTCGTGCTGCGGAGGAGGTTCAGCAGGCTCTTTCGAGGGGGACATGAGGTCCACAACCGGGACTTGGCTAGTTTCGCGAAGGTTTGACCTGGCGATCTTTCTGTGGCCGGCGGTCATCGCTCTACTCTTAGTTCCTCTGGGCCCATGGCTTGCGCCGGAGCAGGAAACGCCCCTACCATTTTGGATACTTAGCGTCTTGATGATCGACGTGGCTCACGTTTGGTCCACCATCTATCTCAGCTACTTCCGGGGGATAGAACTTAGAAGTCGTCCCGCCAGATATATCTTTGCCCCACTAGCCGCCTTTTTGTTGGCCTATAGCTCTGCGGCTCATAGTTTTCAGGCATTCTGGACCATGCTGGCCTATCTGGCAGTGTTTCATTTTGTGCGTCAGCAATACGGTTGGGTTGCTCTTTATCAGCGCCGCCAAGCTTCTATCGCCGCCTTCGACTACTATCTCGATCGAATAGTGATCTATGTGGCTACCCTCGGCCCGGTTTTTTGGTGGCATCTTCATTTACCTCGGCGTTTTGATTGGTTTTTGCCGGGAGATTTCTTCAGAATTGAGGGGTCTGAATGGTTAAAAGTATTGTTTTGGATAGTTTATGGGCTCTTTTTGAGCCTCTATGTCCTTCGACAACTATCCCTCTATATCCAGCAAAGGCAGGTTTTCTGGGGTAAGAATATCGTCGTGGTGAGCAGCGCATTATGCTGGGGAATAGGAATTATTGCCACCAATAGTGATTGGGCCTTCACCGTCACCAATGTGATCATCCACGGAGTGCCTTATATGGCTTTCGTATGGATCACTGCCCGGGGCCTGCACCAAAAACATGCCTTTAGGGGGGCATTGTTTTCCGTTTTTGAGAAAAAACGCTGGCTGTTCTTTCTATTGATTCTTTTCGCTTTGGCCTACGTCGAAGAATGGGGATGGGATCGCAGTCTTTGGCATACCCACCAAGTATTATTTCCAGGTCCAGAGATAGATGTCTCCAAAGCTTGGGTGCCTGTGGTGGTGGCGATACTATCTCTGCCACAAATCACTCACTATATTTTGGACGGGCTGATTTGGCGTCGGGGCCAAGGTCCCCGTTAAGGCAGACGCTAGCCTTTTATCAAACACTCAACCGAGGGCTTCTACTTGACGCGATCGCGGCCCTGGACAAGCTTTGAGCCATGCGCATTAGCGACAAGTTGGGCACCGGACATCCGGTCTTTTCGTTCGAGTTTTTTCCACCCAAAACCGAGCAAGGAGAGCACGATCTATGGGCGGTACTTCAGGAACTGACTGAGCTGAAACCTAGTTTCGTTTCGGTGACCTACGGTGCGGGTGGTTCCACTCGCAGCAAGACCGTATCCCTTACCCAGCGCATCCAAAATGAGCTAGGTATCGACGCTCTAGCCCACCTCACCTGCGTCGGCGCCACTCGAGACGATCTCAAAGAGGTGGTGCAGGAACTCAAGGGTGCGGGCCTTCAAAATGTGCTCGCTTTGCGGGGAGACCCACCCAAAGGCCAAGATAGATTCGTCGCCACGCGAGGCGGCCTCCGTTATGGCAGCGAGCTGACTTCCTTTATTCGCGAAGAGTTCTCCGGAGACTTTTGTATTGGTGGTGCCTGCTACCCCGAAAAGCATCTCGACGCGGCCTCCGCCTACGAAGACCTTAACAATCTGAAGCTCAAACAAGATGCGGGCGCCGAGTTCTTCATTACTCAGCTTTTTTTCGACAATCGCATCTATTTCGACTTTGTTGATCGCGCCCGAGCTGCGGGAATTACCGTGCCGATTATCCCGGGTTTGATGCCTATCCAAAGCGCAAAGCAAGTTAAGCGCTTTACCAAGATGTGTGGTGCCTCTATCCCTCAGGAACTATTAGAAGCTTTAGAGAGTAAGGCAGACTCACCAGAGGAAGTACGTCAGTTGGGGATAGTTCAGACAACCATCCAGGCTTTGGGACTCATCCAAGGTGGCGCCCCCGGCGTGCATTTTTATACTCTGAACCGCTCCACCGCGACCCGGGCTATCGTAAAGGCCATTCGCATGAATGCGCGGATATAGTTAATGAGTTTGACCCTTTCCGCCATAGGCCTGCTCTTTGTTGCTGCCGGTCCAGATATTCGCTTCGAGCCACCCGTGCCTCGCCAAGGTGACTTGGTGATAGTTTATGTCAAACCTAAGGCGCGGGAGGTTCATCAGGGAACCGTGGAAGTCTTCGGCTATGGTTTCGACCTTCAAAGAATCTCGGCTGAAGAGATGCGTGCAGCGGTGGCGGTGCCTATTGGTGCCGAAGCCAAAGCCCATCGGATAGGTTGGCAAGCAGATGGCCGGCGTGGGGAAGGGCTGCTAAGGGTGCAGAAACGCTCCTTTGATAGTTCTAAACTTAGTGTGAGCCGAAAGTTCACCAAGAAGCGAAAGTCCAAAGCTCTGAGAAGGCGTCTGCGCCGAGAGCATAAAGAAATCCGAGCTGTATGGAGGGCAGAACCCAGTTTGCCGCGAGCCTTTGGCGGGGTTCATCGTCCCGCGAAAGGGCAGTTCACCGGCATTTTTGGTACTCGCCGAATCTTCAACGGAAAACGCAAGAGCACCCACTATGGCCTAGATTTCGATGGCAAAACTGGTGATCCGGTGACTGCTTGTTTGCCCGGCAAAGTCATACTTTCCTCCATGCGCTGGGGCAGCGGAGGGACCTTGGTCATCGACCACGGTGGGGGCTTTTTTACCTCCTATTATCATCTCTCTCAGCGGATAGTTAAAAAGGGCCAATGGGTTGGTTCTGGTGAGATGATCGGCAAAGTGGGGAAATCGGGCCGAGTAACTGGTCCTCATTTACATCTTTCTGTGGTGGTTCGCGCAACCTATCTCTCTGGCAAGAAGCAGGGCCAGAGCCGCTCGATGTATGTCGACCCCCAGGCCTTTCTAAAGCGACAATTCGAAGCTGACCTAGCTTATCTTGAGCGCCGCCCCAGTCAGAAATGATGCAGCCTTATAGGCACGGGCTGCGCCGGCGCAAGGACAGGCTTGCTATTGTGGGCCAATGTGGCATGTTCGCCCCGACATGGCGGCAGATCGGGCACAGGAAGTCTCTTCACAGCACGTTCTTGGCGATTTCCTCGTTGATGGTCGCTTTCCGGACCTCGCAGCCCAGCTAGATCCAAGCACTGAGCAAGTGGCCAATATTAAACGCTTAGCGGCTTTGCTCTGTCAGGTCTTCGAGCGTTTTCCGGGAAGCTGGAAAGTACTTTCCGGTTTTCGTGACCAGCCGCTCAACGAAGCTTGTCGCAAAGCGGGATTGCCCGCGAGCATCCAATCTTTACACCTCGCTGGATGCGCCGCTGACCTTCAGCCTGATGATGAAGTCGATTTAGAGGCGGTTTTTGATTGGATTGCCGAGGTGGGTAAAAATGAGCTGGCAGTCCATGAGGCGGTCTATTATCCCAACAAGAACTTCATCCATTTGGGCGTCAAAGACCCCAAACAAGATACTTCCAAGAAGGTTTTGATGCGCCTATAGTTGGCAGCGATGGGGCTGTGGCCTTTTAAGAAAAAACCGGCATCGTTTGGGCCTAGTGGCCCGGAGATCGATGAGTTTATTGGTCAAGGGCCAGAGCGTAGCGCCCAACCTTTTGACTCCCGCCTAGTTTCTAAGGACTGGCAGCATAAACTATCTCAAAATAGTTTAAAGGGCCAAAAACCTAACTTTGCTTTGCCAGCTTTTTCTCTTTTACGGGGGGGAGATCTCTTTGAATCTAATCGCAAGCCCGCACCTACGCCCCAAGCTCTGCTGAAGCGCTATGTCCAAGACCGGCTACATTTTGAAATGCACGGTGCTTCTGTTGAGCAGCGAGACTTTGCCGAGCAAAATCTCTTGCGGGTTA
>SPJK01034156.1_pt1 | contig 10846 bp, 7 predicted proteins | sample 3741771 | NCBI WGS metagenome assembly SPJK01 (sample SAMN10925997, study PRJNA522277) | cold seep metagenome | isolation source: Elba SIP-enriched marine methane seep metagenome, extraction at timepoint T2 | place: Italy: coast of Elba, Mediterranean Sea
ATCTATCCATAATTTCGCTGGAATAGTGGCTTCATAACGTTTAATCATTTCCACCCCAGATTCAAATTGCTGCAAAGCATACTGCCTTGATTGCTGGCCAAAATCAGCCGGAAATTGATCTTTACGAATCAGAATCTGTAAACTCAACTGTCCGAGAGAAAAGCGGATCACTCCGCCATTAGGTTGCAAGCCTTTATAGAGTTCCATTGCCTCATAGACAATTGCTGGGCCATATGCGACATCAACGGCGCCATTATTGAATTTACTATACATATTGATAATCGATGAACCAACCGGCGAAGCTGCAACAAAACTCACCATATCCACCTGTGCCGGATCAGAATCCAGAACAGCAATGCGTTTACCCGCCAGTTCCCCGACCGTATCAATGCTACGATCATTGACATACATATAGGCAGCCCCCCCCGGAAATATCCCAGCTACCTCATACGGTGCGCTGACCATTAATTTTGCCGCTTTTTTGGTACTGACCGAACTGATCAACGACTTTAAATGACCATAGCTAGGCATCGCGCCGATTGCATCCAGACTGCCACTAAAGGCATTAAATTGCCTGGCCCGGATACCGGTAAAAATAACTGCCTGACAGAGACCGGATTTAAAGTCTTCAGCGGCGACCCGTTCACTGCTATAAGGTTTTAACTGCAGTTCCACACCCCAGGACAAAGCTGCCGTTTTATAATCTTTCATCTGCGAAAACGTCGGTCCATTTGCACCCAGCAGATCAAAAACACACATGGTTTTTGCAGCAGCCTGCACACTACCCATAGTAAACAGACAGAACAATAGCATCACTATTTTGCCTGCATGGTTTGCTGTCAAAAACATCTGTATGTGCCTCCTCGTCAATTTCCGCTCTATAAAAATTCTTAATATGAGTCTATACAAACCACAAGCCGCTTCCATTCAGCCTCACAAGACCTGGCGTGAATTCATCCATCTAGTTTTGGCGACAGCATCCCTGCTGTCAACAGTGTTGAGAAGCTGGATCAAAACAACTTCAATTACTCCTTAGCTGTGCCAAGTGAATAGCCATATATCTTATTTTCCTGCTGAAATCAGAGTATATCAGCAATATCCACCGTGTCCACGGCCTTTTCCTGCCTATCCCAAAAACTTCCCAGGCCTCCAACCGGTGTTCGCATGCCGGTTGCTTCAGTCCACATCTTGTCAGACACTGCCATTAACTGCAATGTTGTGACCTTATCCAGAAACAGGTAATCAGGGTTAGCCGGAATAGTGTCTCGAGTGTTGACATTATTTCGGATAATGGCTTTTACCCGCTCATTATTGCCCAGCCCAATATGAATTTTTGCCGCGATCACCTGAACAATACGCATACCTTGTTTCAGCCCAATCTGTACAGAATCCTGCAGCACTTGTATAGGGTCGACATGTTTCGGTTTATGTGCAGGAAAACTAACCCAGATGGCCGCCTGCACAGCCCGTGGAATCCCCCACCATTTTTTATTATTCAAACAGCCGGCACCGCGCCCTACTTTAAGACTGATATCCAGTGGCACATTCGCCTGCCCTTCTGAAGCGAGATCATTCAAAACCGCCTGCAAGCCGTCCATTAAACCAACCAGCCAATAAAACTCATCATGCCAACCAGTAAATTTCGGACACTTCAAACCCGGTTTTTCAGCATAAGCCAGCTGCAGACTTCTAAACCCTTTCAGCTGGCGGCTGGCAGCCTGATTCAAAAAGCGTTTTTGCAGAATTCTGGCATCCTGTGCCTCACTGATATTTTTGCTATAAAGTGCTCGAATATAGCGCAATTCCTGTTCCCAGGCTTTAAATTCAGAACAGCTTCCGGATAAAAAACCAAAGATAACCTGCAATTTATATGGCGAAGCATTCATTTCTGCCAGACTTGGTACCAACAATGTTAAGGCCTCAGCCATCACACAACCCATTGCCACATCTTCTGTTTTCAACACATAGGGCACCGCATGACTTTCTATAAAACCGACAAGCAGAGTGCCGGAGTGTTTCTTGATCGCAGACCCAGCAAGGAACAAAACAGAGAACAGCAACATAGCTATCAATAAAGACTTGTTTCGCTGTTGAGCCGATTTAAAAAACATTAAAATACCCCGGAACGGCGATCATTTTTCCTCCACAGTGTTACATTCACTGGATAGCGGCTCTTTTTTGCATCGTACCAACTGCATCAGTTTCAACATCCTCGGGTCATACACACCTTTTTCAACCAGCTGCTTCCTGCTTTTACGATAACTATCCAGATAACGCTGACGCTCAGTTTCAGTAATACTTATCCATCTGTAAGAGGGAATTCTTTGTTCATAATTCCGAGCATAACCGATGGCTTTATCAAATTGCGTCAAGGCATAAAGCCGTGAATTTTTACCAAATTCTGGTGGAAAACGCTGACGATGAATCATCAGCTGCAGAGTCAGCTGAGCCAAAGGGAAACGTACAACACCACCTGTTATCCCCATGCCTTTATCCAGTTCCATGGCCTGATATACCACTGCCGGGCCATAAGTGGCATCGACTTCATCATGATTAAACTGCTGATACATATCAGCAATCGATGTCATCGAAAATGAAGCACCAATCTGTTTCATCAACGCAATTTGAGCCGGATCGCTTTTCATCACTGCAACCCGTATTTCCGCCAGTTGCGGTTCCGGCCCAGCATATTGGCTGACTAAAGCTCTGTCTTTGACATACAAATAAGCAGAGCCAATGGGGATAATACCAACAACTTCATAAGGCGGGTTCAACATTAACACCGACGCCTGTTCTGTACTGATTGCACTGAGCAATAGTTTTAAATGCTCATAACTGGGCAACGCGCCCATAGCATCGAGGCTACCGGTAAATAAGTTAAACTGCCGACTCTGTATGCCGGTAAAACTGACTGCATCGCAAAGACCTGATTTAAAATCTGCTGCCGCCTTGTTTTCATCATTATAAGGTTTCAAACGAAAGTCGACATCCCAGGCCATGGCTGCAATTTTATAATCTTCCATTTGCGCATAAATCGGACCATGGGCACCTAATAAATCAAAGACACAAAGAGATCTTATTTCGGCAGATGCGCTGGCATAAGTCATGTTTAATATGACTATGGATAGCATTAACAGTGTTTTACTTAAATGCATCGTTCATATGCCCCCATCCCAATTTAGTTTGATGAACTGGCTGCGAACAGCCAGTCACTATTCTTGTTATTGTTTAAAGAATATCATCAATATCAATGGTTTCAACATTTTGCTCCGCATCATCCCAAAAACTGCCCAATTTTCCTGTCGGTGTTCGACTACCGGTTGCCTGCGTCCATAAGCGATCTGAAATCGCCTGCATCTGTAGATTGGAAATCTGGTTTAAACTTTTATACAGCTGACTGAACTCTGTGTCAGCATGTGACTGCACTGAATCTCGAATAATTTGCTTTACCCTGGCTTCATCGCCTCGTCCCAGGTACACTTGGGCCGCCAAAACTAGAGGAATTTTTATCCCTTGTTGTAAAGCAGTGTGCATCGACTGCTTTAAAATTGCCTGTGGATTATTCTGCTCTGCCTCACTGCCGGGTATGGAGATCCAGATAGCTGCCTGAATTGCTGTCGGTGCTCCCCACCATTTCTGATCATTTAGACAACCTGCCCCACGCCCCACTTTGGCAGCAATATCCATCGGCACCCCTTCACTGCCAGCAGAAGCCAGATCATTTATAACTGCCTGTAAACCACTGATCAGGCCAATTAACCAGTATAATTCATCCTCATCGCTATCAAATTCAGGGCATTCTCCCCCTGGTTCGATATAGGCTTTGGCTAGATAGGCATACCCCGTTAGCTGCCTACGTGCAGCGAGGCTTAACAGCCTTTGCTGAGCAATTCTGGCATCACGCGCTTCAACTGCATTTTTAACATTCAGTGCACGTAAAAACCTGAGCTCTTCTTCCCAGGCCTCAAACTCAACACAGTTCCCCGCCATCAAATAAAACAATACGGCCAGTTTATCTGGTGGCGTGGTGACTTCAGAGAAACTTAACAGGAAAGGCGTAAAAGATTCTGCCATCGAACAACTTAAGGCGACATCATCACTGGCCAGCATATAAGCTACACCGTGGTCTTCAGCATAAGAAGTCATTACATCGCCCGTGCTTTTATAGACCAGTGTACAGGCATTTAACAACACTGTAGAAATAAGCACACTGCTTATATAAAAAATACGTTTCAATTCAGCCACCTCAATTCATTTGCTGATTATGGCTTCCCTCGGGGTACATGGGAAGCAAAAATAATTTGAATCCATATCTCGTTTCCATGCTTTTGCGTAGGAATGCATATTTATCGACATCCATGACTTGGTATGGGTTCAACCGAGAACCGTGGGAACCAGAGTACGATGTGCTGACGATAGGAAGCGCATCAATGATACAAAGATGCGCTTCGTGCCTCAGTACATCCTACCGTTTTTTCCTTAACTTAATGGCAGTGATACTCTTGCGTGGGAATGCATATTTATCTAAATCCGCGACTCGGTATGGATTCCCATTGGGGACAGTGGGAATCAGAGTGTTTCCTACAGATATAAAAAAAGGGAAGATGCGAACATCTTCCCTTTTTGGGTTTTCTTAAGTTTAACTAAACTTAGAATTTGAAACCAACATAGCCACCTAATGTGAAGCCGTCTGTATCGACGCCATCAAAATCATCTGGAGACCAGTGATAACGACCATCCGCACCGGCAACAATACCTGGCAGGATTTCATAATCCGCACCGGCACCGAACTGCATACCTGAGTTTAATACGGTTACCGCATCAGATGGTGGACTGATAATATTCAGATCCAGACCTAAAGGAATAATCCAAGGTCTTAATTTGCTGCCTTCCATAAATTTAATCTTAGGCGCAGCGCTAACTCTTAACATATTTACTGTCACAGACTGTTGGGTGCCATCTAAGGCAGTTGAACTAGCTCCACCAGTAGCAGCTAATGCAGCAACCTTTTCAATACCACTAGTTTCTCTATCACCCAGCTCTGAATATTCAATACCTAACTCAATACCAGAAGAAACACCGTCCATTAGACCGAATAAATCATTATTCATATTGAAGTCAATCGCACCGCCATAATAGAACGCATCTTGATCTACTTCACTAGTTAAGACATCATTTCCTAAACCTGTTCCTGCAACTGTTGTTGTTGAACCACGGTTATTATCCATATGCATCCAACCACCACGAACGATAAACGCATGATCTTTAGCCTGAGGGCGAACCGGTGCATTCTTAACAGAAGCCATCCATTGATCCAACTCTTGAACTTTAGAGTTGTCTGCAGCATTAGCAGCCATTGTTTTAACGCGAGTTAACTCAGCTTGCATGGCTTGCATCATTTCAGCCATTTGATTCACTTGAGACTCTAGCGCTGCAGTTTTTTTAGCGTTTGCTTCTGCTTGTGTTTGAGCCGCTGCTTGTGGAGAAACCAAGGCTCCGGCTAAGGTAAGTGATGCTGTCGCAACACCCATTGCAATCTTTGTTTTTTTAATCATCGATTCCCCCTCAAGAGGTTGTTATTTTTAAACTGTTTTGCCGAAATACAACAAAATTAATTAGCGTTGGTAATATTAGCAGCTAATCCAATTCCTTACAAGTTTTATTGTCATTTTTTTAAAACCAATATTTTCAATTGCTTATAGGGACATCTTGATTTTAATTATTCAAGTGTAGCCTAAAAACAACAATACCGCCAAAACAACAGCTCCTGTATACTCTGTTTTTTTAAACTCTTTAATTTCGGGTTTATGTTATTTTATCTGCACAGAAAATCAATTAATTGCAACAACAAGCAGCAAACACTGCAGAAACTTTAAAGCGGAACGCTTTTCTTACAATATGCCCAATACTCCAGATATTACCATCATCGGCGGCGGCGCCATTGGCCAGCTGACAGCCAGAGAATTCGTCAATGCCGGACTCAGCGTCAGCATTATAGATAAATCACTTTCCGGTCAAGAATCATCCTGGGCGGGTGGCGGTATCCTGCTACCACTTTATCCCTGGCGCCAACCCAAAGCGATCAGCTCACTGGTGATAGAAAGCAATAAAAACTATTCTGCTTTATCACAAGATTTATTTCAGGCCACCCGGATTGATCCCGAATGGTATGACTGCGGTTTGTTGATCTGTAAAAATCCAGATCATGAACTGGCTGTCGCCTGGTGCGAACAACATCAAATCAATTTTAAGCAGCCTGACAACACCTTAATTGAAGGCCTGCACACAGAAATGCTGAACCCTTTATGGCTGCCCAATATTGCACAGGCTAGAAACCCCAGATTATTAAAATCATTAAAAACCTATTTACTCAGCAAGGGCGTCAATTTTATTGAGAATTGTGCGGTACAGGATGCAGTGATTGAAAATGGCAAGGTGCAACAACTGATAACTGATCAAGGCCATATAGCGACCAATCAACTGATTATCTGCACAGGTGCCTGGACCGCGGAATTAAGCAAAAAACTGCTGCCTGAAGATAATCATACCCCCAATATCTCACCGGTCAAAGGTCAAATGCTGCTATTTGATGCCGAACCGGAAACCCTGTTAAATATGGTACTGGATGATGATCAGTATTTAATTCCCCGTCGTGACGGTAAAATTCTGGCCGGCAGTTCGGTCGAACATACTGATTTTGATAAAAGCACTTCACAGGAAGCAAAAGACAAACTGGCTCGCTTCGCCATAGACTTATTCCCTGCTTTAAAAAAATTTCCGATCAGCCACCATTGGGCCGGCCTGCGCCCTGGAACTCATCATGGTATACCTTATATAGATCGGCACCCTGATATTGACAATCTGAGTATTAATGCCGGTCATTTCAGAAACGGTTTAGTGATGGGACCGGCTTCAGCCTGTTTAATGGCTGACTTGATTTTAGATAGACTCCCCTGTATTGACCCTGAGCCTTATCGCTTGAAATAGACTACAATTTCTTCTTACATCATGCTTTTTAAATCTCCTCACCCAACCCTCTCCAACAAGAGAGGGCTATAAAGTACTGAATATTATGAATCTATACCCTTTACTCCGCCCACTTTTATTCACTCTTGACCCAGAACTGGCACACAATGTAAGTCTGAAACTGTTAAATATGGCTGATAAAACAGGGCTGTCAGCTTTAACCAGCTCCAGCGTCAAAAATCATCCCATCAGCGTAATGGGCCTGGATTTTAAGAATCCGGTAGGCCTGGCCGCTGGACTGGATAAAAACGGCGATTATATAGATGCTCTAGCCGGCCAGGGTTTTGGTTTTATAGAAATCGGAACCGTGACCCCTAGGCCACAACCGGGTAACCCTAAACCCCGCCTGTTCAGATTAGCTGAACATCAAGCCATTATTAACCGCATGGGTTTTAATAATCTAGGCGTCGAGCATTTGCTCAAACAGGTGGAGAAAGCAAAATACAACGGAATATTGGGGATCAATATCGGTAAAAACTTCGACACCCCTATCAAGAATGCAACAGATGATTATTTAATTGGTTTTCGTAAAAGTTATCAACAAGCCAGTTACATCACCTTGAATATTTCATCTCCCAACACCAAAAACCTGCGCCAGCTTCAGCAGGGAGATGAAATCAAACAGCTGCTATCGGCACTGAAAGAAGAACAATTAATACTGCAGCAAAGTCATGATAAATACACGCCTTTAGTGGTTAAAATCGCGCCGGATCTGAATGATGAAGAAATCAGCCATATTGGCAAACTATTGCTGGAATTTAAGATAGACGGTGTAATTGCCACCAATACCACGACTTCCAGAGAGACCGTAAAAGGTCATCCCTATGCCGAGGAAATTGGCGGTTTAAGCGGCGCACCGGTAAAACAACAATCGACTTATGTGGTCTCAGGTTTATCAGCCGAACTAAATGGGAAAATTCCGATTATTGCCGCTGGCGGTATTTTAACTGGCCAGGATGCGAAAGAAAAAATAGAGGCCGGAGCCAGTCTGGTGCAGGTTTATAGTGGGCTGATTTATCAAGGTCCACAGTTAATTGAAGATATACTGCAGCAGATTTGATTTTTCGCCTTACAGAAAAAGAGCAAAGATAATACATTGATTTTATTCTCCCCGCCCAACCCCCAGCAAGGGAGTGCATAGTTTTCGAGTATAATATCTGATGTGATATAGCCCCTCTCATGTGAGGGTTGGGAGGCATAAAATTATCTTCCTGATTGGGTTATTCCCCCGCTATAGACATTTGCTCGATCAAAATCGAACCTGTTCGGATATTTCCCCGGTCATCGACATCATTTCCGACCGCAACAATATTTTTGAACATATCTTTCAAATTACCAGCGATGGTAATTTCTTCCACCGGGTACTGGATCTGTCCATTTTCCACCCAAAAACCGGAAGCGCCCCTGGAATAGTCGCCGGTAACGCGGTTCACGCCTTGCCCCATCAACTCTGTTACCAATAAGCCTGTGTCCATTTGCTGCAACATGGCATCAAAATCCAGCTCGCCCGAATCGACTGTCAGATTATGTACGCCCCCTGCGTTGCCAGTACTCTCCATCCCCAATTTCCTGGCTGAATAAGAACTTAAAACATAGCCTTGCAATATACCATCCGCCACAATATCTCTGGCCCTGGTTACTACGCCTTCAGCATCATAAGCCGCACTACCCAAGGCCATTTTTAAATGTGGTTGTTCATGAATATGTATAATTTCAGGAAAAATTGGCTGACCCAGCGCATCCAGCAAGAAGCTGGATTTTCGATACAAGCTGCCACCACTGATTGCTGAAACCAGAGAGCCGATTAAACCGCCTGCCGTTTCTGCAGAATACATAACAGGGCATTGTCTTGTCGACAGTGTTGTTGCCCCCAGCCGCCTGATTGTTCTTTCCGCCGCTTTTTTTCCGATAGCCTGGGCAGACTCCAGCTGAGCAGCATTACGGCTGACGCTATACCAGTAATCACGCTGCATCTCATCATTGCGCTGACCTAAAACAGAACAGCTGATTGAATGCCGAGTAGATTGATAACCCTGCAAAAATCCCAGACTATTGCCCAGCACCCTGATTCCCTGATGACTATTTACGCTGGCACCTTCAGAATTACTGATCTCGGCGTGATATGCCTGAGCCGCCTGTTCACATTCGACTGCAATATCAATGGCAGATTCAGCATCCAGCTGCCAAGGATGGTTTCTGTCCAGCTCAGGAAATTCAGTTGCCAACATGCGCTGTTCCGGCAAACCGGCATATTCATCCGCACTGGAATAACGCGCAATACTGCAGGCCGCGCTCACTGTTTCTTTGATTGATGCTTTAGAAAAATCATTGCTGCTGGCCGAACCTTTCTGCTGACCAATATAAACGGTCACCCCCAGACTCTGATCACAATGATGCTCTATGGTTTCCACCGTGCCTAATCGCGCACTGACAGAAAGACCATTATCAACACTCATCCCTGCTTCAACGGAACTGGCTCCCTGTCTGTCGGCTTCCTGCAGCAATTCTTCTACCAGTTTTTTTAATCGATTAATTTCTTCGTGGTTTTGCACAATAGTATTTTCAAAAGATGTGAGCGAAATAAATACAAGAGTCATTCTGTGCTGGCAGATAGCTCCTGACTAGCTATAGTTTATTCTACAAAGGCTGATTTAAATCTGAGTACCGCCAACGGTTAAACCTTCTATTTTTAATGTTGGTTGACCGACACCGACCGGTACACTTTGCCCTTCTTTTCCGCAGGTTCCCACCCCAGAGTCAAGCTCCAGATCATTGCCGACCATAGAGACCCGGGTTAACACCTCAGGACCGTTGCCTATCAGTGTTGCACCTTTTACCGGCTGAGTCAGTTTGCCATCTTCAATCAGATAGGCCTCACTGGCAGAAAAGACAAATTTACCCGAAGTGATATCCACCTGCCCACCGGCAAAGTTCTTCGCATACAAACCTTTTTTCACCGAACGCAAGATTTCCTCCGGTTCGTGTTGTCCAGGCAACATATAGGTATTGGTCATTCTTGGCATTGGAATATGAGCATAGGATTCGCGCCGACCATTTCCTGTTGGCTTAACTCCCATTAACCGGGCATTCAGTTTATCCTGCATATACCCTTTCAAAATACCCTTTTCAATTAATACGGTATTTTCAGCCGGCACCCCTTCATCATCTATGGTCAGAGAGCCACGACGATTATCCAGTGTGCCATCATCTACAATCGTGCATAAATCAGAAGCCACCCGCTGACCAACTTTGCCACTGAATGCCGAAGTACCTTTACGGTTAAAATCGCCTTCCAGACCATGACCAATGGCTTCGTGTAACAAGATTCCAGGCCAGCCTGGACCCAGTACCACCGTCATTTTACCGGCTGGCGCTTCGACCGCCTCCAGATTGACAACTGCCTGTCTGACCGCTTCCTGGCCATATTCCAGTGCTTTATCCTGATCCAGGAAATAACCATAATCGGTTCTTGCACCGCCGCCCATACTACCTTGTTCCCGACGTCCTTTCTGTTGCAGAATCACGGTCACATTCATCCTTGTCAAGGGTCGTATATCCGCAGCCAGAGAACCATCCTGATTGGCTACTAAAATTTGTTCATCGACCCCCATCAAACTGACAATCACTTCTTCTATACGGCTGTCCAGCTTGCGGGTTTCTTCATCAACCCGGCGCAATAAGGTAATTTTTTCCTGATCGGCCAGTGATTTTAACGGACTAATCGGAGGATAATAACTTTTACTGGCTGCCGATACCGTTACCTTGTTCTGTCCATTCTGTCCCTGTCTGGCAATCGCTTTGACATTATTGGCCGCCTGCA
>SPJK01103500.1_pt1 | contig 10841 bp, 9 predicted proteins | sample 3741771 | NCBI WGS metagenome assembly SPJK01 (sample SAMN10925997, study PRJNA522277) | cold seep metagenome | isolation source: Elba SIP-enriched marine methane seep metagenome, extraction at timepoint T2 | place: Italy: coast of Elba, Mediterranean Sea
CATAATTGATGCCGCGGGTCACACCTTCGACGCGCAGCACTTGCGGTCCGAACATCGGGATCAGCGATAGGGTGAGGAACCCGTGCGCGATGGTCGAGCCGAGCATCTGCTTGGCCATTTCTTCGTTCACGTGGATCCACTGATGGTCGCCGGTTGCATCCGCAAATGTGTTGATGCGGCCCTGGTCGACTTCGAACCAGTCAGACGGACCGAGTGTCTGGCCGACGAGGCCCTCAAGGTCTGTGTATTGCACTGATTTTGGGTCTGCCATTGTATCCTCCTGAAAGTATGTTTCTGCAATGATTAGTGACGCTTAGGTTTAGTGAGTGCAAGTCTTTCCTTACACGATGCGACTGTTCTTGTTGCCCCAATAACGGTCGCGCACGAGGCGCTTGTAAAGCTTGCCGGTGGGGTGGCGCGGAAGCGCCGGATCGAAGTCGACTGATTTCGGACATTTGATCTTGGCCAGCTGGTCGCGGCAAAAAGCGAGCAATTCTTCGGCGAGCTCGTCCGTGCCGGCGACGCCCTCCATGGTCTGGACGACGGCCTTCACCTCTTCGCCAAATTCCTCGTTCGGGACGCCGATGACGGCGACATCTGCGACAGCCGGGTGGGTAATCAGGATATTCTCGGCTTCTTGCGGATAGATGTTCACGCCGCCCGAAATGATCATGAAGGCCTTGCGGTCTGTGAGGTAGAGAAAACCGTCTTCGTCGACCTTGCCGACATCACCAAGCGACGACCAGTCGCCATGTTTTGGATTGAGCGCGCCCTGGGTTTTTTCGGGATCATTGTGATAATTGGGCGGCGGTGTGCCACCGAAATAGATCTGGCCTTCTTCGCCAACGCCGACTTCGTCGCCCGCCTCGTCGCAAATGTGCAGCTCGCCATAGATCGGCATGCCGACCGTGCCCTTGTGCGCGAGCCATTGTTCGGAATTGGCCCAGGTCATGCCATTGCCTTCGGAACCGGCATAATATTCCTCGATCACCGGTCCCCACCACTCGATCATCTGTTGCTTGACCGGGATCGGGCACGGCGCTGCCGCGTGCACGGCGGCGATCAGACTCGACACATCATATCTGGCGCGCACCTCTTCCGGGAGTTTGAGCATCTTCACGAACATGGTCGGCACCAGCTGCGTGTGCGTGATCTTGTGCTTCTCGATCAGCGCCAGATAGGTTTCAGGGTCGAACTTTTCCATAATCACCAGCGGCATGCCGAACTTGGTCATCGACATGCACCAGCGCAGCGGCGCCGCGTGATAAAGCGGTGCAGGGGACAGATAGATGCCGCTGGGGTCGACCTTGAACAGCGCCTGCGCAATCATGATCAGCGCGTTGGCAGCATCGATTGCGGGGTCTGCTGGCAAAGGTGGGCGGATGCCTTTCGGACGTCCGGTTGTGCCAGACGAGTAGAGCATGTCTGTGCCAGCACGTTCATCCGAAACCGGTGTCTCCGGCATCCCGGCGCGAACGCCTTCCAGTGGTTCATAACCAGAGATCGCGCCATCGATCGACCAATATGCCGCCAGGTCAGTGACACCCGTCACCTCTTCCGCCACAGCCTTCAATCCGGCTGACGCGATGAGCAAGCGCGCGCCGCTATCCTTGACGATATACTCAACCTCCGGCGTCGTCAGACGCGATGATATGCAGACAAAATACAGGCCCGCCCGCTGCGCTGCCCAGCAAATCTCGAAATAACGCGGGCTGTTTTCGGCGAAAATCGCGAGCGTATCGCCGTGCTGAAGTCCCAGTGTTCGAAACGCGTGGGCGATCTGGTTGGAGCGGCTTTCAAGCTGGGCAAACGTCACCGTCTCGCCGCTACCGGCCATGATATAGGCCGGCTTGTCCGGGTCGGTTTTGGCGTGATGCGATGGATGCATGAGCGGTCTCCCTCCAGCGGCTGTCTTTGAGCCTTATCTGCAGAGGAGCTTAATTCGCCAGCGCCGCGTGTCTATTGGTGACTTAGGGGGAGCCGGGCACCAGCTCTCTATAGGCCCGCCAGGAGGCGAGGCCGATCAGCGGATAGACCAGGATCAATCCAAAGAACGCCGTCGCGATTCCAATCGCGGTCAGGACAGATATGAGCAGTCCCCAGACCAGCATAGGCAGGAAATTCTTGGTCACGCATCGCACGCTGGTAATTGTCGCGATGAAGACATCATTCTTCTCGTTGAGCAGCATCGGTGCCGACACCACGACAAGGGCAAAGGCGAGGAACGCGATGACGCCGCCCGCCAGCGTCCCGGTCAGCGCCATAATCTGTCCGTCGGTTGTCGAAATCATGAAGGTTAGAAAGTCGCTCGGCGTCTTGTGCATGAACGGTGTCGAGAGCGCGTAGACGATTTGCGCAATCCGGGTCCAGAACAGATAGATCAGGAACAGCGCCAGGCCGAGATAAGCGAGATCAAGGCGCACCGCGCCGCGCACCAGGATGATGTCTGTGAGGTCCGGCGTTTCCCCGCGTTCAAGCATGCGGCCGCCTTCATACAGGCCCATGGCCAGGATCGGGGCGATCAGGAAAAACCCGCCGGACAGGACAAACACCCAGGCAAAGGCGCCACTGAAGACCAGCGCCCAGGCGATCATCGCGCTGACCGCCGACAGGATGGTGCCATAGATCATGAACGGAAGCGGGGCCGTCAGATAATCCTGCCAGGCACCGCGCAACCAGTTAAACGGCGCATGGATAGAAATCGTGGCCACTTGCGGCAAGCTCGTCGTTTGGTCCGTCATATTCCTCCCTCGGGACTCTTTTCTTGAGCCTCTCTCTGGTAGGATCAGGTCGTTTTCCGGTCTATGGGTATACGTATACTTCCATAGATTGCGGGTCAGCCGCCGTATGCCTCGATGGATTTTGCGGTGCGATGGAAGCGCAGGCGCGCGGCGTAATCGAGAGGATCTTTCGGTTTGACCAGCGCGTGAGGCGGCGTCTCGGTCCAGTCGATCAACCGGGTCAGGAAAAATCGCAGCGCCGCGCCTCGACACAGCAGCGGGAAGGCCTCGCGTTCAGCCTCTTGCAGAGGTCTCACGCTTTGATAGCCGGCGATCAGATTTGCACCTTTGGAGAAATTGAACGCGCCATCTGTTTCGAAGGCCCAGGCATTCATGCAGATCGCCAAATCGTAAGCCAGCGCGTCAGTACAGGCGAAATAGAAGTCGATCGCGCCGGTGAAACGGTCACCCAGAAAGAACGCATTGTCGGAAAACAGATCCGCGTGGATGGTGCCGCGCGGCAAGCTGTCGCTGATCGACTTGGCGTCTTCAATATCTGCAAGGTCGCGGTCGATCTTCGCCGCGAGCTCGGCTTGCAGATCATTAGCCACCCCGGCGCGGCCTTTCCACAAGCCGGGCCAGCTCGCTGGGCCGAGATCATTGGCGCGCACCATTTCAAACCCCGAAGCGGCGTCGTGCAATTGGGCCAGGCCCGCACCGAGCTCTCGGCATTGCTTTGCATTCGGAACGCGGGGCGAGAGGCCTTGTAGAAACGTCACGATGACGGCCGGGCGTCCGGCCAGCGTGCGAAGCGCCTCGCCATCCTTAGCTGCGACCGGAAGTGGGCAGGAAAACCCATGCTCAGACAGATGTTGCTTGAGCGCAATAAAATAGGGCAGGTCTTCGGGATTGGCGCGCTTTTCAAACAGCGTCAGAATATAGCGCCCGACCGTGGTTTCGAGATAGTAGTTCGAGTTTTCCACGCCCTCGGCAATGCCCTTGAACGCCACGGCCTCGCCGAGTTCATACTCAGCGAGAAACGAGGCCAGGGCATCGTCAGAGACATTGGTGTAAACCGCCATGGCTCAGGCTGTAGCGGGCTCTTCTTCTGGCGTCCACAGGTCACGTTGCATCGTCCGCCCCATCAGGTAGAAATGCAATGCTGCCCACAGCAGGAAGAGTGACCCGATTGAGACGCCGACGCGGTTTCCAATCGCTCGCGCGGGTTTGCAATAGGCATCATTGATCGCGTTCGCCTCATCGAGCGCAGCGCCGGCCAGCGCGCCGTCTCGGCCCTTGGCTGTGGCGCTGAGCGCCTTTTCGATGCCGCCGCATTCGCCCGCCTTCACCGGAGAGTCCAATTGCGACAAGTGGTATTTGGTGCCCTGATCCGAGATCCAGCCAACCGCGGGTGGTCCGAGGCCGTAGCCGATCAGATTGACGACAAATAACAACAAAGCTGCGGCCGTCGCGCGCATACGCGGCTCGACCAGCTTTTGGGTTACGGCGAACATCGGGGCGAGATAGGAATATCTCAGGATCGCGGCGACGACCAAAACCGGGATGGCCAGCCAAATCGCGGTCGCGCCTGAAGAGAAGCCAACTGTATTATACCCGAAGATCATCAGCGGCACACACAGCGACATTCCGAGCGCCGGTAGCCAGCTATCTGAGTTCGGATGACGGCTTCTGACGCGGTCCGCAACGACGCCTGAACCGAACGTGCCGATGCCCGCTGCGACGCCGAGGACGCCGCCATAAATCAGCGCTGCCGTCATCAAATCAAGACCATGAGCGCGCATCCAGAACGGCGCAATGAATTGGCCAATGCCATAGCCCGCGAACGAGGCCATCGCGCCGCCTAGCGAGACATGCCAGAAAGTGGGTTTGTTCAGCACTACGCTAAAAACTTTGAAGGGAGACGGCATTGTCCGCGCCGCCGCGGCGGCCGCGCCGCCAGGGTCAGAGTATCCGCGCGGTGGCTCCTTGACTGTCAATTTGAACAGGATTGCGCCGATGACACCAGGCAAACCCATCCAGATAAATGCGTCACGCCAATCCAGTCCGCCGCGGGTGGCGATATAGGCGCCGCCCAGGGCCGCCAACATCGAACCAATGGGAATCCCGAGCGCAAAGATGCCCAGCGCCGACGAGCGTTTCTCTGGCGGGAAATAGTCTGAAATCAAAGAGTGCGAAGGTGGCGAACAGCCCGCTTCGCCGATCCCTACACCGACCCGTGCCAGCGCAAACTGGACGGTGTTTTGCGCCATACCACAAGCCACCGTCATTGCGCTCCATGCCGCCATTGCAATGGCAATGATCGACGTTCGGTTCTTGCGCTCTGCCAGCATTGCAAATGGGATGCCTAGCAGCGTGTAGAGGAACGCGAAGGCGAGACCCGAGAGAATCCCGATCATGAAGTCAGACAGACCAAATGTTTCGCGGATTTGCTCGCCGAGGACACCGATCAGCGTCCGGTCGATGAAGTTGAACGTGTAAACAACGATCAGCGCAAACAGCACATAGGCGCGATAGCCCGAGCTGCCATAGCCTTCGCTTGCTTGCTCTTCGGTGACGGCAGCGTCCGCTGTCCCCTCAGCCATTATGCGGGCTCCACTCTGGCAACCATGTCTTTCTCAAGGTGGCGCGACGACATGTAGAAGCAGAACGCAGCAACGATGAACCAAAGCGTGGTGACAGAGATCGATTGCTTCAGACCGGCAGACCGCCCTTCAGCACAACTGGCGAGCTGCTCCGCGGACAAGCCTTCATTTGCTGCACAGATCGACGCGCTGAGCCCTTCGCCGCTGAGATTTGCGCCGGTGAAGACGTCACTCATGATGCCAACGAATTGTGGCCCGATACCGTTGCCGATGATCGAAACGATGATCAACAGGATGGCGATCGCCGTCGCCCGTGAGCGCGCAGAGACAACCCCCTGACCAATATTGTATTGCGCGCCGAGATAGGCGTAGTGACAGACCGCAGCGAGCGCCCATACGATAAACAGCACGGTGAGGTCAGACGCATAAAACGCGAAGATGTAGAGCGGAACGGCGAGCAGAAGTCCGATCGCCGGAATGATTGCGACAGCTGTCTTGAAACGCGATGAGAACCGATCGGTGAGATAGCCCCCAAGGAATGTCCCGAGCGCTGCGACGGCCGAAAGCGGCGCGCCGAAATTGATCGAAGCTTCACGCACGCCAAGCCCGTGCTCGCGGATCAGGAACGGGATCTGAAACGTAAACAGTCCGTAGCCAACAAAAGCCACCAGCGCGGCACCCGCCGACATCCACCAGAAGCTCGGCTTCGAAGCGAGTTCCTGCATGGTTTCCTTGGTTGAGGATTTGATCAGTGTTTGTGACCCCGGCGGATCTGAAAATCCGCGCGGGGGCTCTTTCACGGTGAACCATAGCAGCGCGCCAATCGCGACACCTGGAAGGCCAATCACGACGAACGCAATTCGCCAGCCTTCAACGGTTTCCCAATTAATGCCCGAAAACAGCACGCCGACACCGACACTATTCAGCCAGGCGCCGAATGTCGGGCCGCTCAATTCGGCAAGCGGACCACCAAAAAGGTAGGCCAGAACGCCGCCTAATGTGACGCCCATCGAGTAAATCCCAAGCGCGGTTGCGCGGTGTTTCGCAGGATAATAGTCGCCAATGATCGAGTTGGCTGGCGGCGTGCACCCGGCCTCGCCAACAGCGACCCCGATTCTGAACAGCATTAGCGTGATAAAGCCTGCGGCAATCCCGCAAAGCGCCGTCATAACCGACCAAAGCACGATGCAGATGACGATAATATTTACGCGATTGAAGCGGTCCGCAGCCATCGCAATCGGCAGCCCCATAACGGCGTAGAAAATCGCAAATGGCCAACTGGCCAACAGGCCAAACTGGGTGTCGCTCAGGCTGAACGTGGTGATGATTGGCTCAGCCAGCACCCCGATCAGGTTCCGGTCAATGAAGTTCAGGGTGTAGACCACCATGAGCACCAGGAGCACGTAGGTTCGGTAACCTTTCGATCCGTATCCAGTCTCATGACCGGCGTCGACCGCAGTTGCGGATTCGCTCATTCAAAGCCTCCCAAGCTACGCCTTGAACGGCGCTTTTGTTTTATTTGTTGCAGTTACGGTAGCTTGCCCGCTCCCCTGCGCAAGTCTTTTCGCAGGGGGAGGGTGTGTTGATGCAATTCAGCGGATCGCGATCGGATTGATGATCGCCTGCACGGTGCCTTCCAGCTTCGGCACACCGAGAGAGAAGAAAAACGCACCCTCGCCATCGGCAGCGAGGGCGTCGGTGGCCATGTTCTCCAAAATGTAGACGCCGTTCTTGGCCAGAAGAGTCAGGTGGACATCGAACGGACGGATTTCATTCTCGAAGGGAATGACTTCCAGCGCCCAGGTGTCTGCGCCAATCGCAACCACGCCGAGATCAGACAAATATTGCGCCCCTTCCACGCCAAGCCCTGGAGAGGTTGGGCTGAGGGTGGTCTCGCCTTCGGTCGCCTTCATCTTACCGGTATGGAAGATGACCACGTCGCCAGCCTCAATCGTGACACCGGCGCGCGCGGCCGCCGCGTCGATTTCATCCTTGTTGAACGCCGTTCCATCCGCAACCGGGCTTGAGAAACTCTTGGTCATGTCAAGCAGGATGCCGCGTGTGGCGATCGGGGGTAGGGTGTGCGTCCCGAACTGCGTGAGCCCAGCCGTCGTGACAAAATCAGCGACCGGAACGCCATTATAGTAGCGGTGATTGATGCCCATATGGCCGAGACCATCGATTTGGCTGCCAATGCCGACAAACGTATCGACATAATCGTCATTGCCGGTGGCCTGGTTGGCGCCAAGCGGTGTGCCTGAGCCATCGGACAATTGCAGCACCATGACATCATATTCGCGTGGCCCATAGGCGGGCGTATCACGGCCCGTGACCATGCCCAGGCTGAACGTTTTACCGCTGGTGATCAGTTTCGCCGCATCGGCGGTTTTCTCCGCCGAGAGATTATTGAGCGCGCCGAGGCGGTCTTCGCCGCCATATTTGGACGGGAACCATGATGGGCTCATAACTTGGTCTGGTGTCGGTTTGGACGGTGTTTGCGCGCAGGCTGCAGCGCCAAACACGATGGCGGCGAGGCCTAATCCGATCAGTCTCATTTTCAAAACTCCTCCCAGAATTGTTTCGGCCAGACTGGCGAGCGGGAGGCGACCTGTCCATCCCTTCCGTCGAGTTTGCCCGATCAGAGTTTTGTGAGTCAGATGAGGCCTTCGCTTTTGAAACTGGTGACGCCATGCTTGGCCGCGATCAGATGGTCGTGCACGCGAATATCAAACGGGGCGAGGGCGTCGATAATCTCCCGCGTGATATCGATGTCGGCGCGCGATGGTGTCGGATCGCCGGAGGGGTGATTGTGAACCAGGATCAGCGCTGAACATGACAGCTCGAGCGCTCGCCGCGCAATTTCCCGAGGATAGACAGGCGCGTGATCGACGGTGCCTTGTCCCATCAGCTCGTCAGCGATCAGCTGGTTCTTGCGGTCGAGAAATAACACCCGAAACTGTTCGCGGGTTTCATGTTGCAATTGACCACGTATATAGCCGAGCAGCGCTGCCCAGCTGGAGATGATCGGCCGGGACGAAATCGCCTCACGGCTGGTGCGAACGCCGATTTCCCGTGCCGCGCATATATAGGCGGCGACGATTTCACCGACACCTTGCACGTGCATGAGATCGTTCGGATCAGCGGCAAACACGCCAGAGAGCGAGCCGAAGCGAGACAGAAGTGTTTTTGCGACGGGTTTGACATCACGGCGCGGGATGAACGCGAATAAGAGCGTTTCCAGAAGCTCATAATCGTCGAGTGCGCTGACGCCTCGACGGATCAGTTTCCCACGCAGTCTGTCTCTGTGCCCCTGCCAGTGCGGCCGCGCGGGTTTTTCGCTCAATCGCTCACCGTGTGCGGGGTGTGGTAGTTTCTGGGAGATGCCGTGAAAATCTCGCAACCGTCTTTGGTGACGCCGATCGAGTGTTCGAACTGCGCCGACAGTTTGCGATCACGGGTTACGGCGGTCCAGCCATCGCTCAAGATCGCTGCATCCTTGCGACCGACATTCAGCATCGGTTCGATGGTAAAAAACATGCCTTCTTTGAGCTCCGGACCGGTGCCCGCGCGGGCGCTGTGGACGACGTTTGGCTCGTCGTGAAAGAGCTGGCCGAGGCCGTGACCGCAAAAGTCCTCAACCACGGAAAAACGGTTTTTGCGCGCAACTTCTGAAATCGCCGCGCCGATATCGCCAAAGCGGTTTCCGGGTTTGACAGCGCCTATACCGGCCATCAGCGCTTCATAGGTCACATCAATCAAGCGCGTCGCGATGCGCTTGGGTTCGCCGGCAGCATACATTCGCGAGTGGTCGCCATGCCAGCCGTCCACGATCACAGTTACGTCGATATTGGCGATATCGCCGTCCTTGAACGCGCGATCACCGGGAATGCCGTGGCAGATCACATGATTAAGCGAGATGCAGGACGCGTGGCGATAGCCGCGATAGCCAATCGTTGCCGACTGCGCGCCGTGATCGTAAACGAATTCTCGGATCAGATCATCGATGTGACCCGTCGCGACACCGGGTTTGACTTCTCCGACAAGCATATCGAGGCATTCTGCGACCAGACGACCGGCCTTGCGCATGCCTTCGAAGCCGGCCTCATCGTGAACGCGGATCTCTCCGGTTCGCATCGGCAACATGATGTCTGTTTCGGTCATGCCGGATCTGCTTTCTCGTCGATAGGCTTGATTTTGCTCCTATATGGCAGCGATGAGCCGAAACTTCCAGCGCTTTGATGAGCGACCCTGCGGACCAATTCTGGCGTAAACCGATTGGCAACCGCTTGCTGATAACCCTAGGGTTGAGCTTATTGCGAGGCCCTGATGGATCAGGAAACCCAGATTATTATGGCGCGTGTCGCGAAAGTCGGTGAATTGACCGAAACCGAAGCGCACCGCATCGTCAACGAAATCTACGCGGATGGCATTGTCAGTCGCGGCGAAGCGGAAACCTTGTTCCGCCTGAATGAGATGCTGACCGCGTCCAATCCGGAATGGGGAAGCCGGTTTCGGGAAGCCCTGACCGACTTCCTGATCACCAGAGAAGCCCCGGAAGGCTGGGTCACAGACGAAGAAGCCGACTGGCTGATGGCACAGGTCCATCATGACGGCGAGCATCCGTGCCTCGAAGAGATCGATTTGCTCATTGCAGTGCTCAGAAAAGCCGATGGTGTGCCATCCCAACTCGCGCATTATACGCTGGATGCGATCGCGCATCGCATCATTGACGCCGGTTCGGCCAATCAGTTGATGGTAGAACGGGCGCGATTTGCGCTCTTCGCCGGTGCTGGCGATGGGGGCCTTTGGGTCAGCCAGCACGAGGCCAGTGTCCTGTTCAAGATCAATGACGCGATCGCCACGGCCAGCAATGACCCGAGCTGGAATGATTTGTTCGCTCGCGCGGTCGGAAATCACCTCATGGCGCGCGCGCACCCCGAGCCTCGATCAATTGAAGACGCCTTCGCACGCGAAGCGTGGCTTCAGGATACAAGCGGGGGAGCGGGCAGTTTCTTCAGCCGAATGGGCGCGTCATTCCTGTCCGGAAACTGGTTTGCATCGGTAACCTACAGTCCGCGCAAAGCCGAGAAAGCCCGCCTGATGGCGGCGCAGGCGGCTGACCGCGACGCCGAACATGTGACTGAGACGGAGAATACCTGGCTGATCAAGCAACTGGAAAGCGATGATCAGATCAGCCCGGCGGAACAAGCCTTGCTCGCGTTTCTGAGCAAGGAAGCGCCGGGATTTGCGCAAGGCCTCGCCGTCGCGGCCTAGACTGCCCGGACACAGCCTCATCAAACGAACGTGCCGGCCAGCCCGCCGCCAGCGCGACATTTCGTGTTTGACCAAGCGGAAATCTCGACAAGGTGCTGAACCCGCTCTAAGTCCGGCGACAGATAGATATTCAATCACGCACGGGGCTGATAAATGTTCAACAAGATCCTGATCGCCAACCGGGGTGAAATCGCCGTTCGAGTGATCAAAACGTGTCGAAGGCTCGGGGTCAAAACCGTCGTAG
>SPJK01021201.1_pt1 | contig 10840 bp, 9 predicted proteins | sample 3741771 | NCBI WGS metagenome assembly SPJK01 (sample SAMN10925997, study PRJNA522277) | cold seep metagenome | isolation source: Elba SIP-enriched marine methane seep metagenome, extraction at timepoint T2 | place: Italy: coast of Elba, Mediterranean Sea
GTTTCGTGCCCTCTGCCGGTATTGCGCCCGTGTCTCGCTTTACTTGGGGCACGACCGGCTTCAGTGCATGTGGGCTCGGTGTTGGTCTGCCCGTGACCTCCGGGTTTCCATTCACTGTCACATCGGCAATGAAGCGCAGAAGGCGGGTTGCCCGATCACGCCGGCGTGGGAAGTCGAAAAGCTCCGGCGTCTGGTCGATAAAGCGTGTCGTTACTTCCCCGTTCAGGAAGTCCGGGTGGTTGATCACATTCTCCAGGAAGATCAGATTGGTCGCGACCCCTCTGATCCGGAATTCGCGCAAGGCGCGGTCCATCCGTTTGGCGGCAGCAAGGGCGGTCGATGCCTTTGCCGTGACCTTTTCCAGCAGTGAATCATAGTAGCGGGTGATGACAGCGCCGGAATAGGCGGTCCCGCCATCAAGCCGCAGCCCGAATCCCGTCGCGCCACGATAAGCGGTGATCCGGCCATAATCCGGAACGAAACTGTTCTCCGGGTCTTCAGTCGTAACCCGGCACTGCAGGGCATGCCCGTTCAACCGTATATCGTCCTGCGCAGGGACACCGGTTTCTTCCGGCGCGCCGATTTTGCCGCCCTGGGCAATGCGGATCTGGGCCTGGACGATATCGATGCCGGTGACTTCTTCCGTCACCGTGTGTTCGACCTGGACGCGCGGATTGACCTCAATGAAGTAGAATGCGCCGGTATCCGCATCCATCAGAAACTCGACCGTTCCGGCGTTCACATAGCCGGCATAACGGGTCAGTCGCAGCGCTGCCTCGCAGATTTCGCTTCGGGTCGCCTCATCCAGATAAGGGGCGGGTGCGCGTTCCACCACCTTTTGATTACGCCGCTGGACGGAGCAATCACGCTCAAACAAATGAACCAGATTGCCATGGGTATCGCCCAGAATTTGGACCTCCACATGGCGGGCTCTGCGGATCAGTTTTTCGAAATAGACCTCGCCATTGCCGAAGGCGGATTCCGCCTCGCGCCGACCGGCATCTGCCTGCTCAAGGACTTTGGCAGGGTCTTCAATAATCCGCATCCCGCGCCCGCCGCCGCCCCAGGAGGCTTTCAGCATGACCGGCAGCCCAACCGCGTCCGCTTGCTTTTTGATTTCCGCTGGGTCTTCCGGAAGCGGGCCGGTCGCCGGCATAACAGGCACATCAGCCGCTATGGCCAATTCCCGCGCGGAGACCTTATTCCCCAGGGCGCGCATGATCGACGGTGGCGGGCCGACAAAAGTCATCCCGGCTGCTGCCACCGCTTCGGCGAATTCCGGATTCTCGGACAGGAAACCATAGCCTGGATGAACCGCATCGCAGCCGGCTTGTTTCGCGATATCGACAATCTTGTCGATGGCCAGATAGGCTTTGACCGGCCCTAGCTGTTCTTCACCGGGCCCGGCCGCGACCAGATAGCTTTCATCCGCTTTGAAGCGATGCAGGGCAAGTTTGTCTTCTTCGGCATAGATCGCAACGGTTTCGATTCCCAGCTCCGTTGCGGCACGCATGACGCGGATCGCGATCTCCGACCGGTTGGCGACCAGGATTTTCCGGAAGCGGTGCTTTGCATTCATGCTGCGGATCCTAGCGTCGAACTATCCTGCATCAGTGTTTCCAGGAAACCATCCAGCCAGGCGCGTTGCGCTGGTCTGTGTTCGGCTGCAATGCGATCCTGTTCCGCGCGGGATTGGACGCCTGGGCGGTCCCAGGGCGCATTGGGCAGTTCCTGCCAACGTCGAAAGAATGGTTCAGAGACCTCCGGATGGAATTGGAAGGCGAAGGTCCTGTCGCCATAGCGATAGGCTTGGTTGGGATAGAGATCGCTATAGGCTAGATGGATAGCGCCCGTCGGCAGCCCGAAGCCGTGATAATGCTTCGCTGGCATCACGATGCTTTCGGGAAGGATTTCCCGCCCGGCTTCGGTTGCTTTGATCTCGTAAAATCCGAATTCTTGCATGCCGCCTTCAATCGGACCGACCGCTGCGCCCAGCGCATGGGAGATGATGCCGCCGCCGAGACAGAAGCCGACGGTGGGAATCCCCTTGGCCATACAACGTTCTACCCAGCGGGTCTCTTCCGCGATGAAAGGAAAGCGGTCCGTATGCCAGTCCTTCGGATCAGCGGGGTCTTTGCCGCCATAGATGACGGTTGCGGCAACTGTCTCGTCGGGCTCTTCCAGCGTGTCCCCATCAAAGGGACGCCGCCAATCCAGTGTGAACCCCAGTGCGGAGAGCGTGTCAGAGGCATAGTCATCGAACGGCTCGTGAGAATGTTGGATCAATACAACGCGTTTCGACATGGCGAATCTCCCAAAAACAGGCTGCAGTGGGGCTTGCTGCATTGCGATATCAGTTAGGAGGGGAGCGTAGTTCAACGGGATTTGACGATGCAAGCTGTCATTTTCATGCAGCGGCATTCTGCTGAGAAATACTGGGGAATAGAGTAGCGTGTGGAGCACTGTAAAATGCATCCTGAATGCAAATAAGGTTGCGGTAATTCCCCTGCTGAAAACACTAGATTTGGAGAAAATCAGAGAATCGAGTAGTGTTGCTTTGCTCTCATCAAGGCGACGTTAAGAAATAAGTTCGCAAATACTTGAGAGAAATAAAGAAAATAGTGCGCAAGCTATTCGGTATCGTTGACCATCCAACATTAATTAGGCGGGGAAACAATGACTGAAAAGCATAAGGATCTCGATCCGGACCCAGGGGTCTTGGACTTCGAGACAGAATATGAGTTGGGCCAAGACAATATCCGTCCCTTTGGCCTGGACATCCACAATCCTGTTTTTGCGATTTCAAGTATCTTGATCGCGGGGTTCGTCCTGATCGCCCTTGCAAACCAAGAGGCGACTGCCGAGTTCTTCGGGTGGCTGCGGCCATGGCTGACCAGCACCTTCGACTGGTTCCTGGTTCTCTCGGTCGATGGGATGACGTTGTTCTGTTTAGCGTTGATCGTGCTTCCCGTGGGGAAGGTCAGGATCGGCGGCAAGGATGCAACGCCGGACTATTCCTATGCCGGGTGGATCGCAATGATGTTTGCGGCTGGCATCGGGATTGGTCTTCTGTTCTTTGGTGTTCTCGAGCCGGTTTATTACAATTTCTCGGAAGGCGGAAATGCCAGCCCTCTTGGTATCAGTGCGGCGGAGAATGAGTATATCGGCATCGTCGGGACCATCCACCATTGGGGTCTTGAAGGCTGGGCGGTTTATGCCGTTGTCGGGCTTTCGCTTGCGATCTTCTGCTACAACCTCAATTTGCCGCTGACCTTACGCTCTGCGTTCTATCCAATCCTGGGGGAGCGTGTGTGGGGATGGTGGGGTCACGCCATCGACACATTAGCTGTGTTCGCAACCTTGTTCGGACTAACGACATCACTTGGGCTCGGGGCGCAACAAGTCGCTGCTGGGCTGAATGAAGTCTTTGGGATCGAGCCGACGAATACCGTCATCGTCTTATTGATCATCGGGATCACACTGATCGCACTCGGATCCGTCTTGCTGGGCATGGATGCCGGGGTGAAGCGCTTGTCAGAGATCAATATGGTCATGGCAGTCGGTCTGTTCATCTTCGTCCTCATAGCGACGGGTATCGGCACGGCAATTTCCCGGTACTTCGAGGTTATGGTCGATTATGTGTTGCTGTTACCAGCGCTATCCAATCCATTTGGAAGAGAGGACACCAGCTTCTTCCATGGATGGACAACCTTCTATTGGGCCTGGTGGATTGCGTGGTCTCCTTTCGTCGGGATGTTCATTGCGCGGATTTCGAAAGGCCGCACAGTGCGTGAATTCGTGCTCTGCGCGTTGATCGCACCGACGGCAGTCTGCGCCTTGTGGATGTCGACCTTCGGCGGCGGTGCCATCGATATGCTGAATGCCGGCGGTGCCGAAGGCGTGAAGGCAACGGTGATCGATTCTTATGCTCCGGAAGGCGCCCTGTTCGGGTTCCTTCAGGAACTGCCGCTGTATTCTTTCGTTGCCCCGATCTCCCTGGTTCTGATTGTCATCTTCTTTGTGACATCATCGGATTCAGGCTCGCTGGTGATCGATACGATTACCGCAGGCGGGAAGATGGACGCGCCGGTTGTGCAGCGGATTTTCTGGTGCACGCTTGAAGGCTTGGTTGCCATTGCACTGCTTCTTGGGGGTGGGTTATCAGCCCTTCAAGGGGCGGCGGTATCAACCGGGATACCCTTCACCGTCGTGGTGCTGATCATGTGTTATTGCCTATGGCTTGCGCTTAGGGCGGAACACAAGAAATTGTAAGTTTGCATGAAGCGTAGCGGCGAAGAATCCCTCTTCGCTGCTACGCATTTTTTGCGTATTTTTACAATTGTTTGCTATCAGGATCGCACCTACTGCGCCTGATACCCAATGCATCTACAAGACGTTGGAACCAGTATTTAAATCTCGGTGTGAACACCGCGTTTTGTCTCAGATATTGTCTGAAAAACAAAACCCCCCGGTCGTCCCGAGGGGTTTTGATGGTGGAGCCGAGGAGGATCGAACTCCCGACCTTCGCATTGCGAACGCGACGCTCTCCCAGCTGAGCTACGGCCCCGTCTCGACGCTTTTGAGCGGCTGAAATCCACTCGGGCGTGAGGCGGCGGGAATATGATCTCGGCAGGCTTTTCTGTCAAGGTGCGCCGGTGCGGTGCTATTCCTTGTTTCACACTTCTTGCCGTGGGCGTGGCCACCCCCTATTTTAATCAACAGATGGCCGGTAAGCGGTTGGGGTATTAAGTCGCCTCGTTAATGGCGCTCTTGGGTATAAAGGACCGCGTGCATATGGATACAATCTTGGTTCCGTTGATCTTCGTCGTCAGCAAAGCGCTCGACCTGTATCTATGGTGTATCATAATTTCAGCGATCCTCAGCTGGCTGGTCGCCTTCAATGTGGTGAACCTGTCGAACAAGTTCGTCTACTCGGTCGGTGATTTTCTGTACCGGATTACCGAACCCGCCTTGCGTCCGATCCGCCGGTTCATGCCTAATCTAGGGGGGATCGATATCTCCCCAGTCTTGTTGATCCTTGCGATCTATTTCATACAGATGGTCTTGGCGGGCCTGGCGCAAAAAATTTAGCCACGGCGCTTTCTTCATGCCTATAAAGCGTCAGGCCGATGGGATCGCGCTATCGGTGCGTCTGACCCCCAAAGCATCCGCGAACCGTATTCAGGGACTGTTTGAACTGCCGGATGGCGCGCGGTCGCTCAAGTGTCAGGTTACCGCTGTGCCTGAAGCAGGGAAGGCGAATGCGGCGCTTATCAAGATGCTCGCGAAGGCGTTTAAGTGTCCGAAAACGTCGCTAAACATCATATCGGGGATGACTGATCGGAATAAGGTCGTCACCGTTTCAGGCGATCCTGTAATGCTCGAACGCATGGTCAGGACCGTTCTTTTGGGCGCTCAAAGCGGCAAGAACAGTGATTAGGGAGTATGACCATGACCAAGGCGGCGATCATCGATGGTAAGGCTTTTGCAGCAGGCGTCCGGGAACGGGTGGGCAAGGCAGTACAAGAGCTGAAGGACAAACATGGGATCACCCCGGGCCTGGCCGTCGTCCTGGTCGGTGAAGACCCCGCCAGTCAGGTCTATGTCCGTAATAAGGGCAAGCAGACTTTGGAAGCGGGCATGGAAAGCCTTGAGTTCAAAATGCCGGAAACGACGACGCAGGAAGATTTGCTGGCCAAGGTGCATGAGCTGAATGCCGATCCCAAGGTCAATGGCATCCTGGTGCAGCTCCCCTTGCCGAAGCAGATTGATGAAAGTGCTGTTCTGGCGGCGATTAATCCGGACAAGGATGTTGACGGCTTCCATGTGGTCAATGTCGGTCGCTTGAATACCGGTAGTGGCGATGCCCTGGTTCCTTGCACGCCGCTTGGATGCCTTCTGATGCTGCGCGATCACTTCGGCGATCTCTCCGGTAAGAATGCGGTCGTTGTCGGTCGTTCCAACATCGTTGGGAAGCCGATGTTCAATCTTCTGCTTCAGGACAGTTGCACGGTCACGGTCGCTCACTCCCGCACCAAAGATCTGCCCGCCGTGGTGCGGGAAGCGGATATTGTTATCACCGCGGTCGGGCGCCCTGAAATGGTCAAGGGTGACTGGATCAAGCCAGGGGCGGTCGTCATCGATGTCGGTATCAATCGGATCGAAAAACCGGAAGGCGGCACCCGCTTGGTCGGTGATGTCGAATTCGCTTCGGCGGCAGAGAATGCTAGCGCCATCACACCTGTACCCGGCGGTGTCGGCCCGATGACCATCGCGTGCCTGTTGCGCAATACGGTCACGGCGGCCTGCAATCAGCATGGCGTCGACACACCGGAAATGTAAGCAGCGCGCTTAAGCTCCCTCAGTTTTCCAGACTATCGTGCCCCTAAGGCATGGGGTGCTGAGGGAGTCTGACGCGCCTCAAAAAATGCAGTATCAGAACCAGGATTGTTATTGCGAATAATACACATTAGCATTAATATTCAAAGAATGGTCAGTGATCCGAAGAGAAATGCGGCACCCGATGCCGAGTCCCCCCCTTTATCATCACAGGGGCAGTCGGGTGATCAGGATAACGCCATTCAATCGTTTTCAAGAATGTTGAAAAGTGAAGATCTTCTGAAAGGTGCGTCAGAGGTGGGCATTCAACATGGCGATGCGATCTACCGCTTAATGCGGACGAAGAGCGGAAAGCTTATCCTGAAGAAATAGGGCGTTGAACGTGAAACCGGCCTGAAACACAGCGGGCATTGGTGTTTCAGGCCGGTTGACGTGGCGGCGAAAAGGGAACAAATCCGCCGCCGCGCTTCAGTCGCTGTTAGAGACTTAGAAGGTGACGACAACACCCATCAGGAAGATCGTGCCTTCATTCTCGTTGGCGGCACCGGCGGTGCCGTTGTCGCTCTGCACATGGACCAGATCACCATAGGCTGTCAGACCTTCAGCCAAGCCGAAGTCGGCAGACAGGTTCATCACCTCGATCGTGTCTTTGGTGCCGTTATTGTTGGTGTTGTCACCATGAGCATATCCAACGGCGACACGGCCCAGACCATGATCGTATCCGAGACCCAGCTGATAATTGTCGCCGGCATCACAGGAGGTGTTTTTCAAACATGCGGAATCGCCATTATCGCCATAGCCTGCGCCGATGTGGAAACCCGCAACGCTGACGATACCGCCGAGACGCCACGCTGAATGATCTTCAAGTTCGTTGCCGGATGTGCCGTCTTCAGCGGTTCCGTGACGATAGCCAAGAGAGGCACCGACGTCGATATCGCCGAAGGATCCGCCATAGCCGACAGCGGTCTCGATGATGTTGTGACCTGTGCCGTTATCAGCCCCACCGATTTGGAATGTATCACCGTCATGCGGGGTGAATGAGACGCCACCCTGGAAGCCAGCGAAATCTTGGGTGTAATAGGCGACCTTATTGGCATCGCCCGAGCTGCCGGATGTCCCGATTGCCCCGGCATCACCGATCTGGGTGTAGTAGTCACCAAATTCGCCGTCGAAGCCTTCACTATGTGCCATAACGTCATTGGCGCCGGTCGCCATATTGTCGACCACATCATCGTCTGCACCAAAGCGGACGAGGCCCCAGTCCCCGCCAAACGAAAGATAGGCTTCATCGAAGGCGCCGCCATTGCCGGTAACATAGCGCCATTGGACATTCGCTCCGTATTCAAGGCCATTATCCGCAATGCCCTGGGCGTCCCAGACCAGCTCGGACTGATCGGCCACGGCGCCGATACGGACACCATCGCCGTTTGCTTCTTGATCGGCATCTGTGAAGGCAAATTGGTAATCAAGCGACCCTGAGAAGGTCACCTTCATATCGTCTGCTTGCGCCATGCTGGCTGTAGCCAGACCTGCCATCATCGTGCTTGCGAGCAATAGGTTTCTACGCATTGTCTCATCCCTTCGGATCGTTAAATGGTTGAGACAGCGCGCCCATAAGGGTCCAGTCACGCCCGCAAAGGCACGAAAGGGTTTGGGCGATCAAAATGGAAAAAATCGTCCGTCGCCGCCTGTCTCGTCTAGGAAGTCCGGCTATCGGCGGAGGACCCGCCCTGGCGAATGGACAAGGGCGTTGTTGCACCGCAAGGCATGGGCGTCAACAGATAATGCGAATGAGTCGCAATAACATTAAGCGGATTATGTGAAGCTGATGCAAACAAGCGACACCACGTGTGATCTAACCGCTAAATGGGCCCCGCCGGCAAATTGTTACGGCGCGTTGCCGCTGGAGCCCCCGCTTCGCGAAGAAATGCTCCAACGCCAAAGGTGCACGGATTATTGACACGATCAGAGAGAGGGTCGTCATAGATGGATGCCCAAAGTGATCCAGATCGGTCGACCCAAACACATCCTTGTCAGATGTTATCCGATATGTAGTCACAATCAATTTTTCCTATTGTTCAGTTTGTTCGGACAATAGGTAGTGCTATTCGGCCAATTAGAACGAGCCGACTACGCTGGGATTGCGAATTCCGGTGTCGGCGCCCCCCAGAGCTTTTCCAGATTATAGAAGCTACGGACTTCCGGTCGGAACAGATGCACGATGATGCTTCCCGCATCGATCAGCACCCAATCGCCTTTGTCCTTGCCGTCGACCGTGGCGCCTTTGACGCCGGCGGTGCCCATCTTCTCCACCAGATGATCGGCCATCGCTGAGACCTGCCGGCTGGATGTGCCGGAGGCAATGATCATGTGATCGGCGATTGTCGATTTTCCAGCGAGATCGATGACCGTGACGGATTGAGCCTTGTCGTCGTCCAAGCAACTCTCGAACAAAGACAGCAGTTCTTCGGAAGTGTCTGACTTCCTGAGATGGCTAGATATGGTCTTCGACTCCTTCAAGCGTGCCAAGCCCCGGCCTCTTTCCAAGAGACGCGTACCCCCGTCCGACAAACCGCCGGGTGCTCCCGGTTGCGAAATCCCGGCAGCATCGAAGCACCCTTTCCACCGCCCTTACCTTTCCCCTAAGTGCCGAAATCGGCTCATGGGGCAATCTTAGCGGCGCGGATTGCCGTTGCGGAGGCGGGGTGCCGGCGGATTGCCAGGAACACCCAGGCTGGCGGTGCTACTCTACAAACGGTGCGTGTGGCGTTTCCGACCAGTCGGGACCGTTTATAGCGTTGTGCCGCCAACCCAGCCAACGCTCTGGAATCATAGGGCGATCTGGAAAATACAGCAAGGGGATGGTTCGTGAAGATTTTATGCCAGTCGCGCCAGTACCGAATTTGGCTCAGATTATCGGAACCCATAAGCCAGACGAACCGGTATCTCGGGTATCGGGCGCGAAGCCTGGTCAAGGTTTCAGACGTGTACCGGGTGCCCAATCGTGTTTCGATGTCGGTGACAACAATGCGGGGGTGACGGGCCACCGCGCGGGCCTTCGCGATCCTTTGTTGAAGGGAGGCCATCCCGCTTGCCGGTTTCATCGGATTTTGCGGCGATACCATCCACCACACTTGGTCCAGTCCCAGATGCTTCAAGGCTTCCAGGCTGATATGCAGATGGCCATCATGCGCTGGATTAAACGACCCGCCGAGAATGCCGATCGTCAATTGTCTGCCATGTTTACTGCCGGCCGTTTCAAGCCTGTTAGTGATGCGTCTCGCCATATCGGACCTGTAGCACGTCTGGCCGATACGTCCATGGGGAAAGCGTCATGTCTTTATGCGCACTCGATCCAGACGGATACGGCATATTCTTGTTTTAAAGGCCCATTCTTTTTACTCTTTGGTTAGAAGTAGCCTGTATCATCCTATGCAGTCTTCTATCGGGAGAAGTTTTTTGATGCGTTTTGGGCTCGTAGCGTGGATGATACTGAGCGGATTTTTGGCGTTTAGCGGGCCGGCCATGGCGCAACGGCAAGCCGTCGCTGAAACCCCCATTCGAATTCAGTTGAAATGGTTCCATCAATTCCAGTTTGCGGGTTACTACGCGGCGTTGGAAAAGGGATTCTTTGAAGAGGCCGGTTTGGACGTTCGGTTAATCGCTGGCGGTCCGACGATCGACCCGGCCCATGCGGTTATGTTTGGCGAGGCGGAGTTTGGCGTCGGTAACTCGACACTGCTCCTCGACCGGGCGGATGGCATGCCATTGGTCGCCGTATCCGCGATTTTTCAGCATTCCCCCTTCGTTATCTTAGCCAGACGGGATGCCGGGTTGGAGACCGTGAAAGATCTCGAAGGCCGCACCATGATGGCCGAAGCCCATGCGGCGGAGCTCTTTGCGTATCTGAAGTTGGCCGGGGTCGATTTGAGCAAGATTCAGTTCGTCGACCATACGGGCGACATCAGCAATCTGGCCGCAGAAGACCCCAGTGGAATTGATGCGACCACGGCCTATTCAACGACCGAGCCCTATGATGCCATCCGGCTTGATCTGCCTTATCGCATCTTCAATCCGCGAGAACGGACAATTGATTTCTACGGCGACACGCTGTTCACGACAGAGGCGTTTCTTGAGCGAAACCCGGCAACGGTGAAGGCCCTGCGTGACGCCTTATTGAAGGGATGGGCCTATGCCTTGTCGCATCAGGAAGAAATCATCTCGATTATCATGGAGAAATATGCCCCCACGATAGATCGTCTTCATATGAGTTATGAGGCGCAGACGATTTATGATCTCTTGGCGACGGAGCTGGTTGAAATCGGGTATATGAGCGAAACCCGTTGGCGCCAGATTGCCGATGTCTTCGTTGAAGCTGGAATGCTGGATGCGGGGTTTAGCCTCGAAGGGTTCGTCTATGTCGATGAAGAACCTGTTGATCCGAAATATTATTATTGGATAGCGACCCTGGCCTTGATCGCGATCATTGGCTTTAGTCTGA
>SPJK01040061.1_pt1 | contig 10830 bp, 9 predicted proteins | sample 3741771 | NCBI WGS metagenome assembly SPJK01 (sample SAMN10925997, study PRJNA522277) | cold seep metagenome | isolation source: Elba SIP-enriched marine methane seep metagenome, extraction at timepoint T2 | place: Italy: coast of Elba, Mediterranean Sea
AGCGTCAGCGACAAAAAATTTGTGCAGTATTTCATTCGAACGTTTTTCTATTTGAAAGTACTAGATTCGCAGGAAACGAAGAGACTGAAAAATCTACGAGGGAAATGTACTTCCCTACAAGCTCTAAGATAAAAACACCAAACTAATGGATCACATTAATATCAGGCAGGGCCAAGCGACAGACCTTCCCGCTGTCCACCGCCTAGTAGGTGAATTGGCCGAATATGAAAAAGCACTGCCCGAATTTGTCGCTACTCTAGCTGACTACGAACGTAATTTTGCTGATGGCGTATTCGAAATCCTCGTAGCTGAATCTGACCAGGGGCAAGTGGTTGGTATGGCATTGTATTATTTGACTTATTCGACCTGGAAGGGAAGGATGTTATATCTCGAGGATTTCGTGATCGATGCATCATTTCGCCAGCATGGGATTGGCCAGCGCTTGTTTGACGCCTTCCTACAACGCGCGCAAGAGCTAGGTTGTCGACTCACGAAATGGCAAGTACTCGACTGGAACGAACCGGCGATCAAATTCTATGAGAAGAACAAGGCCATAATTGAACGCGAGTGGTGGAATGGAAAAATCTTCATCCAGTAGCTAATTATCGCTTAGCATGCTAAAAATTGACCTTCCGGGCAGATAGGCTTATTCTTTTCACATTTTAGAAAAAATAATTTGTAAAAATCAAAATAAGTCTATACTTTCGTTGTACTAGCACAACCTATCACATTGAACAACAAAAGATTATAGTGTTTCATAGTGTAAGGGGTAGCCGCTGCAGCGGTTGCCTCTTAATTTTTTGGGAGCACCATATGATAGCAAAAGGCAACTAGCGCAATGTCCTTTCTTGCTGCTTGTCAACAAAAATCAAAAAGAATAATACGTGATTGGGAATGTGACAGAGAATTCCTCAGGAACACGGTAAAGTTACGGTGTCACCTTTCATGGAGAATTTGTATCAAATTTACATCTCCCGGACAAGAAGTGATTCAGCCAGATCGATCAACAATTGCTTTCGCTCTTGCGGAGCATTAACGGCTTCAAGATGTGCATACGCACGTTGTTGATAATCGTTGCGTAAAGCGCGAACAAATTCTGGAATTCCCAGCTGATGATAGATAGCGACTACCGCTGCCACTTTCTCCGCAGGGTCCGCAGGAGTACTATCATACCATTGCTGCAAAGCCGCTGACTGGCTGCTATCCGCCAGTTCTAACGCCTTGATTATCAATGCTGTTTTCTTATTCTGCACAATGTCCCCACCGGTTCTTTTCCCCACTTTATCCGGGTCTCCGAAAGTATCGAGGTAATCATCCTGCAACTGAAAAGCAATACCAGTTAGGCGGCCGAACTCAGAAAGATGCTCTTGGTCTTCTTTAGCCGCCCCGACTGCTAGCGCACCCAATTCCAGGCTTCCAGCCAACAAAGCGGCTGTCTTTAATTCGATCATTTTAAGATATTCGGGCAGGCTTACGTCATTTCTTTGCTCAAAATCTATGTCATATTGTTGGCCTTCACAAACTTTTATTGCAACTTTGCTAAGCACACTCACCATTTCCCCTATGGTTGTTGCATTCGGTGACTTAAGCACGAACTCGTACGCATAGATAAGCATAACGTCACCTGAGAGGATACCTGCGTTTAGACCAAATTTTTGGTGGACAGTCATGTGGCCACGCCGCAGCGGGGCTTCATCCATGATGTCATCGTGTAATAAACTAAAGTTGTGAAAGATTTCAACGGCCATGGCCGCTGGCAGAGCAGCTTGCGTTTCATCAGTGAATAGATGTCCACTTAAGAGGGTAAGTAACGGTCGAAGACGTTTCCCCCCGATTCCCATAATGTAATTAACCGGCTCGTAAAGAGCCGCTGGCTCCTGATCAAATGAATGTGCCTCCTGGTAGGTCTGAAATCGATCGCGGAGATCCTGTAATGTGTGCATAATTTCGTGAATTGGGTGCCCAAAATACGAAATATAAACAGGCAGATGCGAGGCCTGTTCACCAGCGTGAAAACCTAAACAAATGAATAAGAATTCCCGGCGCTTTTGTGTCTTATTGATCGAAGACAATCCCGGTGATGTACGTTTGACGCAAGAAGCCTTTCGCGAAACGGGAGGCAATGTCAACCTGGAAGTGGTGATGGATGGCGTAGAAGCAGTAGCCTTCCTGCGCAAGGAATCACCCTATGAAGGCAAACCGACACCCGATCTGATTTTGCTTGATCTTAATCTACCAAAGTGGGATGGCCGTCAGGTGCTGCGCAACATCAAAGCTGATGCGACCCTGAAACGCATCCCGATTGTAGTACTGACCACCTCCAATGCTACTCAGGACATTCTGAACAGTTACGACTTGCATGCGAACTGCTTCATCAATAAACCTGTTGACTTCGACAATTTTTTCGACATCATCAGCAAGATCCAGGAGTTCTGGTTGCATACTGTGACTCTACCCAATAATACAACTACATAAGTCTACCCTGCTAAGCCCTTTACATTATGCCAGCGAGTAATACCAACAACAAAATGCACCAACTACTGGTCATCGAAGACAATCGAGCTGACCGGGAGATGATCCGCATCTTCCTGGATGAAACGAGGTTAAAGTACAACCTGCATACTTCTGACTCCCTCCTGGAAGGTTTACAAATCATCGAGGATCATCCCATTGATCTCGTTTTATTAGATCTATCGCTTTCCGACAGTAGTGGCTTTAATACGCTACGACATTACCTGCGGGAAGCAGGTCAGGTACCTGTAGTCGTAATGACGGGCCTTGACAATGCTAAGGTGGGCCTCGAAGCCGTTCGGGCTGGTGCTCAGGACTATTTGATCAAAGGCGATTTTGACGCCAAGCGCCTAGTCACCGCTATTCGACACTCTATGGAGCGTTTTCGCCAGCAGGCAGCTATCAATGACGAAAAAGAAACGCTCATTGAGGAAAAGGAGAACCTGGAGGCCATTAAAGAGATGGTCGTCATTGGCGATTGGGTACTTGACATCGTGAATAATTCAATGACTTGGTCGAAAGAGGTGTTTAGAATCTTCGACCTACAACCCAATAGCTTCTCCCCCACCCTGTCTGATTACTTGGATTTTGTACACCGGGAGGACAAAGACGAACTTCGTGAATTCTTTAGCGAGGCGGTCAATGAGGAAGAAAGTGGACCGATTGAACATCGCATCTTACTCAACAACCGCATTCTCAAGGTGCTGAGCCTCCGGACTCGAATGAAATTTGACGAAAAATCGAATCGAATCCTATTACAGGGTATCGTACAAGATGTTACGCAACGACAAGACGAGCCCGACGAAGAACCATCTGATCCGGAAACTGCGGAGGAACAGGAGTCGGTTTCCTCCTCCCCTCATCAACACATCCTGCATCAGATCGGGTTTAATATTCGCACTCCTTTGAGCACAGTGATCAACCTGATCTATTTATTGGAGCAAACGTCACTTTCCAAACAACAGAATCAATTGATCACCGACCTTAAGGTGGCCGTGGATGACCTATCCTTTACCTTAAGTAGCCTTGTTAACCTTTCGCTGCTTTCCAGCGAAGGGGACCGCCTAAGCAACGAAAGCTTTCGACCATTTGAGGTGCTGGAATCCGTCAAGCGATTACTGCTATTCAAAGCCGAGCAAAAGCAGCGTCATATTGACATGCAGGTAGACCCCGGCCTGACCCTCAGCGTACGAGGCGACTCCAATAAGCTTAGTCAGGTCTTCTTTTGTCTCATCGAACTAGCCTTCCTCTACAGTAATGAAGATTCCTACGTTCATCTAAACTGCAAACTGATGAATGGAAGCAAGGAGAACTGTCAAATGAAGGTGAACTTGGCCTACCAGGGGCGTCTTCCTGAATGGCCTTCTGAAGATGAAATATCGTCTTCCGACGAAACGCTGCAATGGATATCCAAAGCCCATAGCGCCGGTGAACAAAATCAGTTGCTTGGTTTGGTCTTCCTGCGCTTATGTCAACAACTTGGCATACAATACGATCAGGGGGTAGGCGAACAACAAACACTGCTGAGCCTGCATATCCCGCTGGAGCAACTCCAGATGGAGGAACCAGACATCCCCAATGAACCAGAGCGAAAAGTGAGTATTCTATTGGTGGAGGATCATCCCATGCATCAGATCGCCACCAAACAAGTGCTGACCACCTGGTCGCAATATGTGAAAGTAGCCGTTGCAGGCAACGGTAAGGAGTCGCTAAGCAAGGTGAAGCAAGACGACTTCGACCTGGTGTTGATGGACCTGCAAATGCCGGTGATGGATGGCATGACAGCAGCGAGCAGCATCCGACAACTCAGCACAGTTCCCATTATCGCTTTAACGGCCATGACTAGCAAACAAGAGGAGCAGCGCTGTTACGAGATCGGCATCAACGACTACCTTGCCAAACCGTTCCAGCCGGAAGACCTCTATAAACGCATCATGAAGCAACTTTACCGGCGGAATTAATGCGAGATCAGAGCTATCCTTCTTGACGGTCAGTCCAGGAAATTGGACTGGTTGGACCGTTGGTCCGGCGTCTGCCTGTCAAATTGAATCGACGATTGGCTAAGTTGACTGTTAGTCTGTTGGTCTTCCCTCTTAACCCATCCTCTTATCCCTGCCTGCTCGACAGCCTCGCTGGCAGGCAGGCTTCCCCCGACGATAAATGTCGGGATCAAAAGACCTTCGAAATGGAAGGACGATCAGTTTAGAAAGATTGGACTAGTTAGACTGTTGGTCTGTTGGTCCGGCGTTCGACGTGCGGCGTCTGACTGTCAAATTGAATCGACGATTCGCTAAGTTGACTGTTAGTCTGTTGGTCTTCCCTCTTAACCCATCCTCTTATCCTTCCCTTCGAAATGGAAGGACGATCAGTTTAGAAAGATTGGACTAGTTAGACTGTTGGTCCGTTGGTCCGGCGTCTGACTGTCAAATTGAATCGACGATTCGCTAAGTTGACTGTTAGTCTGTTACCCTATTGCCCTTTCCTCAACTCCTATTACCTTTGCGCTGTTGCAAAGATGAACCAGTCATTTCTATCGTATGCCTGATTTTGATGTTCTAATTATTGGTGGTGGCCCTACAGGCCTGAACTGCGCTATTGCCGCCAAGCGAGCTGGCCTGAGCCATGTGATTTTGGAGAAGGGGGTATTGGTTAATTCCATCTACCACTTCCCGATCAATATGACGTTCTTCTCTACTTCGCAACGTTTGGAGATTGCCGAAACGCCTTTCATTTCGCACAGCGACAAACCTACCCGCAAAGAAGCCCTCGAATACTATCGTCGCTTGCAACAGAGCTTCGGACTCAATGTCCGGCTCTACGAGGAGGTCCAAGATCTAAACCGGCAGCCCGATGACACCTATCAGGTAGTAAGTTCTAAAGGCCAGTATAGTGCCCGGTCGATCATAATTGCCACCGGTTTTTACGACACACCTCGCCTACTGAACATCCCTGGCGAAAACTTGCCCAAGGTGACCCATTATTACGATGACCCGCACCCCTATATCGGCCAAAAAGTGCTAGTAATTGGAGCAGCTAACTCTGCCTGTGATGTGGCGTTGGAAACCTATCAAAAGGGAGCAGAGGTGACGATGGCTATTCGGGAGAGTGAAATCTATCCAAAGGTCAAGTACTGGATCAAACCCAACATCGAAAACCGTATTGCGGAAGGAAGCATTACCGCTCACTTCAATACGACGGTGACAGCCATTCACCCCCATAGTGTCGACCTTAGCGGGCCAGACGGCGACTTTACCATCGAAAACGACTTCGTACTGGCCATGACGGGCTATACACCCAACTACCCCTTACTGGCCCACCTGGGCTTATCCTTCGAAACCGATGAACACGCTCTGCCTATCCACGATGCAGAAACCCTGGAAACCAGCCTGCCGAACGTATACCTGGCGGGCGTGGTCTGCGCCGGCAAGCAAACCAGCAAACTCTTTATCGAAAACACGCGGGATCATGGGGAGATGATTGTGAGAGCGATTGTAGCAAAGTCCGACGTCCAGCATCCGGCGTCCGAGGTCTAAAGGCGAAGGGGAGCTATAGGGTAAGACTGCAAACACGCCATACAACACCCAAGCCCTCGAACTTTTACACACTTACACCTCTCAACATTTACACTTTCAACTCATCCCCCTATTACAGCCCGTCTCAAAAATTATCAGTAATTATTTCAGGATTCAGACTGGCATCGTATATTTGCCCCGCGCTACTCGGAAGCGAGTAGTTAACTGGATTTTCCAGCACTCTTGGGGGTATAGCTCAGCTGGCTAGAGCGCTTGCATGGCATGCAAGAGGTCGTCGGTTCGACTCCGTCTACCTCCACAAGGCTTTCAGCCGATTCGATGCTACTGATTTATAGAAAGTGGTAAAGGATTGTGGCAGGAAGCATCAGAAATGACTCTTGGTCCGAATGTGGACGGAGAGTCATTTTTTATTTTGGGGTAATGAGTTGCTTAGGAATGAACGAGATTAATTCCTCAACAACCCATCAGCAGAGACTAAATCGATTTCGAAGGTCTTAGCTCTACCGGGGGGCCTTAATCGCAATTTGAGCTCGACAACTTCTCCAGGGGAAATCACATTTTCAATTTTCCTGAAATACTCCTTCACTTGGTCATTCTCTTCTGAAAAGAAGACAATGTGCACCATTATGTCAACATAAGTCGCATAGGTCGCCGTGCTCGTAATGCTTCCTTCTATCACCGTTTCACCAAGAGCGTTGTATCCGTTGAAGAGTCCGCCCTTATCGGCTGTTAATTCTAAGAAACCTAGTGGGCTCGAAGTCTCCAAATTCTTCAGACTATCGATCCTCGTAGCGGCTAATTCTAGAGAGTCTGGGCCAGCATCGGCAGCAGGTGCCGGAGCGGGTGTCGTTGGTACTCGCCGGGGTTCTACGACTGTTCTAGGGGGTTGGTCTTCTACATCAGCCAAGACAACTGGTTCTTCTTTCACCGAATCGATTGCTACCTCCTCCGTTAGAAGGGTATCTGGTATCGTCTCGGTAGAATCCATCGTAATGGCCGGTGTATCCAATTCGTCGGTAGGTTGAAAAAACTGCTGCTTGATCAAAAAGCTTCCCATGGCAATGACCAATAGCGACAACAAAGCGATGAGGGCAATTCGTCCCTTATTCCCTTCCTGCAATTGCTGATTCCTTAACCATCGCCCCTTTTGGCCTTCTGCCGTTAGTATTTCTCCCTTTAAACTGATCAGCTTTCCTTTCCCGTGAATATCCTTGGCATCCGGCAAAGTCAGCACTCCATCCGAAATGGCATAAACTTCCACGGGAGTTTTTACATTCTTCAATTCGAAGACCCCCATGAAGCGAGCATTGATGTCTGGCTGGTTTTTCAGCTCATCAAACACCTTCCCGGATATGAACACGCTTCCCGGAACGGCCAGTGACTCAATCCTTGAAGCCACATTCACACCATCCCCGATGATGTCTTCACTGGAATAGATGATATCACCTGTCTGTATCCCAATTCTCACCGGGATGGGCGTGTCTCCTTCCAGAAAGCGGTGTTGCATAGCAATGCCGCTGCGCACTGCATCCACGGCACTATCGAAGATACTCAAGGTGCCGTCGCCAAAATATTGCAGGATCTTCCCGCCAAACTCCTCCATCGAGGACTCGAAAATCTCCCTGTGTTTTGCCCGTTGCTTCAGCGCAGCCGCTTCGTTTTGCTGCATGAGGGCGGTGTACCCCTCCATGTCGGTAAACATAATCGCAGCTAGCTGACGCTTTTTTTCTGGTGGCATAAACTAATTCTTCAATAGAGGACTCTAGTGTGTAGAGCAATTTAAGGATAAAAATAGTATTAGAGGAGGGCTTCTATGCCTGCCTGCAAAAGTGGTCTACATCCTCCTCGCCAAAAGTTACTTTATTTAAGATTTACAAGCTAAAAAAAGATCATTACCTTTACCCCCACAAGGAAAGGTCGCCATAGATGGAGCGGCTATCCTAAAGGTCATTCGCCTAGGGCGAGCGGCCTTTTTGCGTTTAAATAAGGCATGTACATATTTTAATATGTTCAAGTTGCGATGCAACTTGGTAGAGGGTAGAGCGACAAACGGACAAAAGACTGTTATTGATAGCCTTAAGCCATTCGCTCCGTAGAAAAGGAATCCCTCTACGCTCTACCTTAAATCCCTCTACCTTGCGAGAATCGCAATAGAGGTTAATTATGTTCCCACATGGCAAATGAAGCAATACAAGTACAGGTATCGTTGATGGAGGAGCGGCTGGCCGCCTATCGGGCCGAAGGCCGCAAGGTATTTGCCTCCTCGTCCTTCCAATCGCACAGCATTCCGATGCTGCATATGATCAGCCAGATCGATGCTGACATTCCGGTGGTGTTTCTGCAAACCGGTTTTCATTTTCCGCAAACGCTGGCCTATCGCGATGAGATCGCTGAACTACTCGGGCTGCAGATCATCAACGTAGAATCGCATGTACCCAAGATCGCGCAGCGCGATGCGGGCGGGCGCTTTCACTTTGCCACCGACCCTGCCTACTGCTGCCACCTGAACAAGACCTTGCCGATGGAGCCCATTCTCCAGGCCTACGACGTATGGATCACCGGTGTTCGCCGCGACCAAAATGCCAACCGTAGCCGCTTCGAGCTGGAAGCCCCTGGGCCACACGACACCACCCGCTTCCACCCCATGCTCGACTGGACCAGCAAAATGATCTGGGACTACCGCAAAGAACACAAGCTACCGCCTCACCCCCTGGAAGAACAAGGCTACTTGAGTATCGGCTGTGGCCCATGTACGCAGAAGTTTATCACGGGCAGCGAGCGGGAAGGTCGTTGGGCAGGTATGAAGAAAAATGAATGTGGCCTGCATACCGATCTGGCAAAGGCTGGATCAGCATAATCTTAATTACAATTAGCGACAGAGCGAACAGAGATTCCCTTTAGAATTAACTCCGTGTTCTCTGTGCGTTCTGTGGTGAAAATATACTCATGAAAGTACTAATTACCGGCGGTGCCGGCTACGTGGGATACGCTTTGGTCAAGCAACTGATGTTTGCTCCTGAAGTATCGGAAATCATCGTCTACGACAACCTCTCTCGCAAGAGTTATGCGTTTTTCGATCACCAGAAGTTTATCGAAAAACCCATTCGCTTCGTGCAGGCCGACATCCTGGATGGGCGGCGACTCGCACAAGAGATGAACGGAGTCGATGTGGTCTACCATTTGGCCGCCAAGGTGACCACGCCTTTTGCGGATGTTGATGCACACAGCTTTGACCAGATCAACCACTGGGGGACCGCGCAGGTCGTTTATGCCGCTGAAAATGCCAGCGTACAGCAATTCATCTACCTGAGTAGCGTATCCGTCTATGGCAATACGCAAGAGCCGATTGACGAGTCCTATGCGCCTCATCCACAATCCTACTACGCCATTGCAAAACTGGCTGGAGAGGAACAAGTACGCCGCCTATCCCCTAAAATGACCACGCACATTATCCGCTCCGGCAATGTTTATGGCTATAACCCGGCCTACCGGATCGATGCAGTGATTAATCGCTTCGTCTTTGAGGCGCAATTTCAAGGACGGGTTTCTATTCACGGTACTGGTGAACAGAACCGGTCTTTTATTCATATCGACAAACTAGGTACCGTTCTTCGGCAATTGATTCAACACCCACTGGCTTCTGATACGTTCAATTTGGCGGAGCACAATCTTTCGGTCATCGAAGTTGTGGAGCTACTGAGAGAGCTATACCCAGACTTGGAAACGATTAGTTTAAATAGCAATATGCCTCGTAGGAATATCGCTATCCAGTTACCTTGTCGTCTCCTGGAACACGTTCGCATTCCAGCCGTAGATTTATTGACCGAGCTTCGCGCTTTCCAGGCTGTATTTGGCTTCAAAACCCAGGCTTAGCAACAGCTCACGTATTCACCCGGTAATTTTCCTTAGTTTTGCGCTCCAAGACGAGGACCATGGAACAATTTACTGCTTGGATGGACAGCGCCCTGGTTTGGCTTCAAGAAACTGACCCAGTCTACCTCATGGCTGGTGGCGGCGGTTTGATTGTATTATTTGGGCTCATCGCAGCCACTCGAATGAACAGCCGCAAGAAGGAAGCCGCTCAGGCACCTTCCCTACGGATCAGTTCTTTTCAAATTGCGCCGCTTGGCCGAGACGCTTTCATGAAATTGGAGAATACCGGCGAACAGGCCACCTTAAGTGCGATCGCAGTGAAGGGGCGTAGGGATGTGATCATAAAAAATGAAGTAGCTGGACAAGTCATTCCTAAAGCCGGTACCTACAGTATACTATTTGAGGTTTCCGGACAACATCGATTAGCCCCGAATTTCACCATCGAGCTCACCTATATCGACCAGCGACACAAAGCCTATCTACAAGTCTTCGGTTTAGACCCCGTAAGCTCTCTATCCCTCAAACAAGTCAAGCGAGGCTAGGCTCTTCCTTTCCCTGACTAACAGAACCATTAGAATATGCAAGTGGATATCCTAGCGATCGGCGTACATCCTGATGACATCGAATTGGCCTGCAGTGGCACACTATTGAGGCATATTGAACAAGGCAAAACCGTTGGCCTGCTCGACCTGACTCGCGGCGAACTAGGCACTCGCGGTACTGCCGAGATCAGAGCGAAAGAATCTGCTGAATCAGCGCGAATGATGGGGGCAAAATTCCGTAAGAACCTGGGAATGGCGGACGGCTTTTTCAGCTATTCACAGGACAATCTCCTGAAGATCATCCAAGTCATCCGCGAACACCGGCCCACTATCGTTTTGGCGAATGCGTTGAGCGACCGCCATCCCGATCA
>SPJK01027687.1_pt1 | contig 10827 bp, 11 predicted proteins | sample 3741771 | NCBI WGS metagenome assembly SPJK01 (sample SAMN10925997, study PRJNA522277) | cold seep metagenome | isolation source: Elba SIP-enriched marine methane seep metagenome, extraction at timepoint T2 | place: Italy: coast of Elba, Mediterranean Sea
ACAAGATACAACCAACTAAGTAAAATCCCCCTCCACCGCATACGGGGGAGGGGTTAGGGGAGGGGGGAATCGCGACTAACACCCTCCCCTAACCCCTCCCTCTAAAGAAGGAGGGGAAAGTCTAGCTCTCAATCAAACCACGCAAGGTGCGAAGATTAATCACATCAAGATCTTCGCCATCTTCTTCCCCTTTTGGAGTCTCCATATACATGGGTATTTCCGTAAAGCGCGAGTCGTTCATCAGATGACGAAACGGTTCGAGACCCATCTCGCCTTTGCCGATCGCGGCGTGACGGTCTTTGCGATCGCCAAACGGTTTCAGGCTGTCATTCAGGTGAAACGCCTTCAACCGATCGAGCCCGACCGTTTCGTCGAGTTGTCGCATCGTGTCGGCGTACTCCTCGGCGGTCTCCATCGGGTAGCCAGCTGAAAAGACGTGGCACGTGTCAAAACAAATGCCAAGGCGTTCATCCTCGGTCGTCTGTTCGATGATTGAGCTAAGATGCTCAAACCGCCAGCCGAGGTTGCTTCCTTGCCCCGCGGTTGTTTCCAGCAAAACCTTGGAAGTACAGCCGTCGGTCGCCTTGTGAACTTCGTCGAGTCCCTTGGCGATTCGCGTCAGCCCTCCTTCTTCACTGCTGGTAGTAAACGAACCAGGATGCGCAACGACATATGGAATGCCAAGCATTTCGGCCCGTTGCAACTCGACGACGAGTGCATCAATCGACTTTTGCCAAAGCTCATCCTTGGGGCTTCCCAAATTGATGAGGTACGAGTCGTGCGAAATCGGATGCCCGATGCCATGTTCGGCCAGGGCATCTTTGAACTTCGCAACGTCATCGTCCGAGATTGGCTTAGCACGCCATTGGTTATTGTTCTTGGTAAAGAGCTGAACACATTGGCAACCCGCGTCATGCGCCGCGATGACCGCCTTGTAGTACCCGCCCGAAATCGACATGTGTGCGCCTAGAATGCTCATATGCTAGATGTTAGGAACCACCAGAGAATTCTTCTAGGGGCCAAAAAATACTTGGCCGAATTGTGTTAGCATCATGCATTTATGTTGTCATCTGCATCACTATTTCAATTTGATCCAATACAATATTGCAATGTTCTATCTATGCATTGCACAGGTGCGGCTTATATGAATGGACCTTCTAATATTGAGAACCACTCAAATAATCCTAGCTTTTCTTTGAGAGATTATATCCAGTCTAAACAAATGGACTTAGGTAGATCCCTGGCCAATAAATCAAAAATCTATTTGGATACTAAATTCTGGATCCTACTTAGAAATTATGAGTTAGAGCCTCAAGCAGATTCTTCAATAGGCTATCTTCACTCGTTGCTAACTAGGTCTGTTGAGCAAGGGAAACTATTGTGTCCATTAAGCGATGCAATATATCAAGAAGTGCTAAAGCAATCTGATTTGAGAACTCGTCAAGCCACAGCTCTGCTTGTTGACAGATTTTCCGACGGTGTAAGCTTAGTCACTGAAGATGAACGCTTTGCCCAAGAACTAATAGATGCAATTTATAGGCTTGCGTATCAGGATATCGATATTCATGATTGTTGCGAAATGGTCTGGACTAGGCCAATCTTTGCATTGGGGCTAATGATCCCAGAAGTAAAGAATCTTACTGCAAAAGAACAACTAGTGTTACAGAAAAGATTTTTTGATTACGCGTGGGAGACTCCATTTTCAGATACTATTGCTGATTTACCGGTGCGTGAAGGAGGTGATATCTACAGTGGAGCATCCGTTTTTCTTAATGAAGGAAAACAAAATCATGCTGACGACCATAAATCTTTAAAACAAGTTTTTATTGCTGAGATACAAGGAATTCTTGAGGCAAAAAAAGATTTGATAAATGATGTACTTGTACAACAATATGAGACACACACAGGTAAAGCTGTTCGTGATAAAGATGAACGGCCTGCTTCTTTGTTTGCCGGCTTCATTAGAGAAGCAATAAAAAGAAATAAAATGCAAGACTATTTGCCATCGATTCATATCGGTGCATGGCTACACGCTGCAGTCCGCTGGGATAAAGAGAGAAAGTATAGCGAAAATGATTTAATGGATTTTCATCATGCCATGGCAGCGCTTCCATACTGCGATCTTTTTCTCACGGAAAGAAGTCTCTCCACTCTACTGAACCGATCTGATCTTGAATTAGCCGAAAATTATACGTGCCTAGTAGTGCATAACGTTGATGAAGGCGTATCTGCAATAGAGTCTATTCTAGACTCGCGAGAATGATCAGTGAATGGAACATACTATCTGAATCATGCTATACTAAAAACTTCCGAAGAGGGCCGGGGGATCGCTGGTTGGCTTCTTAGCCAACGAGAGGAAAGTCCGGGCACCGGAGGGCAGGGTGGTGGGTAACGCCCACCGGCCGTGAGGTTAGGGAATAGTGCAGCAGAAAGTAAACCGCCGATGGGGGAGGGAAGCACTCAGCTGTCAGCTTCCAGCATTCAGCTATTTTGGACAGACCTTATTTGAAGGAATGGTCCATTCGCTGAATGCTGACGGCTGATCGCCGAACGCTTCCCTCTTCACAGGTAAGGGTGAAACGGTGCGGTAAGAGCGCACCAGCGAACGTGGTGACACGCTCGGCTAGGTAAACCCCACCCGGTGCAAGACCAAGCAGAGGGAAAGAGTCGGCCCGACTCGATCAAAGTACCCTCGGGTCGGTTGCTCGAGACGCCAAGCAATTGTCGTCCTAGAGGAATGATCACCGGCGCGGCAAACGCCACGCAACAAAACCCGGCTTACAGGCCCTCTTCGGATTTTACTTCTCATGAACCTTCCCCAAGCGATGGTGTTGTCTTCTACAAGAGATAGCATGATTCTTCTGGCGAGAAAGAGGGTTTTGACCGATAAGTCAAATTGGTGTATAGTTGTAGTGTCTACCTAAGGAGAAACTCTACGATGCCATGGGAAAAATCTTTTGACGAATCAGAAGTAATCGACCAGATCATGAACGTGTTCTGGGAGAAAGGGTATGAGGCAACTTCGATTTCTGATTTAACGGAAGCAACGGGTCTAAAGCGAGGAAGCTTGTACAATGCCTTTGGTGATGGAAAGCAAGAGCTGTTCTATCGATCTCTACAAAAATACGATGCCGAACAGAGAGCTGTCATTATCAAGCAGCTAGAAGCTATCGAGTCTCCGGTGGCTGCGCTGAATACTTTGTTCGACGTGCTTGTCCAGCAAGCCATGACGGATCAAGAGAAAAAAGGGTGTTTGTTGGTTAATACATCACTTAATATCTCTCAGTACGAGGAAGAAGTGCAAATATTGGTATCTAAGGGCATGGAAGACTTTGTCTCGTTCTTCGAAAAACTCATTAAGCGTGGCCAAAGTGAAGGTGAGATTTCAGAGTCTATTCAGCCACGTGCAACAGCCAGGACTTTACTAACGCTGTTAGTAGGAATTCGGGTGATGAGTCGTGGTGTGTTTGCTAAAGCAGCCTTAAAACAGGTGGCTCAGCAAGCAAAAGACCTTATTTCTTAGGGATTTAACCGAATATTAGATTGTTTCAAGAAATAGTGTTGACCAACCGTTCAAAACACGATATACTTTAACAAGTGACAGGAAAATTACTTGTTGCAGATGTTCGAGGGCCTACCTCGTTTTTTTAAACCCCATATTGAACGATCGTTCAAAACAATTGTTAAACTAAAACTTACGGAGAATCAAAAATGACAATCGCAGTAGAGGACATGACCGCTTTAGTAACGGGAGCAAATCGAGGAATCGGAAAAGCATTTACCGAAACACTGCTCGATACTGGTGCAATTAAAGTCTATGCAGCCGTACGAAACCTATCCTCGGTGGATGAGCTTGTTGAGAAATACGGCGATCGGGTCGTTCCAATCGAATATGATTTGACCAAACCAGAAACGGCAGCCCAAGCAGCGAAGGTTGCTACGGACGTAAATCTGGTTGTCTCAAATGCGGGCGTGTTGGATGTGCACGATCCTCTTTCGGTGGATGCCGTCGAGAGTTTGAAATTTTTGATGGAAGGAAATGTGTATGCCCTGATTTATTTGGCGCAAGCATTTGCTCCAGTTCTGAAAGCGAATGGTGGCGGAGCCCTAGCGCAAATGAATTCGTTAGCTTCGCTAAAGAATTTTACGCCATTCACCACATACAGTGCTTCAAAGGCGGCAGCCTATTCAGTTACACAGGGTCTACGAGACGCATTTGCTGAACAGGGCACGCAAGTGATAAGCATCATGGCAGGCCCAATTAAAACCGATATGGCAGACTCGGCTGGGATTGGGGAAGGAGCGGCCTCTCCTGAAGTAGTAGCAGAGGTTCTTTTGAATGCTTTGCAGTCTGGCGATTTCCTTGCTTATCCAGACCCCATGGCTCAAGGTGCTGGCGATGTTTATGAGAGCTTCGCAGAGAATGTTATTAACGCAAACCTTCTAGAAGAAGAAACAGCAGAGGCTGTATGAAGATTTCAATGCTGGCCAAAGGTGGCTGAAAGTTTGCAAAATGTTTAGCTTTCAGTCATCAGAGGCTAGGGTTGAATGCCCAGAGTTATTGGCGGTTCATTTTTCAGATGAAGCCTCCCTTAGCCCCTCCCTTTTAAAGGGGGCGGGATTTCACTCCCAGCTTATCCACGGCAATCCAATCCCATCTGCGATCACCCGCGTCCCCTACATCTGGTCAATCCTGTCCAACTTCAAAACCCGCGCAGCGAAAAACCGCCCCGGGCCAAATGGAACGAGGCGGCTGGAAGGATTGCCTTTTAGGTTTCTCCAACTTCGCTAGCAGATTAACTTAGCTGCCGAAGTGTCCCTTGAACGGGGAGTCGACGCCGGGCGTGGTCGTTTGGCTCGTGGGAGCGCTTGAGTACGACGAGACCGGTTGCTGCGAGGGATGAGTCGTCGCGGCAGGTGCCGACGGGGTTGGTGGTGTTGCTGCACGACGCTTTGGTGGAGCGGTTCGCTCGGCAGGAATCATATCTTGTTCGACCACCTGAAGTAGCTTCGAGATGCAAAGCTTGTTCATGCTGGTACGAAGGTCATGAGCCTCGGTACGCAGGTACTCGTGCATGCTCTTTGGCAGGCGGACGGTAATGACGCGGGTTGGTTCCGTTTCTGAGTCGGCCGACGCTTTGTTCTCGCGGAGGCGAACGACCATCTTCTGAACTTCGGCGAATTCGGGGCTACGCTCGAAAGCGGCCAGGTCGTCGAAATTTGGGAAAGTCCGGCGAGCCAGGCCATCAATGCCTAGGACCTCGCGGAAGAACGTCACCCAATCGGGGTTACGAGCATATAGCTGTTGGGCAATTCCCAGGATTTGCTGATACTGGGTACTAGCGGTGCTTGTTGGTGCGGAAAAGGTTCCGGTTTGCTGTGGACTGTTTTGTTGAGGGTTAGTGTGCACGCGGCTGTCTCCTTCCAGACGTAGTTGCCAGGCTCGTTTTGGCGATGGGACCAACTCCAGTCCCTGCCTTTTGTTCCCATCATGCGGGTTAGGCAAGTCGCCACGGATAGTCCTTGCAATGCATGCACTTACAGCGAGGAAGGGGGCTTGCTTAAAACGGGTCACTCGCTGCTTAATTCGCGTGCACGGTATTCGTGCACAAGAGTTGTGCACGACCTCAATTCCCGGTTGGGTGGGTGTCCAGTTAAGTGTTGATGGCTAGCTTTAGCGAAAACCTCGGGAAAGAAGCGAATTTGAACCTTTTTTGCTGCTTCTTGGAAAAGTTAGACAGTCGATCTGTCTTTTAGAGTTCTTTGGATAAGAAGGATGACCACCGGTGGCCATCCTTCTCCAAAGTCAAGATAGGCTAGCTGTGTTGATCGCGTATCTTTTCTAGCAATCGCTTCGTCAGACGGATCCCTTCGTACTCATCGGGATCGCCACCCTCCCATTCGATGCCAACGTAGCCTGAGTAGCCTGCGTCGAGGACGGTCTTCATCACTCGCCAGAAGTCGGTCTGGGTTTCGTTCCCCTCGGAGTCGAATTCCCGACTTTTCGCTGAGACCGCTTTGGCGTACGGCATCAATTCTTCCATCCCCTGATAGCGGTCGTACCAGACTGCTTCCTTCTCGCCCCAGCCATTGATCCGGAAATTGCCGAAGTCTGGCAGCGTGCCAACATTATCCATGTTGACCATATCCATGACTCCTGCGAGCCATTTGCCGTTGGAGCTGAGTCCACCGTGGTTTTCGACGAGCACATTGATTCCTACTTCAGCTCCCAATTTACCAAGTCGGCCGAGCCCGTCGGCGGCCAGCTTCATTTGCTCGTCATATTCGCCTGCCGAGGCAGCGTTCACACGGATTGAATGGCACCCAAGACGGACGGCCGCATCGAGCCATTTCCGGTGGTTTTCTACCGCTTTGGTCCGTTGTTTGTCATCTGGATCGCCCAATTTGCCTTCGGCATCGACCATGATGAGGAGGCTTTTAACCCCATGGTCTTGGCATCGCTTGTCGAGGTCGGACAAATAAGCCTCGTCTCGGGCTTTGTCTTTGAAGAAGACGCTGACGTATTCGACCGCTTCAATGTCAAATTCTTCGCGTGTAATCCGCGGGAAATCAAGATTCGTCATCTTGCCGCCCTGGATCGCTTTGTGGAGCGACCACTCAGCAAGCGAAATCTTGAAGGGGACCGCCGATACCGATTCTGAATGATCTGCCATAGCGAAGGGTGAAAACTGGCTACCGAGGGTGAAACTACCTACGGCAAGGCTGGCGTTCTTAAGAAATTGACGTCGGTCACTATTAGCGAGAAAACGAGAAGAGAAAGTCATTCGGGGCGTTCTTCCGGGTCAGGATAATCGACCACCTCCTTGCGTAACGAAATGCAATCCTTGCAGTTGTCTCATCAGCTTTTGGGTGACACGAGAATAGATGCAAACGACGAGACAGTACTATCCTAACATCCTGACAACTCGTTGGGGACTTCCAGAAAAGGGTTTCTTGCCTTGAATCAGAGGGAAGATTCCGAACTACGGCCGGGAGCATGCCTTGACCATTGGCCTCTGGCAGCCGAGAATCGCGGGTTTGTATGCCCCCGGTCGGCGAGGATGGTAGAGATGGCAACCCGTCTCTTCAGTTCAACCGACCATGATTTGAGACAGCCAATATCCTTTCCTAAAGTAGGAGCCCCGCCAATATGTCCGCCCCCGCCAACGGAACCCCCCTCACGATGACCGAGGGAAAGCTCCAAACCCCTGACAATCCAATCATCCCCTTCATTGAAGGTGACGGGACAGGCCCCGATATCTGGCGGGCAAGCCAACGCGTTATCGACGCAGCGGTTGAAAAAGCCTACAGCGGTGCGAAGAAAATCGAATGGATGGAAGTCCTTGCCGGTCAGAAGGCATTTGACCAAACCGGCGAATGGCTACCTGATGCAACGCTTGATGCGTTTCGTGACTATCTCGTCGGAATCAAAGGGCCGTTAACTACGCCAGTCGGTGGTGGTATCCGCTCGCTAAACGTCGCACTGCGTCAGATCCTTGACCTTTATGTCTGTCTTCGCCCAGTTCAATACTTCACCGGGGTTCCTTCGCCGGTTGTTCAGCCTGAACTGACCGACATGGTTATCTTCCGTGAAAATACCGAAGACATTTACGCCGGTATCGAGTTCGAGCATGGTAGCGAAGCTTGTGACAAAGCGAAGCAAATCTTGTCAGAGGCTTTTCCTGAGCTTTGGAAGAAGGTTCGTTTCCCTGAAACCGTTGGTTTAGGTCTGAAGCCTGTTAGCCAAGAAGGTACCTCACGCCTTGTTAAAGCATCAATCCAATATGCGATCGACAACAACCGTTCGTCAGTCACGCTTGTCCACAAGGGGAACATCATGAAGTTCACCGAGGGGGCGTTCCGAGATTGGGGCTACGAGTGTGCTGTTAAGGAATTCGACGCCGTCGAACTCGACGGTGGCCCTTGGCACGTCATCAAGGCAGGCACGCATGGTGCCAAGCAAGATATTGTCATCAAAGATGTTATTGCCGATGCGATGCTTCAGCAAATTTTGACCCGACCAGCCGAGTATGATGTCATTGCGACGCTCAACCTAAACGGAGACTACATCTCTGACGCGCTTGCTGCTTGTGTTGGTGGTATCGGTATCGCCCCCGGTGGTAACATTAACTACACCACGGGCACCGCGATCTTCGAAGCGACCCACGGCACCGCGCCGAAGTATGCTGACCAAGATAAGGTGAATCCCGGCAGTGTCACCCTTTCTGGCGAGATGATGCTCCGTTTCTTGGGTTGGACCGAAGCGGCTGATCTTATCGTTAAGGGTCTCAACGGTGCGATCGGTGCGAAGACGGTCACCTATGATTTCGAGCGTTTGATGGAAGGCGCCACGCTGCTTAAGTGCAGCGAATTCGGCGACGCGATCATCAAGCACATGGATTGAGGCAAATTCGATTCTCTAGCGCAATGAACGAGCAACCCACCTTAGCCTTGGCAACACGCAGCCAGTCAGTCCGTCAATCTTGGGCTGACTGGGCAGGTATGTTTGCATCGGTTGGCTGTGCCGTTCATTGTGCTGCGATGCCATTGGTCTTTGCCTATTTGCCAACGTTTGGTTTGGGCTGGATGACCGAATCAGGATTCCATCAGTGGATGACGATGGTCTGCTTCTTGTTAGCAATCGCAGCCTTTATGCCAGGTTGGCAAAAGCATCGAAGCGTGGTGCCTGCCATCTGGGGTACCGCCGGTATAGCGCTACTCGCACTCGGTGCGTTCGGCATGGAAGGTTATTGCTGCCCTGTAAATCCCGACGGATCGGTAGCTAGCGGAGAATCCTTGGATCCCTCTTGCAAAATCTGCACGGTGGATGAAGTTCAAGCCATTCCAGCAACAACGTTGAACACACTCTTGATGCCAATTGCTCATTTGATCACTCCCCTCGGTGGCGTACTTCTCATTGTTGGTCACGTAACCAACCATCGCAAGAGCTGCGCCTGCGAATGCCATGAATGCGGCAGTTAAGAGTTGAACCGCTAAGAAGATACTGCAAAAAACAGGGATTGAACTTTTGTTCAGTGCCAATTTACCTTTGCATCAACTGATGCAAAGGTAAATTGATGATTAAATTTCTCTCTGAATATTCTTGTCGAGTTAGATATGACCAATCCATGCCGCATCGCGTCCCTACTCATAGTTGCTTTATTAACACTAGCGGCAACTTCGGCATTTGTATCTCTGACGCTTTATCTTACTGCTGGAGCAATAGAAGCAGACTATTACTATCTTCCTTTGAGAGAATTCGTTGCCAAAGAAAAATGGGATGCCATGACGGAATTGGTCGTTGATCTTTCTCGCCAAAAGCAGCGAAGGATGCCAATGTTTTCCATTGTTAGAGACTTTATCTTAGTAGTTGGCCTAATGGTGCTGTGGAGAATAGTTTTGCAGTTAGAACAGCAGAATGCAGAATAGCAAAAAGATATTATAAAGGGCTCCTTTTTAATACTCATTTACTATTAGTTTAGTGTCTAACTCCATTAACAAATACTCGCTATTTGATTGATCGCGACTATATTAAAGGTTGCATCTATCTTCTTTAGTCCAGGAGAAAGCCGTGGCTAAAAAAACGAAAAGCCGACGTAGTCAAAAAAGCGATTCTCAATGTGACTACGGCAAGATAACAACTTGGAAGAAGGCAAAAGACCGACTTGATGTGGGCAACGCTCGTTATAAATCTGGTAAGCTGGAGCATCCGAATCAGCTTCCTGTGTGCCGAGAGCAATGGACCGGCCATCAATCTCCTTGGTGCATTGTTCTTTCTTGTGCCGATAGTCGCGTAACGCCTGAGATGGTTTTCGATACGGGCATTGGTGAGCTGTTTGTTATCCGCGTGGCGGGCAACATTGCTAATGCGTCTTCCTTGGCAAGTATCGAATATGCCGCGGCAAATTTGAAGTCAGTCAAAGGGATTATTGTTCTCGGTCATGAATGCTGCGGAGCTGTAGGCGCAGCGGTTTCAGTAAAGGGGAGCGGTAATGCAGCTCCGAGCCCGGCGCTTCAGCATTTGGTCGGACACATCATGCCGGCATTGGAAAAGAAGCCGACTGGCAAAGACAAGATGGCGGGCTATGTGCGAGCCAATGCAAAACTTGCTGGTAAAGATCTTTGTGCTCGGTCCAAAATTATTCGTGAGTCTAAGTTGCCGATCGTACCAGCCTACTATCGCTTAAAGAGTGGCGATGTTCAGTTTCTGCCTGAGATCAAACGCAAGTAGTACCCTGCTAAGGTACATATCTAAAGCAAAACGCCTCGTTACCATGACTGGCAACGAGGCGTTGTCGTTTAAATTTTGGTTCTCGATTAACGCAGTTGGGTGCCGGTCGTTTTTAGAGCGGCGGCAACACGTTCGGTCCCCTTGGCGTAAGCGGCCGCATTGGTCCAGAACTTGTTTAGCGTTTGCTCGCTTGAGAAGAAGTAGAACTTCCCTTCGTAGTCGACAGCAAACTCACGCTTGCCTGGGACCGATTGGTTTCGCTCGACGGCGATCACAGGATCGATACCAGCAAGGACTGGGCTAAACTCTTCAGGTGAGGCAAGGAATTGATCACGCTTCGCTTCGTTTGCAAAGAGATAGGTGCGACCTTCGTGGATAGCTCCCCAACGGGTGTCACCATCGATCCACTGCCATTTTTCCTTCATCGAAACAGCACAGTAACCTTCAAAGCCAAGTGCAGGACTGCCGGCAGGTAGCTTTGCTTTGATCTCTTTGATCCGCTCCGAATCAACCGCTACGGTGATTTCTTCCGTCGGTTCGACGATTGGTGTGATAGGCGTTACCGGTTGTTGAACAGGAGTTGTTGCCGTTGTGGC
>SPJK01015169.1_pt1 | contig 10824 bp, 10 predicted proteins | sample 3741771 | NCBI WGS metagenome assembly SPJK01 (sample SAMN10925997, study PRJNA522277) | cold seep metagenome | isolation source: Elba SIP-enriched marine methane seep metagenome, extraction at timepoint T2 | place: Italy: coast of Elba, Mediterranean Sea
AACCGAGTGGGATTTGATTTTGAGTCTAAGTGGCTATGTACTGGTATATACCATTTTTCTGGTGATAGAAATGTTCTTGATGTTGAAATATATTAAGTTAGGGCCGAGTAGTCTGCATAAAAAACGCTATCACTTTGAACTGGATGAAGGGGGATTGCAATGATTTTTGATTATGAAACCTTAAGGATTATCTGGTGGTCGTTTTTAGGTGTGTTGCTGATTGGATTTTCTATTACTGGGGGCTTTGACCTGGGGGTCGGGATATTATTGCCTTTCCTGGGTAAAACAGATGAAGAAAGGCGGGTGGTTCTTAACTCCAGCGGCCCTGTCTGGGAAGGTAATCAGGTCTGGTTTATTATGTCCGGTGGTGCTTTATTTGCAGCCTGGCCAACGGCATATGCAGTTTCTTTTTCGAGTTTTTATTTTGCTTTATTACTGACCTTGTTTGCGCTTTTTTTAAGACCTTTAGGGTTTGATTATCGAAGCAAACTCAATAGTGAGAAGTGGCGTGATAATTGGGACAAGGCTTTATTTGTTGGTGGTTTTTTGCCTGCACTGGTATTTGGGGTCGCTTTTGGGAATTTGTTAATAGGTATTCCTTTCCAGTTTGAAAATGATATGCGTATAGTCTATTCGGGCAGTTTATGGGCTTTGTTTAACCCTTTTTCTTTATTGGCAGGATTATTAAGTCTTTCCATGTTTGTTATGCATGGTGCAGTTTATCTGCAAATTAAAACCGTGGAAGAGCTGAATGAGCGGGCAAAAAAAATGGTGTTGATTTTTGCCGGTTTGAGTTTGTTTTTCTTTGCAGTGGCTGGAATCTGGGTGACACAGCTAGAGGGATACCATATCAGTTCAGAAGTTTTTCCAAATGGAGCATCTAACCCGCTGTCAAAATCAGTTAAACATGCCACAGGCTTATGGCTGGATAACTATGGTCATATGCCCGTGTTATGGTCGGTACCGGTTTCGGCATTTATATTCGGGTTATTGACTATTATGGCCTCAAAATTTGATAGACCGGGTAGTGCGTTTATCTGTAGTTCATTGATGTTGACGGCAATTATTTTAACTGCTGGCGGCAGTATGTTTCCTTTTATTATACCGTCCAGTCTTGCTCCAGATAGTTCCTTGACCGTATGGGATGCCAGTTCCAGTTTAAGTACCTTGAATTTGATGTTTTGGGTGACTGTGATTTTCTTGCCGATTATTCTCGTCTATACCAGTTGGGTGTTTCGCGTGTTTCGAGGAAAAATTACAGTGGAGCACATTCGTGACAATGAGCATTCACTATATTAGGGGGGAGTATGTGGTATTTTGCATGGATTTTAGGCGTGTTGCTGGCCTGTTCATTAGGCATAATCAATGTTTTGCGCTTGGAAGCCCAGGAGGCGATGGACAAGGAAAAAGTCATCATTGATCCATTGACTCAGTTATTGGGAAAAGAAAGTGTGTTGGAACGGCTGCATGAAAAGGTTGCGAATTCAAAACGCAATGAGAGCCCTTTTTCCTTAATTTATTTAAGTTTGAGTGCTTTTAAAAACAGGCATCAACTGGCTGAGCATGAAATGGATACCATTTTGTTTAATGTCGTGGCATCACTAAAAAAGGATATTCGTATCGGCCTGGATATTGCCGCCAGAGTTGAAGATGAGGATTTTTTGCTGGCTTTACCGGCAGTTTCTCTGGACGTGGCGGAGAAAATAGCCAGCCGGATTAAAAGTAATATTTTTGATCAGGTTTCAACACCGAATAATATCCCGGTGGATATTGCGGTAGGTTGTGCTGAATATTCAAACCAAACCGAGTCCATTGCCGAAGAAGTCGAAATGGGGATGACTGAAGTTGAGGCTTTGCTTAATATAGCAATCGGACAATGTGTGGAATCAAGCGTTGCTTGATTTGTGTTACGAGTTAGCACAAAGAGTTGCTTTGCCAGAGCTTATAATGAAATAGCTTATGGCTTTCCAAAAATAATAATGATAAAGAGGAGTTTATGCCAGTCGATATTTTATTAACGGTGATTGCGACCGCCGCTATTCAATCAGTTTTCGGGGTCGGCGTGTTATTGTTTGGCACACCGATTCTATTATTACTGGGCTATGATTTTATCAATGCTTTAAGTGTCTTGTTACCGATTTCCATCGCCATCAATTCGTTGCAGATTCTTAAACACTATCCCTATATTGATAGTGAGTTTTATAAAAAAGTTTTGCTCTATAGTATTCCGATGATTGTACTGTTCTTGTTTATTATCAGTACGGTTAAAATTAAAATCGGTCTTTTAGTCGGTAGTTTCCTAATTCTGGTGGCATTAAAAAGTTTTTTTCCGGTAATAGAACAGAATCTGCAGAAATTAGTCCGTTATGAACGCAGTTATCTTGCTGTACTGGGTATCGTACATGGCCTGACAAATCTAGGCGGTTCATTATTGACGGCAATTGTTCATGCCAAAGATTATACAAAAGATACCACGCGAGTGACGGTGGCGGTGTGTTATGCCAGTTTTGCCGTGTTTCAGTTGATCACCTTATTTTTTATTGGTGGTGAATTTGAATTGTCCTATAGTGATCATATGAGTTTTATCCAAATTGGCGTGATTGTGTTTTTGCTGACCGAGGAAATGCTTTATAGCGAAATGAGTAATGATAAATATTCCCGCTGTTTTGCAGCTTTCTTATTGCTTTCTGGGGTATTACTGATTATAAAATGATCTACAGTTAGGATCTTTTGACAGTTTACTGTTTCCTGATAAATATAATTATAAAAAAGGTATAAAGATGAAAAAAATATTTAATTACTTTTTAATCGGTATTCTGGCGTTTCTGCCTATCTATGTCATTGGGCAGATCGTGTTCTTTATGAATGACCGATTTTCGGATTTGATCCGTTTTGTTTATGGTTATTATGATAATTACTTTATAACCATTATGATTTTTTTAGGTAGTTTTTCCTTGTTTACCTATGTCGGCTATAAATTGAGTATGGTTGGCAAGACATGGATCATATCCGGTATCGATGTGATTGTCGAACGCATCCCTTTTTTAAATACCATTTATCGGGTGATTAAAAAAGTCGTTAATATGTTGACCGGACATGAGAAAAAAGAACATCGGGAAGTAGTTTATATCGAATATCCAAAAGAAGATGTCTGGGTACCTGCTTATATCACCAATAAAGAAGGTGATATGTATATCCTGTTTGTTCCGACATCACCGAACCCGACTTCCGGTTTTACAGTGATCGTACATGAGTCCAAGGTGATTAAATCGGAAATGAATATCGAGCAGGCAACCAGTTTTATCGTCAGTGTCGGGGTGGATTATGATCAGGCCGGAGAAGCTGAAAAGTTAAAAAAATGAAACTATTTGAACAACTACTCAATCAATTAAGCAGTTTTGTATGGGGGCCAGTTATGCTGGCCTTTTTATTAGGTGTCGGTATTTTTCTACTGATTGGCTTAAAAGCTTTTCCCTGGCGTTATACCGCAACAGCCTTTGTGATGTTATGGCGAGGGCGGGAATCTGAGCAAGAGGGTGATATTTCACCTTACCAGGCTTTAATGACATCTTTATCTGCAACCATTGGTACCGGTAATATTGCCGGTGTAGCAACGGCTATAGCAATGGGTGGACCGGGGGCAGTGTTCTGGATGTGGATGACCGCTTTATTCGGTATGGCGACTAAATATGCAGAAGCCGTGCTGGCGGTGAAATACCGCGAAGTTGATGAATATGGTCAGCATGTCGGTGGGCCGATGTATTATATTAAAAATGGTCTGGGGCTGCACTGGTATTGGTTAGCAGTGATTTTTGCTTTACTGGGGGCTCTGGCAGCTTTTGGCATCGGTAATATGGTACAGGCAAATTCAGTTGCTGATGCTGTAGAAACCCAATTTCAGATTCCGGTATGGCAAACAGCGATTGGCTTGACGCTTGTAACGGCAGCGGTCATTTTAGGAGGGCTGGGACGTATTGCGACAGTAGCGGAAAAACTGGTGCCGACTATGGCGATTGCCTATATAGCCAGCGCGTTAACGGTTATTGTTATTAATATAGAGCAAGTACCCGATGCGCTTTTGTTGATTGTTAATAGCGCTTTTTCAGAAACTGCCGCTACCGGTGGTTTTGCTGGCGCAGCTGTCTGGGCTACAATTCGTTTTGGCGTTGCCAGAGGGGTGTTTTCAAACGAAGCGGGGCTGGGTTCTGCCCCCATTGCTCATGCGGCGGCAAAAACCAATAACCCTGTACAGCAAGGTATGGTAGCCATGCTGGGTACATTTATTGATACCTTGATGGTCTGTACCATGACGGCGCTGGTGATTATTTTAAGTAATGTCTGGTCGACCGGGGAAACTGGCGCTGCTTTATCAACCATGGCGTTTAATGCAGCTATGCCAGGTCTAGGAGGTTATGTGGTAGTTTGTGGGCTGGTGATCTTCGCTTTTACCACGATTCTAGGTTGGAGTTATTACGGTGAACGTTGTGCCGAATTTTTATTTGGCGTGAAAGTAATTTGGCCTTACCGCCTGTTGTGGTTAGTCGCTATTCCTTTGGGTGCTATGGGAAAGCTGGGCTTGATCTGGTTGATTGCTGATGTGATGAATGGCTTGATGGCTGTGCCGAATTTAATTGCTTTAACTTTATTAAGTCCTGTTATCTTTAAATTAACCAGAAACTATATTAAATCAATCGGGTAGAGGCGTAGCATGCTACGCCTCTACGGAGAGGGTAGACTAATTAACCAGGCTTAATAAAATACCTGCGGCAACCGCAGAACCAATTACGCCGGCAACATTAGGGCCCATTGCGTGCATCAGCAGGAAGTTATGCGGGTTGCTTTCCAGACCGATTTTATTCGCCACCCTTGCAGCCATTGGCACGGCAGAAACACCAGCCGCTCCGATCAATGGGTTGATTGGTGAACTGCTGAATTTATTCATTACTTTGGCCATTAATACACCGCAGGCTGTTCCGATAGCAAAGGCAACTGCGCCTAAGCCTAGAATACCCAAAGTTTCCGTTTTAAGAAATGCTTCGGCGTTGAGTTTTGAACCTACTGCCAGACCAAGAAAGATAGTAACAATATTAATTAACTCATTTTGAGCGGTTTTGCTCAGTCTATCTACAACTCCGCAACTGTTCATTAAGTTACCCAGACAGAACATCCCTACCAATGGAGCGGCAGATGGCAGCATCAAAGCAGCTAGGGTCAGTAACATTAAAGGAAAAATTATTTTTTCAGTCTGGGTGACATTGCGTAGTTGCTGCATTTCGATTTTGCGTTCTTCTTCAGAAGTTAATGCACGCATAATCGGGGGTTGAATCAGAGGAACTAATGCCATATAGGAATAGGCTGCCACGGCAATAGCACCGAGTAGTTCAGGCGCTAGCTTGGATGCTACATAGATGGCTGTTGGGCCATCTGCTCCGCCGATAATACTGATTGCGGCAGCATCTTTTAAAGAGAATTCCATGCCGGGTACAACGTTTAATGCTAATGCACCGAGTAATGTGGCAAAAATACCAAATTGAGCGGCTGCGCCTAAAAACAGGGTTTTTGGGTTGGCCAGCATGGGGCCAAAATCGGTCATTGCTCCAACCCCCATAAAAATCAACAAAGGAAAAATACCCGATTTAATACCGAAATACAGGTAGTGTAGTAACCCCCCTTCTTCAGCAATGCCAGCAATCGGGATATTACTCAAGATTGCACCAAAGCCAATTGGTAGCAGCAAAAGAGGCTCAAAACCTTTTTTAATAGCGAGGAAAAGCAATAAAAATCCCACCAGCATCATAAATACTTGTGGGCCAGAAAAATTATACAGGCCAGTGCTTTCCCACAGGGAAATGAGATTTTCCATAAAGCAAATAATGTTGTTGTCCAGTTTTTATAAAACTGAAAAATTTAAAGTTTGCCGAGAAATACTGCTTTTCTCGACTCGAATTTATTTTCAAAAACAATGGTTAATCGTTTTTGCAGTTAAATTAATATAGTAAACCCGGCGAAAGTGGAATTGTCACCGGGTTTGATTCACTGCAGTAAATTATTAAAGTGTAATTAAAACTTCACCAACGGCGACTGCATCACCTTCTTTGACGTTCAGGACGCTAACTGTGCCGGAGACTTTAGAGCGAACTTCTGTCTCCATTTTCATCGCTTCCATAATTAAAACCACATCGCCCTGATTCACCTGTGAACCCGCCGATACATTGATTTTTAATATATTTCCCGCCATCGGTGATTCAATAGTGTCACCATTGCTGGTTGCTGCAGGTGTCGCGGTTGTATTTCCTGGCTGCACAGAGATATTTGATCCGCCTGGGCCGACTACAACATTGTAGCTTCTGCCATCAACATTGACGCTATAGCTTTCAGCTTCGGATGGCGCAGTTGCAGGGCTGGAAGTTGTTGTGCTGACTGCTTCGGGGTTTGGTGCAGGTTCAAAAGCAGAAGGGTTATTGCGGTTGGCGATAAATTTCCAGCCTACTTGTGAGAAAAGACCATTGATCAGGGCATCTTCTTCAATATTTTCGGCTAATGTAACGCCTTCGGTCTTGGCTTTTTCTTCAACTTCAGCAATCAGCTTGTGCATTTCAGGTTCAAGCAAGTCTGCAGGGCGACAAGTAATTGCTTCCTCACCTCCCAGGACTCTTGCCTGTAGCTCTTTATTCAGTTCTGCAGGCGCAGCGCCATATTCACCTTTAAGAACTCCGGCAGTTTCTTTGGTAATGGTTTTATAGCGTTCACCCGAAAGTACATTTAGAACCGCCTGTGTACCGACGATTTGCGAGGTCGGTGTAACTAAAGGAATAAAACCCAGGTCTTCTCGGACTTTTGGGATTTCTTTTAGTACTTCATCGAATTTATCCGCCGCACCTTGTTCTTTTAGCTGGCTTTCCATATTGGTCAACATTCCGCCAGGAACCTGGGAAATTAAAATTCGACTGTCGACACCTTTCAGGCTGCCTTCATATTGCGCATATTTTTTGCGTACATCTCTGAAGTAATGCGCGATATCTTCCAGCTTAATCAGGTCCAGTCCAGTATTACGTGGCTGATCTTCCAGACTTGCAACAATTGTTTCGGTAGGGCTGTGGCCGTAGGTCATACTCAATGAAGAGATGGCGGTATCGACATTATTTACACCTGCCTCGGCCGCTTTGATAATGGTTGGAACACTTAAGCCCGTTGTTGCATGACAATGCATATGAATGGGAATGTCGGTTGCCTGTTTTAATTTACTGACTAATTCATAGGCATCATAAGGTTTTAGTAAGCCCGCCATATCTTTGATACAGATCGAGTGTGCGCCCATATCTTCAATCTGTCTACCTTGTTCCACCCATTTGTCGATGGTGTGGAATGGACTGGTAGTATAGGAGATAGTGCCTTGTGCATGAGCATCGGTATTCAATACGGCTTTGACCGCCTGTTCAATATTTCTCATATCGTTCATGGCATCAAAAATTCTGAATACATCCATACCATTTACAACACAGCGTTCTACAAATTTATTGACCACGTCATCAGCATAATGACGGTAGCCTAGGATATTTTGACCACGAAATAACATTTGCTGAGGAGTGTTGGGCATTGCTGCTTTAAGTAAGCGCAGTCTTTCCCAGGGATCTTCACCCAGGTATCGGATGCAGGCATCAAATGTAGCGCCCCCCCAGGATTCAATAGACCAATAGCCTATTTGATCCAGTTTTTCACATATCGGTAACATGTCTTCAATGCGCAGGCGTGTTGCCAGGATGGATTGGTGGGCATCTCTCAACACAACTTCTGTTATACCTAAAGGTTTTTTAACCTCTGTCATGGTTTATCTCCTGTGACTTTTTTGGGTCAGTTTTAATTAAAGCGAACTTTGTGGGTTGCTTTAAATTTCCTAAACAACTATTTATTTTTGTTGCGATACTGGTGCACTGCAGCCGTTATTGCTGCAATAACGTCGGCATCTGTATGACTGGCTGATGCAGATGACGGTGTTATACTATTGATTGTCTGCTCAGGGAAAAAACGTTGAACGACTGTTGTCATAATATTCACCATGACTACCAGTAATGCAAGGAAAGCAAATACGATTGCCATCCCGATCAACATTATTTCCACTCCAGAGCTCATCATTTCGCTCATGATCATTCTCTATTGGATACACATTTCTAGAATTATACCATAATTTTTTTCACGCTATTTTCTTGGCTCGGATAATTCATCTGGGGAATAGCAGTTCAGGGAAACCTGCCAAAAAAATTTTGGAGTCAATTACCAAAGGCACTGCAGAACTCTGGCTTGGTTGTTTATAGTTGAGGACTTGAAATCTGGGTTGTCTAAAAACTATTCTGCCACAAACTGGATTTCCCTCAATACAGCTACTCATTTTGATAGCTTTTTGATGAGATAACCGGGTAGCCTACACAACTAAGAATAGAAACGTGTTGCAGTCTGTTTCGTTGTCAACAATAGCTCAGGGTGTAGAATATCTGTTCTTGTTATGAGGAATGATTATGAGTAGCAAAAAAACTGAACAGCAATGGCAACAGCAATTAAGCCCTGAACAATTTCTGATCTGTCGGAAAAAAGGTACTGAAAGAGCATTTAGCGGGAAATACACAGATTGTAAAACCCCTGGGGTATATCATTGTGTGTGCTGTGGACAGCAGTTGTTTGCTGCTCAGAAAAAATTTGATTCAGGCTCCGGCTGGCCCAGTTTTTGGGATGTCATACAATCGGATGCGGTTAAATTAAGTACTGACGAAAGTTTAGGAATGACACGTGTTGAAGTGTGTTACAGCGCATGCGATGCACATTTAGGGCATGTTTTTGACGATGGTCCACAACCTACAGGACAAAGGTATTGTATTAATTCTGTCGCATTGGAGTTAAAACAGAAATGAAACAGACTAGTCAACAAACTCAAGATTTACTGAATTTTATTGATAGCAGCCCGAGCCCGTTCCATGCTGTAGATAGCATAAAGCAACGCTTGCTGAGCAATGGCTTTAGCGTACTGGATGAAACAGAAAAGTGGTTATTAAAACCAGGGGGGCGTTATGTTGTGATCAGAGACGATTCTTCCATTGTTTTCTTTGTATTGGGGACTAAACCACTAGTGAAATCAGGGATAAAAATTATAGGTGCCCATACGGATTCACCTGGATTGAAAATTAAACCCCAACCAATTATACATTCCGATGGCTTGTTGCGCTTAGGTGTAGAGGTGTATGGCGGTCCAGTATTGGCTACATTCAGTGACAGAGATTTGAGTCTGGCCGGTCGGGTGAGCTATAAAAATGAAGCGGGGATGATAGTCAGCCAGTTGGTTCACTTTGAACAGGCTTTATTACGCTTGCCTAACCTGGCCATTCATATGAACAGGAAAGTAAATGAGGAAGGGCTGAAATTTAATAAGCAAACTGAATTGGCAGTCATCTTGTCCGATTCAGTGGAGCAACAGGTGTCGGCAGCTTATTTGAAACAATTACTGGCCAGCCATTGTGAAATAAAGCCTGAGCAATTGTTATCCTGGGAGTTGAATGTTTATGACACGCAAAAAGGCTGTTTCTGGGGAGCAGAACAACAATTTTACAGTAACAGTCAATTGGATAACCTGGCTTCCTGTCATGCTGGCATAGAGGCATTACTGGATGAACAAACGCTGTGTTCAGGAAATACGGTTATGGCAGCTTTTTTCGATCACGAAGAAATTGGCAGTGAAAGCAGCAAGGGAGCCAGTGGCTGTTTCCTGTCTGATATTTTACAGCGAATGACATACGCTGTTGAACTTTCAGATGAGGATTACAGGCGTACGTTGGCACAAAGTTTTATGATTAGTGCCGATATGGCACATGCTTACCAACCAAATTTTCCTTCAGCATACGAACCTGAGCATAAAGTGAATGTCAATCAGGGACCCGTAATCAAAATTAACAGCAATCAGCGATATAGCACTGAAAGTGTTTCGGAAGCTATGTTTATACATTGGTGTGAGCTGAGTGGAGTGCCGTTTCAGAAATATTCTCATCGTACCGATATTCCATGCGGTAGTACGATTGGCCCTATGTCATCGGCCAGGCTTGGGATCAGAACAATCGATGTCGGCAATCCTATGTGGGCAATGCATAGTATTAGAGAAAGTGCTGGGGTTGACGATCATGGTTTTTTGATCAAGGCTTTGACAACTTTTTTTGCAGAGTAATAGATTTATCTGAGAGCTAATCTATACTGGATGGGACTTTCACTTTTATTTATCGGTAGAGAGCTTGTTTTCAAGCATAAGTAATATGGAACTGAGCCTTTTTTGTTTTGATTAGAACAAAACAGGGTTTCGTTTGTTTTGTAACTTTGTATAAAACTATTTTCATATGTTTATTTACTTAATTTTTTGTAATGAAATACTGACAAAATAGTGATTGAGTTTGAAGTTCTGTTGAAAAAAAAGTGATTTAATATGCAGTTTGAAATAATGTTTTGATGCCATGGCTGGGTTGTCCAAGTTGATCAAGCTATTTTTTGATTTGCCTGGTGTGATAATGGTTTCGAATTTCAACGGCTTTGATCGGCGGCTGCGTATGCCCTAGATGCACATTCCAGTCCATAGGAAAACAGTCCGCAGCCTTTAGTCGAGTTACCGGTGGTGTCCATTTTTAGTTGAGCAGAGTCGATAGAGATACGAACTATATGATGACTGAAATGCGTGGCTAATCAGAAATCACCTTGATGATGTTGAATTGGTTTTAATCAGATACTCTTTGGAAATATATCGAATTAATTGCGCTTTCTTAATATATGCTCAATAGTCATTTCAAAAAGAAAAAG
>SPJK01096893.1_pt1 | contig 10813 bp, 12 predicted proteins | sample 3741771 | NCBI WGS metagenome assembly SPJK01 (sample SAMN10925997, study PRJNA522277) | cold seep metagenome | isolation source: Elba SIP-enriched marine methane seep metagenome, extraction at timepoint T2 | place: Italy: coast of Elba, Mediterranean Sea
CGTCATAAATCCGCTCGACCAGTTCAGACATTTCCTGCTCGCGGGTCTCATTAAACTTGACGTTGCGGCCAAGGTCCCAGCCATAAGCGGCATATCCAAGGTCGTTGAACAGGCGTCGCATTGGCCGCGTTGAGTGATCACTCGCCATGAAGCCAGGAAGTACCAGCACCGGATGGCCGTCGCCTTTGGGCAAGTTGCGCATCGGCCTGCTGAACAATCCGAACGCGCCGAACTCGAAAATCGCTCTGCCTTCGGTCAAAGTCCAGAATGGATGTGGCGGTTTCGCCATCGTAGCTGCAACCATTTTTTAGCCTCCCGTACGCCGTGTGTTCACGGTCTGATACACCAACATGGGTCGTATCGTTGTATCTGACAAGGCTAGAAAATGATGCCTAAACCGTTAACCGGCTTTTGCTTTGGCTTTTGACGTGGTCGATTTTTTAGCTGTACTCGCCCGCGGTTTACGCTTGGTTTTGGCGCGCGCACTGCTGGAAGATGCAGCTTTTTTTGCGGCCGGTTTCGGTTTTGGCGGTGACAGATCGAGACCCGCAAGCTCCGCCATTTCTTCGAAACTCTCCCAAATACAATCGGCGTAGAATTCAGGATCCGTCATGATATCGCGATCCGCAGTAAACGTGATCGTGGCTTCTTTGACATAGCTCTGAACCACGTGCCCAAGCGCCATACCATCCAGCAAGCAGAGCAGCCCCTGCATCGAGACCAGTTTTGCGCCCGCCTGATAGATCGGGACTGGCGGTCCAGGGACGTTTGTCACCACTGTGTTGATCACAGGACGCGACATATAGTTTGCCACACCGAGACGCGAATAGAGCTGCGCCCCAAGCGCCATGAACAGCGCCGGCGAAACCTTGCTCGCTTCGGTCATCTGCCGGGCCCCAAGCGCGCTGGTCATCTCTTTCGAGCGGCTGGTCTGATCAAACACGTATTCCATACGCTCTTTTGGATCTGCGAGATGCGTTCCGAGCGGCGCGATCATCGCTGAAACCTGGTTGCCCATCGTGTTCTTTTCACCCTCAGAGCGAACTGAAATCGGCGCCATCGCCGTCATCGTCGTCTTAGGCAGATCATTGTGATGGCTCAGATATTTGTTCAGGCCGCCACCGATAATGGTCAGCATGACATCATTGACCTTGGCGCCTTCGACAATCGACCGCAGCGCCTTGATATGGGCCAGTTCAAAGACTTTTCCATCCACCACGCGGTGTGGAGAGATCTTTGTATTGAAACGGGTTTTTGGCGCTTCGATCGCAGCCTTGAGACCGAACTCGCCTTTGACCATACCTTTGGCGGCGCGGTACAGACCTGGAACGGCTTGCGCGGATACGCCCAATTGGCGGATCGGGTTGAGCCACGCACGCGCATAACCTTTGGCGAACATGCCGGCGCGGTTTGGGTATTTCTCACCCTTCCAATTATCCGGCTCGTTCGGCGGCTCCACGCTTGGCGTCTGCGTGTGCAGAGCCTGCATCAGGTCGATGCCGGACATGCCGTCAATCGCGGAATGGTGGACCTTGGATACAATCGCATAGGAGCCTTCTGGAATCCCCGGTATGTTGTCCAGACCCTCGATCACAGTCATTTCCCATGGCGGCCGGGACAGGTCGAGTGGGCGGGCAAACAGACGCGCCGCCTGGATGTTGAGCTGACGCAAGTCCCCTGGTTTGGGCAGAGCGACATGTCGAACGTGGTATTCGAGATCGAAATCTGCGTCTTCTACCCAGTACGGATAATCGACATTGAACGGAACCTTGACCAGTTTCTGACGCATCGTTTTGGAAAACCGCATGCGCTCTTCATAGAAGCGCAAAATGTCCTTGAAGCGCACAAAACCGCCGGGCGCAGTCGACGGGTCATAGATCAGAATTGACCCGATATGCATCGGTGAGTTCGGCGTTTCCATCGCCACAAACGAGGCATCCATGCCCTGTAATTGTTCCATCATTATCTCCCAAGCCGGCCCGCGAATGCAGCGCGCTCGGCCCATACATCAAAGCGGATAAGAAAACTATGACGGTTTCTTGCCAATTTGACCAGTCTCGTTCGCGTGGATGGGGAAACCGCTTCCGGTGACACCAAAATAGAGACGCTAAGAGTATTTTTACGGGTGATTGATGCTTCTCGGAAACAGTTCAAGAAAATCGAACGCATCCTTTTATAAGCCATGGCATTTTCACTTGTCGTCATTTTGAAATCCTGATCCTTTTCAAATCAAACAGCAGGACACACTGCTGCCGCGGGGAGGCGGGAATGGAGCACAATCATTCCAAGGGACGCGTTATGGCGTTCGTATGCGGTGTCATCTTCCTGGATGCCGTGGGATTTGGTCTGCTCATGCCGCTCATGCCCACACTGCTAGAGGATGTTGCGGGCCTGTCGCTCAGTGAAGGCGCAACGATTGCCGGCTTGTTGCTCAGCACATTCGCGATCATGCAGTTCCTGTTCGCGCCAATTCTTGGTGGCTTGAGCGACCGGTTCGGACGTCGCCCGGTGCTTCTCATTGCGCTTCTGGGCTTCGCCATAGACAGCTTCATCATGGCCTGGGCACCGTCGCTGACCTGGCTATTTGTCGCCCGAATTCTCTCAGGCATATGCGGTGCGACCTACGCCGCGGCGAATGCCTGTATCGTCGACATTTCAGATCACGATGAGCGCGCGAAATTCTTCGGCTATGGCGGCGCGGCGCTTGGATTAGGTTTCATTTTTGGACCGGCACTGGGCGGCCTGCTCGGCGAATACTGGATCCGCTTGCCATTCATCGTCGCAGGCGCGCTGATCTTCTGCGTGTTCGTGTATGGATTTTTCGCATTTCCCGAAACGCTGCGGAAGGAAAACCGGCGTCCATTTTCCATCCTGCGCGCAAATCCACTCGGCAGCTTGATCGCGATCGGCCGTGTGCCATCGGTCTTGCTCGTTCTCGCGGCCATGTTCTGCGTTCAGCTGGCCAATCATTCCTATACCAGCATCTGGGCGTTTTACGCCATGGCCGTCGCCGACTGGTCACTCTTATTGATCGGCGTGTCGGTCAGCGTCTACGGACTGATCTTCGCCGGCGTCCAGGGCGGACTCACCGGCCCGGTTGTCGGAAAATTTGGCGAGGTGAAGACCATATATCTGGCGCTGGCCATCGGTTTGGTCACGTTCCTGATGCTGGCCTTCGCGCAAAATGGATTGCACATTTATCTCGCAATCGTGGTCGGCGGCATCACTGCATTGCTCGGGCCGTCTCTACAATCGCTCATGACGAAGCGAACGCCCGCGGATTCACAAGGCGAATTGCAAGGCGCGATTACCAGCCTGTACAGCCTGGCCTCGATCGCATCCCCGCCAATGATGGCGTGGATCTTTTCGACGTATACAGACGAGGTTGGGCGCTATTTGCCCGGCGCGCCATTCTTGCTCGCATTCCTGTTGATCGCGCTCTGCGCCGGCGTCTTTACGATCGCCGCGCGGCGAATGCGCGGACAACCGTTTCCGGCCGATCAGGCATCGAAAACGGTTGCTGAGACGTTTGACTAAATGCGTTCGATGACGACGGCCGGAGCCATGCCACCAGCTGCGCACATTGTGATCAATCCATAGCGGCCACCAGAGCGCTCAAGCTCATCCAGCGCCGTCCCGATCAGGATCGAACCGGTCGCGCCAATCGGGTGCCCCAGAGCCATCGCGCCGCCATTGATGTTCACTTTCTCGCGGTCGAGATCGAGATGGCGAATGAAACGCTCAGCGACAACCGAAAACGCTTCGTTGATTTCCCAGACATCGATATCGTCTTTGGAAAGCCCGGCTTTGTCCAGGACCTTCCTGGCCGCAGCCACAGGGGCGTTCAGCATCAGCGTCGGGCAGTCACCCATATTTGCCGTCGCCACAATCCGCGCGCGCGGTTTCCAGCCATTCTTGTCGACCGCATCCTGAGACGCAATCAGCAGCGCAGCAGCGCCATCGACCACGCCTGAGGAGTTCCCCGCATGGTGGACGTGATTGATCTTGCCTTCGAGCTCAGGATATTTCTTCGTGACCATTTTGCCGTAAGTATTGCCCTGATCGTCGACCGGAATTTCCATGAACATGTTGAACACGGTCTTCAGACCGCCGAGGCTTTCCATGGTCGTGCCGGGGCGCGGGAACTCTTCCTTGTCGAGGGCGAGCGAGCCGTCTGGATTGTGCACAGGCACGACAGACTTGTCGAACCGGCCTTCGGCAATGGCGCGCGCGGCGCGCTCCTGGCTGACGACGGCAAGCTGATCGACCGCTTCGCGATCAATACCTTCCAGTGTGGCAATTGCGTCAGCGCAAACGCCTTGCTGGGATTGCGGATGCTTTTCGCGCAGGCTCATATTGCCCGCGTCCAACATGGGCGGGACTTTCGGGTCTGCGGTTGCAGATGTGTAGCTCATCATCTCGGTGCCGCCGGCAATGACCACGTCTTCCATGCCGGACATGACCTGCGCTGCGGCCAGGTTCACTGTGGTGATGCCAGACCCGCAGAACCGATCGAGGGTCACGCCAGACGCTTTGACATCATAACCGGCATCCAGCGCCGCCATGCGGCCAAGATCAGCGCCCTGGGCGCCGCGCTGTGAGCTGGTGCCCCAGATGATGTCGTCGACTTCGGCAGTGTTGAGATTGTTGCGATCTCGAATGGCCCCGAGGACCGTTGCTCCAAGGTGCTGCGGGTGCAGATGCGCCAATGCGCCTTTGCCCTGTTTGCCAATTCCGCGCGGGGTGCGGCATGCATCTACGATAAAGGCGTCAGCCATCTTGAGTCTCCATAATCACGAGTATGGAGAGAGATATGCTTGACGCGTACGTCAACCACAAGCCGTGACGTTGCGTGATCGGACGTGGGGAGAGGTCGACGCAGTGGGCTCAGTAATCGTTGTAACTGTCGCGATCGAGAACTTTGTTGAGCTCCATGAAATACCCGTCACGATCGAACAGATAGCATGTGCGGACCACGATCGGGTCGCCATCACCGCGCGCCGGATAGGTCGTATTGCCCGCTGGCGCAGTGACTTTGATACCGGGCAGCGCAGCTGCCGCGTCGCAGTGTTCATCCACTTTCTCGGTGTTGAAGACCAGGATCGCATCGCCAATGCCCATCCGCTCCGGCGCGTAACCACGCTCCAGCGCCGGGTCCAGCCATTCCAGCAAACCGATCCAACCAACCCAGCTATCGTTTGAGCTGATCAGGACGAGCCGCGCCTTGGCGCCAGGCTCTCCAGCAGGCAAGGCCACGCCGCTCATCGTTACTTCGGTATCGTAATTGACCTCAAATTCGAGCACATCGCGATAGAGTTTGAGAGACTCATCAATATCATCGACAATCAGTGAGACGCGGCGCAGGTCCGTCGGGAATTTTTGCTCATCCGCGCTCGGAGCCGCAACAGTCGACTCTCCCGATCTGCCCGCGGTGGATTGCACCGCACACCCCGCAACCAGTCCCAAGGCCGTGATTGCTGTCAGAAAGTGTTTCATCGTCATCTCCCGTGCTCGTACGTTGCGGAATCTTGTGGGCCACCCAAGCCGCATCGTCAAATGATATATCCTTTGAAAGCGCCAAGAGTTGCGTCTCCGCCGCGAATACGACATTTTCCGGAGGTAGATTCTGCGGGGACGAGGAAAAGGGATTTAAGATGCGCACGATTTCAACAGGTTTAGCCGCCCTCTCGATTGGCCTGACTTGCATGGCCCTACCCGCGCAAGCCGAACAGGTAACGTCATCTAAATCTACGGGCCTGATCCTGATGGACGAAGAAGACTATGACGCCCTGCCCGAGCGCGATCCGCTGATGCGTGGGCGATTGCCGCAATTCATCGACCTGAGCAGCTTTTTTCCGGAGCCGGGACATCAAGGCACACAAGGATCGTGTGTAGGTTGGGCCGTCGGTTACGCGCTCAAGACCTATCAGGAGGCGCTGGAGTTCAATATTTCGCAGCCTCAGGCATGGGATCATTTCAGCCCCGCCTTCGTATTCAACTCAATCAAGCAAGGCGACGATTGCACCGCCGGCAGCCGGATATCCGACGCGCTTGAATTTGTTGCCAATACTGGCGCGGTGCGCATGCAGGATTTCCCTTATGAAGAAGGCAAATGCCTGCCGCCCGCCGAAGACATGTCTGCGATTGCACGAGACTATTCGATCAAAAGTTATCGCCGCTTGCAAAAAGACGGCATGTTGTTCGCAATCCGTGAAGCGCTCTCGAACGAAAAACCAGTCGTTGTCGCGATGCGAGTCTTTCCGAGCTTTGAAAACTGGGAAGGCGGCGACAATTATCGCCATAATCCTGATGTCGAGTTCCAGGTCGATTTTCACGCTGTCACGGTCGTTGGATATGATGATGAAAGACGGGCCCTGAAAATCATCAATTCATGGGGCACGGAATGGGGCGATGACGGGTTCTTCTGGATGGATTATCGCGCCACCCGTCACCTGATCGCCGAAGCCTATGTCACCACGGATCGCTTGTTTGACGAGCCGTATCTCGAGGAGACCGGAATTATTCTCGCCGCCAATCCGGACGATGCGCCAAGCTCCAACGCGGCATCAGGCGCGCCGAGCGCCGACGAGGATGATGTCACTGAAGAGGTCACCGAGCCAGCACCCGTCGAGCCCAAGCCCTTGACCGAAGCCTTACTGGCCGGCGCCGTCACCGGACATGTCGGCCGCAGTGCCGAAGGGCAAACGCCGATGGGATACGATTATTATCCAGCGTCCGTCTGGCTTAATCTGGAGGAGCCGATGCTGTCGCAGATTGAAAGTGCAGAATACTATTTCTATCACCCGACCTTCTTCAATCCGAAGCTTCCTGTCGAAGACTCAAATGTCTTTCTCGCAACCTGGAAGGGCTATGGTTGTATTGAGAATGCTGAAGTGAAAGTGACGCTCAAGTCGGGTGAGCAGATCGCTGCACCGTTCAACCTCTGCGACATCTGGGATCGATTCCATCCGGGCGCGTTCCGCAAGGATGGCAGCCGCGGTGGCACAGCGCCCCTGTCCGAAAATGAGGACTTTTTCCAGGACAACGATCGCCAGCAGATTGAGAAGAAACAGGGCATCAAGAAGAAAGGTGGATAATCTCGCCGCCTCTCGGGTCTGGGTCGACCGTCAGTTACGGTCGGCCTTACCGCCTTTGAGCACGAAGCGGCGATCGCAATATTTGCACACCACCTCTTCATCGTCGCCCATTTCATACCAGACAATCGGATGTCCGAGCGCGCCGCCGCCGCCATTGCAGGACACTTTGTGATCTTCGACGATCACGGTTTCCGGATGTTCAAATGAAGGTGTCTTGGTCATGGACAAACTCTTCTCTTCCCCAACGTGAAATTGCCAAACTGGCCGCCCAACCGCTAGCTAGGCCGCACCATGAGTCGCGTCAATGCGACTCACACCGCTTTCAGGAGACCTGAGCCGAGATGTCCCTCACCCTCTATCACTGCTCCCACGCCCGCTCATTGCGCCCGCTATGGTGTCTGGAAGAAATGAATCTTGACTATGAATTGGTCAATCTCCCCTTCCCGCCGCGTGTGTTCGCGAAGGAATATAAGGAAATCAATCCGCTCGGAACCATTCCATTTCTGATCGATGGTGAGACCTTGATGAGCGAAAGCACCGGCATCTGTCATTATCTGACCCAGCGCTACGGACCTACGGATCTGGATGTGCCTGTCGATCACGTCGATTATGGCGCCTTCCTGAACTGGCTTTATTTTAGCGATGCGACGCTGACGTTTCCGCAAACGCTGGTCCTCAGGTACACCGAGCTCGAACCGGAAGAGCGCCGTCTGCCACAGGCCGCAGAAGACTATGGCGCGTGGTTTGCGGGCCGGCTTCGTCATGTCGAGACTGCGCTCGAGACGCGCGACTTTCTCGTCGCCGACCGGTTCACGATCGCCGATATTGCGATCGGCTATGCCCTGCATCTTGCTGACCGCTTACCGCCGATCCGTGATCGTCTGGGATCGAACGCGCGGGCCTATCTTGAGAGGCTACGCGCGCGAGATGGCTTTCTCCGCGCGCTTGAAAAACAAAAAGCTTAGCGAATCCGTTCGCGCTTCTTATATGGATCAGCCTGAGCGTGAGGAAGCTGTATGACCGACCCCGAATATGCCATCGAAGCGATTGGGCTGGAGAAGACTTACAAGGCTTCCGGAAAACTGCCTGAGATGCGAGCCCTGAAAGGGATCGACCTCAAGATCAAGCGCGGATCGATCTTTGGTCTGTTGGGACCCAATGGGGCGGGCAAATCGACGTTTATCAATATCCTGGCCGGTCTCGTGACCAAGACGTCTGGAACAGCGAAAATCTGGGGTCTCGATGTCGACCGCCATCCGCGGTCATCACGCGCAGCGATCGGTGTGGTGAACCAGGAAATCACCATGGATCCATTCTTCACGCCCTTGCAGGCGTTGGAGCTCCAGGCCGGCTATTATGGCGTCCCGAAGAATGAACGCCGGAGCATGGAAATTCTCACTGCGGTCGGGCTGGATGACAAGAAAGACGCCTATGTGCGGCAACTCTCTGGCGGAATGAAGCGACGACTGATGGTCGCCAAAGCGCTGGTGCATAACCCGCCGGTCCTGATTCTGGACGAGCCGACCGCCGGCGTTGATGTCGAGCTGCGGCGCTCGCTTTGGGCATATGTCCGCGAACTGCACGCCAATGGCACCACAATCATTTTGACCACGCACTATCTCGAAGAAGCCGAAGAGCTGTGCGACGAAATCGCGATTATCAGCCACGGCGAAGTTCTGGCTCAGGAACCGACGCCGCAACTCCTGGCGCGTCTCGATCAGAGGCTCTTGAAAATCACGCCGAAAGAAGCGCTGGGCGCGGTCCCGGAGAGCCTGTCAGACCTGAATGCCGCGCTGTCAGACACTGGCGATCTCAATATTACATTCCGAAGCTCCGAAACGGGTATTGGACGTCTGCTCGAGCGGGTTCGCGAGGCCGGGATCGGGGTTGCTGATCTTTCGACCGAGCAACCCAATCTGGAAGATGTCTTCGTCGCGATGACGACTGAAAACGCCTAGCTGGCTTTCACCAATCTCAGTTCTATGCGCTTGAGTTCACGTAGGACATTCAGGTGGTTCATCCGCATCCAGAACCAGATTTTGATGAGACCCACCCCCAGGCTGGCCCAACCGAACAGCGCCCCCCACAAAACGACCATCTTGACGCTTTCGGCCTGCAGCATGTTGTAGCCCGCCCACATGGACAGGGCGAAAATCAGGAAACTGAAGACAAACGCAAATGCCGTCCAGTAGCGCAGTGGACCGGAAAAGGTCATGCCCATTTGCTGGAACATGCCGACATCCTCTTCGAGCTCTTTCAAAAAGGCTTCATCGTCGGCATTGAGGCTCGTCATCAGACGATCTTCAAAACTGCTCATTGTGGTTCTCCTTTCAAGCAGGATTTCAAGTGTTGGCGCGCGTGAAAAATGCGCGATTTGGCTGTTCCGACCGGGACACCGGTCACAGCAGCAATTTCATTCAAGCTGAGCCCTTCGCCGAAGAACAGGACCGCCGCGACGCGGTGATCATCGCTCAATCCGCCGAGCGCTTGATCGATCTCAACCTGCAATTCCCCGCGCGCCGGTTGGCTTGGCTCAGGTGCGGCGGCCAAAGGCGCAGATCGCGCCCGGTGGTTTTGCGCCTTGCGGATGCGGTCCGCACACTTTCGGCGCAAGATGCCGAACGCCCATCCTGGAAACATCGCCGGATCCGACAAACGCGGCCAACCTCGGCAAATCCCGGCCCAGGCTTCCTGCACCGCCTCTTCCGCTTCACCGCGATCTTGCAGCAATCGCAACGCCGTGCGCATCAAGCGCGGGTACCAGCGGGCCGCCAACCGATTAGCGGCCTTGCGATCACCGGAACGCGCTAACGTGACGAGCAATTCGTCAAAAACGCGTTCCGTGTCTTGCGTCGCCATTCGCGGCCTCCTGATCGCTCTCATAAACATAGTCGTCGGACCTGCCAAAAAGGTTCAACCTCACGCAGAGAGATCCCTTAACGCGCGCGCGGATTGCGATACCAAGGGCCGGGTAGAACAATTTTGGAGATCAAATCGTGGAATACAAAGACGTGGTCATGGGGCGTCGCAGCATTCGCGGCTTTCAGAAAAAGCCGGTTGAGCAAGCGCTGATTAAGGACGTTCTGGAAATGGCCATGCGCGCGCCAACCTCGCTGAATACACAGCCCTGGAACTTCTATGTGGTCACCGGTGAACCTTTGGAGCGCATTCGCAAGGGCAATGTCGAACGAAATCTGGCCGGCGTTCCGGACTCCCGCGAGTTTCGCGGCGGTCCTGGCTATGAGGGCGCGCATCGCGAGCGTCAGATCGAGATCGCCATCCAGTTGTTCCAGGCCATGGGCATTGAGCGACACGACAAGGAAAAGCGATTGGACTGGGTCCTGCGTGGTTTTCGCCAGTTCGACGCGCCGGTCTCGATTGTCGTGACATATGACAAGTCGATCCACGGCTCTGACATTGCGCCGTTCGATTGTGGCGGTGTGGTCAATTCGCTGGTCAATGCCGCCTGGTCGCAAGGGCTCGGCTGCGTGATCAATTCGCAAGGCATCATGCAATCGCCGGTGGTCCGCGAACATGCAGGCATCCCAGACGATCAGGTCATCATGATCTGCGTTGCGATGGGTTGGCCGGATGACAGCTTTCCCGCCAATGCTGTCGTCTCGAAACGAAAATCCATTGAAGATGGCGCGGTCTTTGTTGGCTTTGACAGTTAGACGGCGTCTGATGCCCTTGCCCGCGCGATTTCTTCGATCCAG
>SPJK01059587.1_pt1 | contig 10810 bp, 13 predicted proteins | sample 3741771 | NCBI WGS metagenome assembly SPJK01 (sample SAMN10925997, study PRJNA522277) | cold seep metagenome | isolation source: Elba SIP-enriched marine methane seep metagenome, extraction at timepoint T2 | place: Italy: coast of Elba, Mediterranean Sea
ATCGCGTGCCCATCGCCCGACTTGCTGCCGCCCAGGCTGTTCTGTCAAAACAAGATTAGGCCACCGCGATAGGATTGATAGTGGGCGCGCAGGCGGACGGAAAACCGGTGCCCACTTTTCCTGCCTGTCGCTTTTTTTGTTGTCGCGCAGGCGGACGGAAAACCGGTGCCCACTTTTCCTGCCTGTCGCTTTAATCGCGTGCCCATCGCCCGACTTGCTGCCGCCCAGGCTGTTCTGTCAAAACAAGATTAGGCCACCGCGATAGGATTGATAGTGGGCGCGCAGGCGGACGGAAAAGCGGTGCCCAAAATCGTCACTGAAGATGAGGTTTAGCGTCGGTTCCGCATTGCAGCCGGTCCACTCAATATCAGTGATTAGAATACAAGCGGAATGTCATAGGGCCGCCCGTGTAAATCCACATTGCCCGGCCCCATTTTCAGTGCGGCATTGACAAGCCGTCCGCGTGTGCCCAGCAACTTGTCTGCGGCCTCGATCAGGGCGGGGTTGGGCCGCGCCCATGGGCTGCACGCGCGCATATGTTGGCCTGCCTCAACCTCTCGCCCCGGATTTAGAACCGCCAATGTGATCAGTGCCGCTGCGCCTGAACGGCTGACGCCTGCCCAGCAATGCACCAATAATGGTTTTTGCTGGTCCCATTGTGCGGCGATGTCGATCACGCGGCGGGCGTGATCTTCACCCGGCATGATCATGCCATCTTGCGGAGTGTGAATATCCTGCATTGCCAGTTTGATGTGACGGTCCGGATCATACCCGCTGGGGGTGGGGGGCATGAACTCCTCACCAATTAGGCTGACAATATAGGACGGGTCATGATCGCGTGTGACTTTGTCGATATGGGTGACAGGTGAAACAATGATGCGGGGCATGGCGTGTCCTATGCGCGGGCGTGAAGCTGCTTAATGCAGCATATCAACTGCCTTGATCATACGCCATAGCCTGTCTTTTACCCGTTGGGCGCTGACATCATCATAAGGAACGGCGGTGCCCACGCCCCAAACCGGGCCGGGCCATGCGGCGTCACCTTCTTGGCGCGCGATAATGTGCAGGTGCAGTTGCGGCACCATATTGCCCAAGGCCCCGACATTCATTTTGAACGCATCGGCCTGTGTTTCAATCAGCTTGGCAATAAAGCGCATTTCATTGTGCAGGCCGAAACTTTCATCAGCCTCCAACCTGTGCCATTCGCGGGCGTCCTTGATCCGAGGGATCAACAATGCCCACAAATAGCGACTGTCATTCATCAGGCGAACCTGACAGACCTCAAGATCCGCAATATGGATGCTGTCAGCTTTCAGTCGCGGATCAAGAGTGAATGATTGTGGCTCTATAATCGCCATTACGCTGCGATCAAGTAGATCACGTAAAGGGCAGCCATCACACTGTCTGCAACCATGATGCCGGGTGCCTGTGTGCCCTGTAGCTTGTCGCGGATCGAAAAGATCATGAAGACGATGGCGATTTTCTCAATCGCAGCAAACAGTAGAATCGGTGTGCGGTAGGCTTCTTCAAACCCGGCCCAGATCAGCAGGGCACCGGCCATACCAACCAATAGGCCCCAATGGCGCATGACCAGCCGCTCGATATCATCGGCAGGTTCGCGTCCAAACGTGCCCTGCATGGCTTGTGCTGGATTGAAAAAGCCAAGCAGCGGCAGCAGGGTGAATGCGCCTGTGATGTAAAGTACCCAGTGGAAGTTCTCAATGTAAAAGCCCATGTGAGAGTGCCCCTTATAAAAACATGCCAGATCAATTAGTTGCGAGTGCGGCCACTTTATCATGGCTGGGGCATGTCACAAGGTGATCATTGACCAGCCCGCAGGCCTGCATAAAGGCATAGGTGATGGTGGGGCCGCAAAATTTGAAGCCAAGCTTTTTCAGCGCCTTTGACATGGCCTTGCTTTCAGGTGTTTCGGCGGGCACGTCGGCCATACTTTTGAACCGGTTCTGCGTTGGCGCACCGTCGACAAAGCCCCATAGGAATGTGGCGAAGCTTCCCTTGCCGTTCGCAGCCTCGTAATCCAGCCATGCTTGGGCGTTGCCGATGGCGGCTAGGATCTTTGCCCGGTTGCGCACAATACCGGCATCCTGCATCAGGCTTTCGACCTTTCGGTCGTCATAGCGGGCCATTATGGCCGGGTCGAACCCGTCAAAGGCGGCGCGGAAATTATCCCGCTTCTTCAATATTGTGTACCAGCTTAAGCCCGCCTGAAATCCGTCCAGCAGCAGCTTTTCAAACAATGCCCGGCTGTCCCATTCGGGCACGCCCCAGTCATTGTCGTGATAGGCAACGTAAAGCGGATCGGTGCCGCACCATGAACAACGCTCACCCATCGGACAATCTCGTCAATGTGGCATCGCCCGCTTTTACCTCATGACCGGCATCAAGGGCGTCTTGCAGCTTTTCAAACCGCACAAACCCCAACAAATTGCCGTCAGCGGCGCTGCGTGTGTCGCCCAAGTTCCGCTCATTCGCGGTGATTTGTGTGCCCCGCGCAGGCAGGGGGCCATCAACCCGGAAGGGGAGAAAGCCTTTTTTGACAGTGCCGCGATGTTGCATGCGAGAGGTTTGTTCCTGCCCGACATAGCAGCCCTTGTCGAAGTCAACGCCGCCTTGTTCGCGCGCGCCGGTTTCCAGCCAGAACGTGCCGTCGATGTCAAAATCTTCCAGTTCAGCCACGCCCAGCTTAATGCGGGCAGCCCGGTGGGCATCGTCAACAGTGGGCAGATCGGTTGGTTTCGTCACGAGCGCCCGATAAGGCAGATCTGGGTGGCGCGGATCAGCGGAAAAGCCCGCCGCGTTTTCGAAGGCGATCGCAATGGCAAATTGATCCGAAGCGTCGGCCAGCACCATATCCGCGCGCAGCTTATACAGGGTCAATCGTTTGATCAGGTCCGGCACGCGCGACAGGGCGGTTTCCGCCATCAGGCCCAGCGGGCTTTGCCATAATATCAGGTCGAACAGCACCTTGCCCTGCGGGGTTAATAACCCGGTATAGAGCGGCCCATCCTTCAAACGGTCCAAATCGCTGGTCAGCAGGCTTTGCAACAGGTCATGACTGTCCTTGCCGCTGATGCGTACCAGTCCCCGTTCTGCCAATATGCCATGTTCAGCCATGCTTTATTTTCCATATGCGTCAGTGCTTGTGTTTAATCTTGTGTCGCAATGACCTATACTCAAGGAAAGCCAGAAGGAAAAGAGAAACAGCATGACAATCCTTTATGATCGTATTTTCGCAGGCGGCACCTTGGTGACCCCGAATGGTATCGGCACAGGCAATGTGGCTGTGAAAGACGGCAAAATCGCCGCTATCGGTGACGTGGATGTCAGTAAAGCCGCCGAAATTACGGATGTGAGCGGGCTTCACGTCCTGCCCGGTGTAATCGATAGTCAGGTGCATTTCCGCGAGCCGGGCAATGAACATAAAGAGGATTTGGAAACCGGTGCGCGCGGTGCGGTGCAGGGCGGCGTGACGGGCGTGTTTGAAATGCCCAACACGAACCCGACAACCTCCACCAAGGAAGAGATTGCCGACAAGGTTGCGCGCGGCACCGCCCGGATGGCCTGTGATTTTGCGTTTTATGTGGGCGCAACAGCAGAAAATGTTGAGGAGCTTGCCACGCTGGAGCGTGAGCCGGGCACATGTGGTGTGAAAATCTTTATGGGGTCGTCCACCGGGTCATTGCTGGTTGGTGATGATGATACGTTGGAACGTGTGTTGCGGTCCGGCACGCGGCGGGTTGCCATTCATTGCGAGGATGAGTTCCGCCTACAGGAACGCCAGCCCCTGACCTATGAAGAGGGCGGGGTACATAATCATCCGGTTTGGCGCGATGAAGAAAGCGCCCGGCTGGCCACTGAACGCCTGTTGCGCCTTGCCAAGCGGGCTGGGCGGCGGGTGCATGTGCTGCATGTCACGACAAAGGACGAGGTGCCGATGCTGGCGGCGGCCAAGGATTACGCCACGATGGAGGTCACGCCCCAGCATCTGACATTGGCTGCGCCTGATTGTTATGACCGTTTGGGCACATTCGCCCAGATGAACCCGCCCATTCGTGGGCAGGAACATCAAGATGCGTTGTGGCATGCGATCAATCAGGGCATTGTTGACGTTATTGGGTCTGACCATGCGCCGCACACGCGCGAAGAAAAGGCGAATGAGTATCCGGCAACACCGTCAGGGATGCCGGGGGTACAAACACTTGTCCCTGTTATGCTGACCCATGTTGCCAACGGAAAATTATCGCTTGAACGGTTTGTTGATCTGGTCTGTCACGGCCCGCAGCGTCTGTTCAATATTGCGGGCAAGGGACGGCTGGTTGTTGGCTATGATGCCGATTTGACGATCGTGGACCTGAAGCGCAAGCAGGTGATTGAGGACAGCTGGATGGAAAACCGGTCCGGCTGGACGCCATTTCATGGGTTTGAGGCAACGGGCTGGCCGATTTCCACCATTTTGCGCGGGATGACCGTGATGCAGGATGGCGAGATTGTGGCCCCCGGTCAGGGGCAGCCCATGCGCTTTATGGAATGCTTGCCACAGGCCTGATTGGCCCTTAAAAGTCAGGGCAATAGTGCGCGCGCCTGCCGCGAGCATCCTGTTTTTCACCCACTTTCCTATTGCGGGGATCATCATGTCAGATAATTTCGAAGCCATCGTCATCACAAAAACCGATGATGGGCAAACTGTTGCACGTGAAACATTGCCGGTCAGCGACCTAACTGATGGTGATGTGCTGGTGAAGGTGGAATGGTCCACGGTGAATTATAAGGACGGGCTGGCCGTGTCCGGCGCTGCCCCGATTGCCCGTAAATCCCCGATGATTGCCGGGATTGATTTAGCCGGTGAAGTTGTGGAAAGCGCGGATGATCGTTTCAAACCGGGCGACAAGGTTCTGGCCAATGGCTATGGCATGTCGGAAACCCGTTGGGGCGGCTATGCCACAATGGCCCGCGTGCCTGCCGAACCCGTCATCAAACTACCTGAGGGAATTTCAGCGCGCCAGGCAATGGCCGTGGGGACAGCCGGGTATACTGCGATGCTGTGTGTGTTGGCCCTTGAAGATCATGGCGTGACCCCGCAAAGCGGTCCGATTTTGGTGACAGGTGCTGCGGGGGGCGTTGGTTCCGTCGCAATCGCGCTGCTGGCCAAGCTTGGCTATACCATTATTGCCTCAACCGGGCGCGTCGAAGAAGCTGATTATCTGAAAAGCCTTGGCGCATCTGAGATTATTGACCGGTCAGAACTATCGGGCGATGGCCGCCCCTTGGGTAAGGAACGTTGGGCCGGGGTTGTTGATTCTGTTGGCTCGAAAACATTGGCGAACGCCATTGCCTCAACCAATTATGGCGGCACGGTTGCTGCCTGTGGTTTGGCGCAGGGTGGTGATCTGCCCAGTTCCGTCATGCCGTTCATTCTGCGCGGCGTGACGCTGGCGGGTGTTGATTCTGTTATGGCCCCCCGTGAAAAGCGGGAGCGGGCATGGGCGCGCCTTGCCACTGACCTTGAAATGAACAAGCTTGATGCCATGATCAATGAGGTCAGCTTTGACGATGTACTTGAGGCCGCCCCGACCATTTTGCAGGGCACTGTGCGCGGGCGTCTTGTGGTCAATATCGCAGGCTGACGCCGGTAACAGGCGCGGCGGCAGGGCCGGCATATGGATCCGTGGGGGATAGAGGCGCTGTGGCGCGGCATTGTCATCGGCATCGCCGTGGCAGCCCCTATCGGTCCGGTCAATTTAATCTGCATTCACCGCACGATTTCACGTGGCCGTCTGAACGCATTGATGGCGGGGCAGGGCGCGGCTGTCGGCGATAGTGTCTTTGCGATCATTGCCGCCTTTGGGCTGACAGCCATCGCGGGTTTCGTGACGGATTGGCAGGTGCCCATTCAAATTATTGGCGGCGTTATTTTGGTGGGGATGGGCATTCAAACCCTGATGACCAATCCAACCAACGCCACCGCCAAACAAGATGACAGCAGATTGGACCTTGTGAAGGCCATCATCTCAACCTTTACGTTGACCATCACCAACCCGGCGACCCTGTTTGGGTTCGCGGCAATATTTGCCGGGGTTGGCGGTATTGTGGGGAGCGATACGGGGGCAAAGGCCGGTGATTATGGCTATGCCGCCACTTTGGTTGCTGGCGTGTGGGTGGGGTCAACCCTGTGGTGGGTGTTTATCACCAATTTGGCAGCGCTTCTAAGGGACCGCGCCGAAGACGGCTGGCTGTTGATAGTGCAGCGCGTATCGGGCGTGATCATATTGGGGTTTGGGCTGGTGGTTTTTGCCCGGCTGGCTGGCCTGCTTAATTTCTGAAACCTAAAGCGCCTTATTGGCGGCGATGAAGAACGGGTTCTCAAACTCATTCTTGCCGTACAAAAGCGGCTTGCCGTGCAAATCATTGACCACGCCGCCTGCGCCCAACAAAACCGCCTGCCCGGCGGCAGTATCCCATTCCATCGTGCGGCCATGACGGGGATAAAGGTCGGCCTCCCCCGTTGCGACAAGGCAGAATTTCAGGGATGAGCCTGCCGCCTTCATATCGCGCACTTTATAATGGTTCAAAAGCTCGTCCGTTTTGTGGTCCCGGTGGGACCGGCTGGCAACCACCACCAACCCGTCAGGGTGATCTTCCTGATTGACGCTGATCGGCATGGGGTCGGCATATGTTGTATCGGTGCGCCCATCAAGACTGGCTTCAAACGCCTGCCCCGGTCCGGCGGTCCAGAACAGGCGGCCCTTTGCCGGGGCATAGACCACGCCAACCGTCGGCACGCCCTGTTCGACCAGCGCGATATTAACGGTAAACTCGCCATTCTTGTTCACAAATTCCCGTGTACCATCAAGCGGATCAACCAGAATGAAGCGGTCAGAAACTTCAGGAATATTGCCTGCGGCGGCTTCTTCTTCGGCAACGACAGGCACGGTCGGGCACAGCTTTTGCAGGCCCGCAAGGATCAGCGTTTCGGCGCGCTGGTCAGCCTCCGTCACGGGGCTTTTGTCGGATTTGGTTTCAACATCAAAATCCGTGTCATAAATCTCAAGTATCAGGCGGCCAGCCGCAATCGCGATGGCGACAAAACCGTCGGACAATTCCTGCGCGGTTGTGGCAGCGGAAAGGGTTGAGAATGTTGATGACATGTAAGCGCACTCCAAATTTGATGCGCAAAGGGGTGCGCTATTTCGGAGCCAAGGTCAAGCCATGCTGCTAGTCCCGGGGGTTTGACATGACAATTTCCAACACAGCGTGGTCTGTATTGATGGTTTGTTTACCCATTTGACGGAAATTAACGGTAACGCGCGCACCGATCACTGATTGCACCTGCCCGTCCCCCCAATCGGGATGATTTTGCAGGCGAACAATGTCACCGGGTTCAAGAAAGCTTGGTGCTGATGGTGCGGGCATAGATTGTCTGGCACTGATTGCTGGTTTAGGTTGAAGGACCATTTTGAAAAAGAGGTACAGTATGACAGCCCCACAAGGCGGAGACAAACAGGCATTTGCAGCATTGATTGCGTCAAAGCTGTGCCATGATCTGATTTCCCCGGTAGCGGCGCTTGGCAATGCGCTTGAACTGCTGGAGATGGACAATGATGCTGATACCCAGGCCGCGGCAATGGCGCTGATCCATGATGGGGCAGGGCAGGCCGCCCGGCGCCTGCGGTTTTATCGTGTGGCTTTTGGGGCCGCCGGTGGGTCGCATGAAATTGATGGGCGGGAGGTTGCGGAGGCAGCAACAGATTTCGTCACCGATGCCAAACCTGATCTTGATTGGCAAGTAGGGGCCGAGCCGATGCCGCTGCCGCAAGCCAAGATGCTGCTGAACCTGACGGCCCTGATTGCGGAGGCGCTGCCCCGTGGCGGCACTGTTTGCGTGCAAGAGCTGGCTGCCGGTGACGAAGCGGGTTTTGAGGTCAAGGGCACAGGGCCGATGGTGCGCCTGTCGGATGATTATGCCGAAGTGCTGGAAAATATGCGCGGGCCTGATGGCGCGCGGGAAGCAGGCGTGGGGCTGGTTGGGTTGATTGCCACGCAGCTTGGTGTCAGCCTGTCACTGAATGTTGATGAAGGCAGCCTGACAATTCGGTTCTAGGGCGGGTTTGGCCCAGCTGTCATTGGCTGGCTTAGGCGGCGTTTTCTGCCGGATCGCGCATGACATAGCCGCGGCCCCAAACGGTTTCGATATAATGATTGCCATCATTCGCATCGGCAATTTTCTTGCGCAGTTTGCAGATAAACACGTCGATGATCTTCAGCTCAGGCTCATCCATGCCGCCATATAGGTGGTTCAGGAACATTTCCTTGGTCAGGGTTGTGCCCTTTTTTAAGGAGAGATATTCGAGTATCTCAAATTCCTTGGCGGTGACCTTCAGCGGCTGGCCATTGACCAATGCCACCTTCTGATCAAGATCAACGGTAAGGTTACCGGTCGCGATGGTTGATTGGGCGTGACCGGCACTGCGGCGGACCACAGCCTTGATCCGTGCCAAAAGTTCAGCCTTGTTAAACGGTTTGGTCAGATAATCATCCGCGCCATAGCCAAGGCCCTTCACCTTGTCTTCAACTTCGCCCATGCCAGACAGAATCAAGACGGGCGTTTCGATCTTGCTGGCGCGCAATTGCTTCAGCACATCAAACCCGGACATGTCAGGTAGGTTAAGATCAAGAATAATCAGGCCGTAATCATATAGTTTGCCAAGATCCAGCCCGTCTTCACCCAAATCCGTGGTGAAGGTGCTGTAGCCTTCGCCGGCCAGCAATAATTCAAGCGATTTGGCAAAAGTGGCGTCATCTTCGACGAGCAAAATCTGCATCTTTTGGCTTCCTTCTCGCGTCGCCGATTGCCTGTCAACCGACCTTTATGCCCATAAGTGTTAACCAAAATTAGTTAACAAAGGTTAACCGAGACGCATTTTTCTCGCAAGGTGAAGGAAATAGTTTAACGGGCCGCCGCGCGCCTATACGAAAAGACGGCCACTTATTCGGCCGCCTTATCTATATCTGCCAGAAGCGAATAGGGTGGGTCAGGGTCTTCAACCTCCTGATCTCCATACTTTTTTCGGTAATGTTGCAGGCGCGTAACGCGCAGGCCCTGCAGGCCGAATTCATGATAATCACGCGCCCATGCCTGAAATTCCTCTTGGCTGAGGTGATAGCGGCTACACGCCTCGTCCAAGGTCAATAACCCACCATCAACCGCCGCCACGACAATGGCCTTGCGTCTGATTACCCATCGATGAGTGCCCGGACGTGGCAAGTCCTTAAGCGTGATGCGCTCTCCATACGGACCTGGCACTGACCGGTCCGATCCGTGATGCGGACCCAGCCCGGATTGATCTTGATTCATGTCTCACTCCCATATTAGATCACGTTCACAATGGGTTGCAGACATTAACAGAACCTAAATTTGGCGGATCAGGGGGCGCGGCTTTTGCACCTATCTGGGACGTGTTGCTTTTCTGCTATAGGGACGATCATGACAGCTTTACGTTCCATAAACGAATTGGCCCTTGATCCGGGGATTGAGGCATCGGTCCTGCACGCCATGAACCTGCCACAGGCGATGGATCGGGATGCCCGCGCCGCCACGCGGGTGGTGGTTGCCATGTCCGGCGGGGTGGATTCATCCGTAACCGCCGCGCTGGTCAAGGCGTTGGGCTTTGACGCGGTTGGCATCACATTACAGCTTTATGATCATGGCGCTGCATTGGCCAAGCAGGGTGCGTGCTGTGCCGGGCAGGATATTCATGATGCCCGCCGGGTCGCTGAACATTTGGGCATGCCCCATTATGTGTTGGATTATGAAAACCGGTTCCGCGAAAGCGTGATTGACGATTTCATGGATTCCTATCTGGCCGGGGAAACTCCGATCCCCTGCGTGCGCTGTAATCAAACTGTGAAATTCCGTGATTTATTGGGCACCGCCCGTGATTTGGGCGCGGCGGCCCTTGCCACCGGGCATTATATTCGCCGCACAACGGACGGGCAGCTTGCGCGGGCTGAGGATGAGGGGCGCGACCAGTCCTATTTCCTGTTTGCGACAACACAGGAACAGCTGGATTTCCTGCGCTTCCCCCTTGGTGATTTGCCAAAGTCAGTGACCCGCGAATTGGCCCACGATATGGGGCTGGAAGTCGCGGACAAGCCGGACAGTCAGGACATTTGCTTTGTCCCCAATGGCAATTATGCAGGTGTGATCGAAAAACTGCGCCCGGACGCCAATCAACCGGGTGAGATTGTGCATCTGGATGGCACCGTTCTGGCGCAACATCAGGGCATTATGCATTACACGATCGGTCAGCGTCGTGGGTTGGGCGTGGCGGTCGGTGATCCGCTGTTTGTCGTTGCGATTGAGCCTGAGACCCGTCGGGTTGTTGTTGGCCCGCGCGAGGCATTGCTGGTGCGCGATGTCGAGATAGCCGAGGTGAATTGGCTGGGCGACACGCCCCTGTCAGATGATTGGCAGTCTGTGGCTGTGCGCGTTCGGTCCACCAGCCCGGTGCGTCCGGCGCAAATTCGCAAACAGGGCGCTGATCGGGCGCTTATTCGCCTTGATGAGGCTGAGGCCGGCGTCTCCCCCGGGCAGGCAGCGGTCTTGTACAGCCCGATTGGGGTGAACGACGGCCCGCAATTGGTGCTGGGCGGCGGCTGGATCAAGCGCACGACCAGCGCGCATGAGGTGCCCGGTGATTGAGGTGACGATCCCCCTGTGGGTATGGATCACACTCGGCGCGGCGGCACTGCAAAACCTTCGATCATTACTGCAAAAAAGACTAACGGGTCG
>SPJK01023156.1_pt1 | contig 10808 bp, 10 predicted proteins | sample 3741771 | NCBI WGS metagenome assembly SPJK01 (sample SAMN10925997, study PRJNA522277) | cold seep metagenome | isolation source: Elba SIP-enriched marine methane seep metagenome, extraction at timepoint T2 | place: Italy: coast of Elba, Mediterranean Sea
AGAACCCACGCTTCAACTCATTGACCCTGGACGGCGTTCGCCTGAATGATGGTTTTGGTTTGAACTCAAATGGTTACCCAACCGAGCGTCAGCCCTTCCCGTTTGATGCAATTGAGCAAGTCGCTGTTGAACTCGCGCCTTTCGATGTTGAGTATGGTGGTTTCACCGCCTGTAATATCAACGCCGTGACAAAATCCGGTACGAACGAATTCCACGGGTCTACGTTCATCGACTACACTTCCGACAGCCTGCAAGGTGACTCGCTGGAAGGCTCTGACGTTCAAGCCAACGAATTTGACGAAATCCGCTACGGTATCCAGGTCGCTGGCCCAATCGTCAAAGACAAGCTGTTCTTCTCGGTTGCTTATGAGAAGCTCGAGGGCGCAAATACATTCGACCGCGGTCCCCTCGGGTCTGGCGCGATCAACGAAGTCAACATCACGCAAGCCGAGCTTGACGAAATTGCTCGTATCGCCCTGGACGTTTATGGATACGATGTCGGTGAAATCCCAACCAGCCTCGACGTTGAAGACGAGAAACTCCTTGTCAAACTGGATTGGAATATCAACGAGCAGCACCGTGCAGCCTTCACATATAACTATAATGAAGGTTTCAACTTCACCGAATCTGATGGTGATCTCGACGAGTTTGAATTCTCAAACCACTTGTATGAGCGCGGCGCTGAGTTGAATCAGTATGTCGGCTTCCTCTACAGCGACTGGACTGACAACTTCTCTACCGAACTACGTCTTGGTTATGTAGAATTGGACAACCGTCAAATTTCCGTTGGCGGCACGGATTTCGGTGAAATCACCATCGAAACCGATGATGTCGACGTTTATCTTGGCGGCGATGATTCTCGCCAATCCAACAAGCTGGACTACAGCATCTTGAATATGGCCTTCAAAGGCTTCTACCAGCTGAATGACCACGCATTGACGTTTGGCTATGAGCGCGAAGAACTGGAAGTGTTCAACCTATTCATCCAGCATACCGAAACCGAAATCGACTTTGATCGTAATCCGGCTGTCACCGATCCATTGGATACTCGCGATCCAGCCATCGTGAACTTCGAACTCGGCCTTGCAGACAACGTGAACTACAATAACGCACCTTCTGGTAACCCGAACGACGCTGCAGCGGATTGGGGTTATGCCGTCAATACGGCTTACATTCAGGACGAATTCGATATCGGTGATTCTGTCAGCGTGATCCTGGGTGCGCGTTATGACTGGTGGGAAACAGACGATGCGCCTGTGACCAACCCGGGCTTTCTGGCAAGCTACGGCTTCACGAATGGTCAGACACTTGATGGCGAGGGCCTGTTCCAGCCCCGCTTTGCCTTCACTTGGGATGCTAAAGACAGCCTCGACGTTCGCGGTGGGTTTGGTCTCTATTCGGGTGGTGATCCAAATGTCTGGCTTTCAAACAATTATTCAAACAACAACGTATTGCAGTTTGGCCAAGACGGCGGCGGCTTCGGTCTCGAAAACGGCGTGACGTCACTCTTCGGCATCAACTATTCTATGTGTGAAGACGGCGTTCCGGTAGGTCCAGGTTGGTGTGTGCCAACTGTGCTGGCTGACGCAGTTGCCGGCGGCACCGGATCGAACTTCGAAATCAACTATCTCGACCCTGATTTTGAAATCCCGGCCGAGTGGAAATTCGCACTGGGAGCCACCTGGTATCCAAACTTCGCGACTGAGAGCTTTCTTGGGGGCGAATATGTCGTGAATGCAGATGTTCTGTACTCAACTAGCAGCAATTCTGCGATGGTCGTTCGCGGCGATCTAGTGCCGAACGGCACAACGAACTCGGCCGGCATTCCGCAATTCGACAGCGTACGCGTTCCGTCGTTCGTGTTGACCAATTCAAATGTTGGCAATCGGTCTCTGACCGCGTCTATCAGTGTCGCGAAAGAATATGATAACGGGTTCGACTGGTCAGTTGGCTATGCATACAATGACGCAGAAGATGTTCAGCCTATGACATCTTCCGTTGCATTCTCGAACTATAACAACCGGGCTTATACGAGCCCACAAGAAGACCTGCGTTCAACCTCGGACTACAATATTTCTCACCGCTTCACGTTCCTCGCGAACTATGAGAAAGAGTTCTTCGAAGGCTATGCGTCTAACTTTTCTGTGTTCGGTACAGCTCGGTCGGGACAGCCTTACTCCCTGATCCGCAACGACCAAGGCAGCGGCGCGTTTGGCTTCACGCCATTCGTCGATCCACAAGGCGTCCTGATCCCTGGTGCAGAACGCAATGGCGAAGACGGCTCATGGTTCAGTAAGATCGATTTGCGCTTTGAACAGGAATTCCCTGGTCTGCGTCCGGAAGATCGTTCGTCAGCCTTTGTTGTCGTCGATAATTTCACGAACCTGGTCAATGACGAGTGGGGCGTCCTCCGTGTTCCGGACTTCCCGCCAACCGTGGAAGCTGATCCGACAACTGGTGCTTTGACGCAAAATGCGGAAGGCCGCATTGGTGAAGCGTCACTCTGGCAGGTTCGTTTCGGCGTTCGTTACGAATTCTAAGCCCTACGGCTAACCACATCGGAAAGGGCGGCTCTGAACGGGCCGCCCTTTTTCTTTGAGCTTTTCGTATTCCTATGGCAAAGGCGCGGCGATGATGCGCGATCTTACATATGTCCCGCCGGAATGGGCGCCGCAGGCTGCGGTTTGGGTCGGCTGGCCACATCTGCGCGGAGAATGGGGTGCCGAATTTGAAGCGGCGCGATCGGAGATATCAGGATTTGTTCGCATGCTATGCGAAGTCACCCAGGTGCAGATTGCCTGCGGGTCACGCGAAGCCTATACGAGTGCATGGCTTGCCCTGGATGATGCGATCGCGGCGGGCCGGGTGCGCTTGCTCACCGTGATCGCAGGGGATATCTGGCTGCGAGATACCGGTCCGGTCCTGGCCAGACGCGGGAACACCGCGCAAGCCTTGCGGTTCAAGTTCAATGGCTGGGGCGGCAAATATGTCATGCCCGGTGATATGATGACAGCGCAGGCGATTGCGTCGGTGGAACAGGTTCCGGTGGACGCCTTTCCCTTTGTCCTGGAAGGCGGCGCCGTTGACGTCGATGGAGCCGGCAATCTGCTGACGACGCGCCAATGCGTGCTTAACGCCAATCGCAACCCAGGTTGGACGCAAAGCCAGGCTGAAGAGGCGCTCAAACGCGCATTTGGCGTCGAGCGGGTGATCTGGCTGGATGCAGGGCTACTGAACGATCACACCGATGGCCATGTCGACAATATTGCGCGCTTTATCGGGCCGGGCCGAGTGGTTTGCCAAATGCCATCTGATGACAACGACCCAAACGCGAGGATTTTGATCGAAATCGAACAGACGTTGCGGGAAGCAGGGCTAGACGTGCACACGATCCCATCACCCGGACGTATCTTAGACGGCGAGGGCGCGCCGGTTCCAGCGAGCCATATGAATTTCCTGATCAGCAACCACACCGTGTTTCTGCCGATCTACGAACCTCGATTTTCGGTCGAGGCGACTGCGGCGCTCGAAACATTATTACCATCCTATCGGGTGGTTGCGCTTCCCGCGCGCGGCATCCTATCTGGAGGCGGCGCGTTTCATTGTATGACGCAGCAAGTCCCAAGCTTTGAGGAGTTGAACATATGAGCCGAACCGTAAGCGTCTCAGCTTTGCAGCTCTCCGTCGTAAGAGGTGAACGCGCGGAAAACATTTCGCATGTGTCCCGGCTCATTCGGTCCGCCGCCGCAGAGGGCGCCGATATCGTTTTGCCGCCTGAGCTGTTTTGCGACCACTATTTCTGCAAGACGCAGGAAGAAGAGCATTTTTCAACTGCTCACGCCTGGACAGATCACCCAGCCGTCGTTGCCATGCAGGACCTGGCGCGCGAGCTTAGCATTGTGATCCCGGTTTCAATTTTCGAGAAAGACGGTCCTGAATATTACAATTCTGTGGTTATGATTGATGCTGACGGATCTGCACTAGGGATCTATCGCAAGAGTCATATTCCAGACGGACCAGGCTATCAGGAGAAATTCTATTTCCGGCCGGGTAATACCGGATTCAAGGTCTGGGACACGCAGAAAGGTAAGATCGGCGTCGGCATTTGCTGGGATCAATGGTTTCCGGAGGCCGCGCGCGCCATGGCCTTGATGGGCGCGGATATTTTGCTCTATCCAACCGCGATTGGAACCGAGCCTCAGGACGCAGCGCTGGACACGGCCGCTCGCTGGCGACGGGCAATGCAAGGCCACGCCGTCAGCAATGTCATTCCTGTCGTCGCCGCCAACCGGGTCGGAAATGAGGAGGGGCAGGTTTTCTACGGAACCAGTTTCATCAGCGATCATGTCGGTGAGGTGGTTGCCGAACTGGGCCGGACAGAAGCAGGCGTCATCACGGCCACATTTGATCTTGATCATATCGATCGCGAACGCGCGGCCTGGGGCTTCTTTCGCGATCGCCGGCCAGAACTCTATAGCAGCCTGATCTAAGGCGCAAAAACCGGGTGCAACGCTGCGCGTGATGGTCTAGGGCGGAGATATGGATCAGCTACTCGTCATTCCGGTTACGTCATTGCTCATTGCCGGGAACATCGTTGCCAGCCTGTTCGCGCTGTCGAACCCGGCATTCATGGATCGAAATCTCTTCCATGTCGGTCCGATCCTGGAACGCCGCGAGTATCACCGCATGGTGACGAGCGGTTTCCTGCATGGCGGGTTTATTCACCTCTTCGTCAATATGTATGTGCTTTTCATGTTTGGCGGCTTTGTCGAGCAGATGGTCGGTCCGGTGTCTTACCTGATCATCTATTTTGCGGCGCTGCTCGGCGGCAATGTCTGGGCCCTGCTCGAAAATCGGACAAAGTCATCCTATCGGGCGCTCGGGGCGTCTGGCGCCACGTCAGGGATCGTTATGAGCTTCATTCTGTTCCGGCCATTTGAACAATTGATGATCTTTCCGATTCCGTTCTTCATGCCGGCCGTGATGCTCGGTATTGTGTTCGTGGTCGGCAGCGCGGTCCTCGCCCAACGTGACAATAAGACGATAGGACATGAGGCGCATCTTGGCGGGGCTTTGGCCGGTATTCTCGCCACGATCGCCGTTCAGCCTGCAGCGCTTTCGAACTTTTCCAGCGAGATCGCCCAAGCACTTGGAGGAGGCTGAGCCTTGGGCGCCGTTTCACAGACACTCGAGAATAGGATTCAAGCCGGCGCGCTGAGCCGGGACCCTGCTCAAGTTGAAGCCGCATCGAAACTAGATGAGCTGCTCGAGCGCTTGAAGAAATCGGGAAAGAGCGGCTGGTTTTCCAAACCAAAGCCGGTTCAGGGCCTATATCTCTGGGGCGGTGTAGGGCGCGGAAAATCGATGCTGATGGACGTCTTCTTTGCCGAAGCGCCGGTCAAGGCAATGCGCGTGCATTTTCACGAATTCATGGGCCGGGTTCAGGATCGATTGAACACCGCGCGCAAACGCAAAGACGTTTCCAATCCGATCTTCCCTGTGGCCAAGCAATTTGCCTCGGAAGCGAAGCTGATCTGTTTCGACGAGTTCCAGGTCACTCAGATCGCCGATGCCATGATCCTGGCCGGTCTGTTCGAAGACCTGTTCAAGCGCGGTGTCACCGTGGTTGCGACCTCGAACAGGCATCCGGATGAGCTCTATAAAGACGGGCTTAATCGCCATCTGTTCCTGCCTTTCATCGATCTTCTGAAGCAGCAGAACGAAGTTTATGAACTGACCTCTGATCGCGATTACCGGCTCGAAAGACTAACCGAAGCGCCGGTCTGGTACGATACGATTCATGGCAGCAGCGCGCTTGATCAGGCATTTGAAAGATTGACCCTCGGGGCGGCGCCTCAAAGCTGCATGCTGACGATCAAGGGACGAAAGCTCCCGGTGACGAGAGAAGCCGCGGGCGTCGCCAGATTCACGTTCGATGAACTTTGCGCGCGGCCTTTATGGGCCGAGGATTATCGCGCGATCGCAACCATGTTTCACACGATCCTGCTTGAGAACGTCCCAACGCTCAGCCCGGCCAAGCGGAATGAGGCGGCGCGTTTCGTGACGCTGATCGACACATTGTACGAAGCGAAGGTCAAATTGCTCGTCAGTGCCGAGGCGGATCCGGAACATCTGTATCCCAAAGGCGATGGCAGTTTCGAATTTCAACGCACCGCGAGCCGCTTACATGAAATGAGGTCCACCGAATATATGGCCGAAGCGCATATTGTTCCGATGGACCAAAAGTGAACCGCTGAGACCAATGAAAACTGGGAGGGAGGAAACGTTCCAACTGATCCCTGCGGCGAGAGAGTGCGCTCTCTGATAAGGCTTACGCAGGCTTAATCAGATTGGATCAAACTTTTTTGCTGGCGAAATCAGCTATCAGTCCCAATCTGCGACACACAGAGCTATTTGGAGAACATAATGGGCGACACTCTATCTTTCATGCTGAAGTCTGGCGTAGGCCAAATCCTGCCGGCGATGGCAAGTACGCTAAAAAAAGGCCAAGCCTACGCCATCGACAAAGGTGTTGAGGAAAACGTTCTTCTATCAGCGCGGCTGTTCCCTGATATGGCGCCGCTATTGAAGCATTATCAGATGGCGGCCGACACCGCGACACGCGCAACAGCGCGATTGGCGGGTGTCGAGATGCCGAGTTTTCCGGATGAAGAGCAAACCGTCGCAAATCTTCTGGACCGACTCGATAAGAGCAATGCTTATGTTCAGGCCTTTGAGGATGCCGATCTCGACGCGAGTGAGCGCAAGGTCCTGGAGATTCCGCTTGGGCCGATGACAGTCAATTGGGAAGGGCGGCAGTATTTGTCGACTTTCGTCCTCCCAAATCTCCACTTTCATGCCTCCATCGCTTACGCACTGCTCCGACACCAGGGCGTAGAGATTGGCAAACGCGATTTCCTGATGGCATAGTCTGAGCGCCAGTTTGCTTCTCCAGAAGGAGCAAGCTGGGACCGGAGCCCAAGGAGCGATGATGACAAATTTGAAACCGGCAATGAGCGCCCTTTTGGCGGTCGGCTTGGCCGGCTGCACAACTGAGACAGACTCTCAGTATCAGCCGGAACACTTCGAAGCGACGCCTTCGCTCGAAATGCTCGCTGCGTTAAGCGCCGATGATATGCAGGGCCGAAAAGTTGGAACGGAAGAAAACGCCAGAGCCCGAACGATGATCATCGATCGCCTGGAGGCGTTGGGGGTGACGCCCGCCGTTCCCGGATACGAGCGCCCCTTCACCTATGGAACTTTCGCAGATCCCCAAACGGGCGCCGATACGGAGCCAGAGAAAAACGGCGTCAACATCATTGGCCGCATCGATGGCACCGGTTCAAGCGACCTGACGATGATCATCACCGCTCACTATGATCATGTTGGTGTGATCGATGGCGAGATTTACAATGGTGCAGACGACAATGCGTCGGGTGTCGTGGGATTGCTGGCCGCGGCTGAATATTTTACGCAAAACCGGCCATTGCATGACATCACGCTCGTCGCTTTTGATGCCGAGGAAGATCGACTGGGCGGGTCAATCGCATTTGTTGCCGATCCGAATACGACATTGGAAAAGGCGGCTCTGAACGTCAATTTTGATATGCTGTCACGTGGTGACAACGGAAAGCTATGGGCCTCCGGCACCGCGCATTGGCCGGAGATGAAGCCAATCATTGCTGATATTTCTCTGAGTGCGCCTGTGCAAATCGAAATGGGGTTTGATGAAGAAGATGGCGGCGAAGACTGGACGCTCTTGTCCGATCACGCAGCCTTCTTCCGGGCGGGAATTCCGCACCTCTATTTCGGCGTTGAAGATCACCCGGATTATCACAAGCCCGGCGACGATTTCGAGAAGATCGACCAGGATTGGTTCCTGAAATCCATCGATAGCGTGATCATGACGACGATCGAGATGGATCAGCGCTTACCCGAGCTTTATGCGATGCGTCAGGCGGCGGGCGAATAATATCCTGCAATTATCGGCAGATAGTGCGATGCCGTCGGGCTTCGTTTCTGCGACTGAATTTCACTCGCTTTGCAAATGCTTCGCACTATCATAATCAACTGTTTTTATTGAATATTTTCTTGAAAAAAGGCGAATTTGCGCTACTTAGGACGCATAGGTAGTTTTACGGAGTGGTCCCCATGAAAGGCGACGCAAAAGTCATCGAATTTTTAAATCAGGCGCTCAAGAATGAGCTGACCGCGATCAATCAATATTTCCTGCATGCGCGCATGCTCAAAGATTGGGGCGTCAGCAAACTCGGCGAGTACGAGCACAAAGAGTCCATTGAAGAGATGAATCACGCCGACTGGCTGATCGAACGCATTCTCTTCCTCGGCGGACTGCCAAACCTTCAGGATCTCGGAAAGCTCCGCATTGGCGAAAATGTCAAAGAGATCCTCTCGTGCGATCTGAAGCTGGAACAAGACGCGATTCCGCTCTTGCGTGATGCGATGGAGCACAGTGAAAAAGTTCGCGACTATGTCAGCCGCGACTTGTTTGGTAAAATCCTCCACAATGAGGAAGAACACGTCGATTACATTGAAACCCAGTTCGATCTGATTGAGCGCATGGGCATCGAAAACTACATCCAGCTCCAATCAGAAGCGAACGCACATTAATCCATCCGGTACCGCGGGAGGCCGAGCATGTCGAAAACCACAATCTTCGAATATAAGGGCGACGCCCGATCGGTCACCTGGGATAGACCATTGTGCATTCATGTTGGCGAATGTGGCCGCGCCAAAGGTGACCTGTTCGTCGCTGGACGAGACCCATGGTGTGATCCGAACGTCGCTGATGAGGAAAATATCCAGACAATCGTCGCGCGGTGCCCCACCGGTGCGCTCGCCGCGAAGGACGAAAGCGGCGCGTATTTGGAAGAAACAGCGGCAAGTGAAAACGAAGTCCACGTTTCAAATGATGGCCCACTCTATCTATCTGGCGACTTGTCGGTCGATGGCGCGAGCGACGATATGCATTCGGTTGCTCGGCGAGCCGCATTGTGCCGGTGCGGGGCGTCGAAGAATAAGCCGTTCTGTGACAACTCACATCGCGAAGTCAGTTTCGCAGATGCCGGCGCGGTCGGAGAGACCGGTGTGGACGCCATCAATAGCGGCGGCCCCTTAACGGTGAAGCGCATACCCGACGGTCCGCTCGAGATCTCTGGTAATTTCACGATCAGAGCGGGATCCGGACGTCGCGCATGGTCGGGCCGCAAAGCCTATCTCTGCCGATGTGGCCAATCCGCGAATAAGCCGTTTTGCGATGGCGCTCATAAAGACGCCGGGTTCAAGGCCGACTGAGCAAAGCTGCACTAAATCTCAGCGCGCTGAAGCATGCGGTCAAATCCGGCCCAGAACTCAGTGCGTTTGTCAGGTTTTTCCATCAAAATTTCATGCATCGCATCTTCAACCGTGATATGCTCACAGTTTGGCAAATGACTGGCGACGTGGGTGTGCGAGCGATTGTCGACCAGCTTTTCGTCCGCGGCGCTGGCGACGAAGACCGGTATGTCAATCGCGCGCAAGGTTTCCGGCTTGTTGATCCGGCCAAAAATATCCAGCGATGCACCGAGCCAGCCCCAGGTTACTGGACCGAGGGATAATTCCGGCGCAGCATCGGTGAGTTCCTTATTCATCTGCCAATGTGGCTCATCATGCGTGACCACATTGTCTTCAAATCGTTCCGGTGGCCCGGGCTTCTGGGCGAAATCATCCGACCGGCCCATGACGCGCATGGCCCAGATGAAATAGCGTTGCACTCGCCCAAGGGCCAGTCCCCACATTGGCGCGCAAAAGGCTGCGGCATCGACTTTAACGAGGCCCTGGCCAATCGCCGCAAGGGCAATCGCCCCGCCCATAGAGTGCGCCAGCGAAACGTATGGACGCGGGAGCTCGTCGAACGCATCCAATCCGTTTCGGAGCGCGCCCATGAATGTCTCAAACCGGTCGATATGACCTTTTTGCGGATCGTCGAGCAGGCGTTGAGACAGGCCCTGGCCGGGCCAGTCGATGATCAGAACGGCAAAACCGCGCGCCTGCAGTTCGCGGGCAACCTCGAAATATTTCTCGATGAACTCGGTCCGGCCCGGACAGACAATGCATGTGCCCCGAGGCGTCTCCGCCGTCGCTGGTGCGAGACAGGCGCGAAGCCGCCGCCCGCCAACGCCTTCAAACCAGACGATACGCGCCCCATCTGGGCGCGGATTGCCCGGGACGTCGACGATGCGGTCTGCCATTTTCTCGGTCATTGTGTTGTCCACGCAAATGAAAAGCCTCATCCCGCGTGTAGGCCGGATGAGGCTTTCGATCAAATCAATGAGAAATCAAGCTTAAGAGAGCTTGCTCATGATGGTTTGCAGCTGCATCGCTACTGACATGTCGCCGAGGACTTTCAGTTTGCCCTGCATGAACGCCATGGTTGGGTCCATCTGGCCAGCGGCCAGCTTGCCAAAGTCTTCCCAGTCGACTTTTACAGTTGCATCGGCTTCTGCATCATCATTGTTCGCAACGCCTGCTGCGCCATCGATGAAGAGTTTACCAATATCGCCGAAGTCAAACTTAACTTTCTTTGCGAAACCGCTATCGCCGCCTGCGACAGCAGTTGCGGCTTTGGCTGTAAGTTCTGCGAGATCCATGAGGAAGCCTCCCTGTGTAGTGCTCCTAGCGTTGATAAAGCAGGCCTGACAGGGCGATGCAAGGGTAACGCTTACGTCAACTGCACGAACTTGAAATCCCTTTCCAAACCCGAGACGGTTTTAGGCCTTGACCCGCCGCTGCGTAAGGTTTCGAAACAG
>SPJK01076802.1_pt1 | contig 10808 bp, 9 predicted proteins | sample 3741771 | NCBI WGS metagenome assembly SPJK01 (sample SAMN10925997, study PRJNA522277) | cold seep metagenome | isolation source: Elba SIP-enriched marine methane seep metagenome, extraction at timepoint T2 | place: Italy: coast of Elba, Mediterranean Sea
CTTAACGTTTCTTAATGCCTTTACACAAATCAACGCATCCATTCGGTTAATTATTAAAGAGAACAATATTGCAATAGATGAGGCTTCTATGCAATTTACTGCCGAGGCCAACAAAACACAAAAAAACTTATTTTTACAAAGCTTGGTGTTGATTCCATTAACCTTATTAGCCGCGGCTATCATCACCTTTTTATTAGCGCGCCCAATCAGAAGGATGGAAAAGGCCATTAGCAACTTAGGTGAAGGCAACTATGAGGCGCCCATCTCCATTGATGGGCCTGGTGATTTACGCATATTAGGTCAACGCTTAGACTGGTTAAGAAGAGAACTAAGAGACCTGAATGTGCAAAAACAACAATTCTTACGCCACGTCTCTCATGAACTGAAGACACCGCTCACTGCAATCAGAGAGGCAACTGAGCTGCTGCATGATGGCATTGGCGGTGCACTATCTCAGCAACAAACTGAAATTATTCAAATCATGCGAGACAACAGTGTCCGTTTGCAAACGATGATTGAGAACCTGCTGAACTATACAAAAGTAGAGTCTACTAAAGGTAAATCTAAGTTGCAGAAACTAGACCTTAGCGTGCTAATCAACAAGGTATTAACCGCACACGAACTAACGATTCAAAACAAATTCTTAAAGGTTGAACTTGATTTGAATATTGGCAATAAGATGCACTCTAATGAGGAGAAACTTTTTATTATCCTTGATAATTTAATCTCGAATGCGGTGAACTATACGCCTAGATCTGGTCAAATTAACATTACAACCAATATAGAAAAAAACTGGTTTATTATCGACGTTTCAGATAATGGTCCAGGCTTAGCCAAAGGCGATTTTGAAAAAATATTCGACCCATTCTATCGTGGCAAAGCAGTTGATAACGGTTTAATTAAAGGCAGCGGATTAGGCCTCACTATTGTTAAAGATATTGTAGAAACACTAGATGGCAATATTAATTTAATCGCCTCAAAACAAGGCGCACATTTTAGCGTACACTTACCCAACAACCATTCAGAACTAGTGAAAGATTAATGCGTATTAAAAGAATCTCCATTTTCGTGATTACCCTAAGTTTTTTGTCTGCATGTGCAGCCAATGCTGAAACACAACTTAGTAATAATGACCAGTCAATCAGCCAACCAGAAAGTGGTTTCAAGTTTTCTCCTATTGCACATGGACACACGGCTGAGCTGCTACAGTTTATTACTCACTACACAAAACTAAACGAAACAGAGCAACAGACTGCTTATATGGCCGTCGTGCAAGCCTTAGCAGAAAATCCTGATGATCTTAAGCTAAAAATCAAACGAGCGGCCATCTTAGCGGTTCCGAACAGCGTCCAGCGTGATAGCAAGCTAGCTCAACAATATCTAAACGCCTTGCTAGCGGATGAACAACTAAGTGAATCTAATCAAAGCTTGGTGCAACTAATACATGCCTTTACGTTAGATCACCAAAACCAAGTCAAAAAGTCTAATGCGATTACAAAAAAAGCAGATAGTTTAAAGAAGAAAAATAAGGCCCTGAGTCGTAAGCTCAATGATATTAAAAATATTGAGAAAACCATGATTGAACGTAACGCACAGACAGCAAAACCATAGCCCATGGATCAACCCACTATTTTGATCGTTGATGACGATCCTGATATTCTAAAATTAATCGGCTTACGCTTAGGTGCAGCTGGCTATAACACCGTCGCAGCAAACAATGGTGAAGAAGCCATGGCTGCCATCGCATTAAAACGGCCTGACCTGATTGTTAGTGATTTACGTATGCCTGCAATGGACGGCATGGCATTACTCGATGCTGTACATAAGCTGCACCCGACATTACCGATGATTATTCTAACGGCGCATGGCTCTATTCCAGATGCTGTCAATGCAACGCAACGTGGTGCCTATAGTTTTCTAACGAAACCCTTTGATAGCCAAGAGTTATTACAGCTAGTTGCGTCTGCTTTGCGCATGAGCGGCTCACATAATGCGTCTGATGTGACCAATGACGATGATTGGCGCAGCGCTATCCTTACACGTAGCCCACAGATGGAAAGCTTATTAGGTGAAGCCAAACTCGTTGCAATGACAGATGCGAGTGTCTTTATCCAAGGAGAGAGTGGATCAGGTAAAGAGCTCCTCGCACGTGCCATCCATAATGCAAGCGCTAGAAAAGAAAAACCGTTTGTCGCCATTAACTGCGGGGCAATACCAGAAAACTTACTTGAATCAGAGCTGTTCGGACATAACAAAGGTGCATTTACTGGCGCTGTCAGCAATCATGTTGGTTTGTTTGAGAGTGCACATGGCGGTACATTATTCCTAGATGAAATTGGCGATATGCCACAACCGCTACAAGTCAAAGTATTACGCGCATTACAAGAACGCATTATCCGCCCAGTAGGCAGCACGCAAGATGTGAATATTGATGTCCGCGTGATCTCAGCGACACACAGAGCATTATCTGATGAAATGCGTGCTGGTCGCTTCCGCGAGGATTTGTTTTACCGCATTAATGTAGTGAGCCTTGACATTCCTTCTCTAGCGAACCGTAGGGAAGATATCAGCCTACTGGCCAATCATTTTGTGAACATCTTTAACGGTAAATATAATAAAGATGTACAAAGCTTTGCACCAGAAGCACTAGAGACGCTTATTGCTGCAGAGTGGCCTGGGAATGTCAGGCAATTACAAAATGTGATTGAACAAACCATTGTATTGGCAACCACGCAAATCATTAGCGTGAATTTACTTGAGAAAGCTTTGCAAGAAACCGCCAACACCATCATCCCACTCGACATGGCTAAACAACAGTTCGAACAGAACTATTTAATTAATATATTAAAAGCCACGCAAGGCAATGTGGCACAGGCCTCAAAGTTAGCCAAACGTAATCGCACTGAATTTTATCGGTTACTAGAACGCCATCACATCCAGCCAAACTCCTTTAAAAACAATAACTAAGCCAACACCTGTCTATTTGTCGTTATTTAGCGACAAATAAATATCTTATTTTTCAATAACTTACAATATACACTTGTATTATGTCGCCATTCGACGACAGATGTTGCAACAAGCTACTTAATAAAAAACATAAGTTATTGATTATTAATAACTAAAAAAGTTGGCACGCTATTCGCTAATAAATAACCGTAACCAAAAGTTACATAAGATGTGAATAAGAAAAGGGAGTAGTCAAATGAAAGTAAATGTTTCAAATAAATATAGCATGCACTTAATAAGCATTGCGGGGCTACTCTTAACAATTGGGTCAACGACTGCAATATCCGCAGAAGTTGGTGAGATTGTGAAAGATACAACACCAATTAAAAAGGTAATTGCAAAAGCACCTTCAGATATTGGTTTTAGAACATTAGATGATGACCAAAATGGCAAAATTTCTCTAAAAGAAGCGCGTAAAGACCCCGTTTTAATTGAGAAGTTTAATAACACAGATGTTAACCAAGACGGCATCATCACAGTAGACGAATATGCAATGTTTGCAGTGAAAGTGAACAAAGCAACAAACGTCAATTAAGGAATTATATTAATAATAAGACTTTTTAGTTATTTGTGGCTTCCCCCCCTGAAAGTCACAAGTTATAAAGGCTACCTTTCGAGGTAGCCTTTTTTTTATCCTAATTTATTAGAACCTCTTTTATTGATAATCAAATTCGCATTGCCTGTTTTCGTCATTCCATCGGCCACCGTGATCAAGACACTTATCAATATCCCAAGATTCACACCCATTTAAAATAATACAAAAAAATATAGCTACTAATCGCTTCCCCGCTATAAATTTCATAGTACTTTTCAGTAGCTAAACAGAAAATGGGTATGCAATCGGTTCATGGCATTGATAACCTTCTAGTGTAAAGTCATCAACGGTAACCCATGTTTCTAAATCTTTTAAGCTTTTAATATCAGGGTTGATGGTCAGTTTGGGTGCGTCAAACGGCTCACGCTTTAACTGCACCTCTTGCATCAAGGTAAGTTGGTCTTCATAGATATGGGCATTCACCAACTTATGATAGGCCTTACCCGGCTTCTTGCCTGTAATTTGCGCCATAATAGCCAACAAGAAATACACTTGCACCATATTGAAGTTCAAGCCAAGTGGGACATCGCAACTGCGCTGGGTGCTATTGAGGTATAGCGTATCACCCAGCAAAGAGAAGTGATGGCTATACATACATGGTCTTAAACAACCCATATGAAACACGCCAGGATGGTAGAAAGTGAGTATTTCACCCCGGTCATCAATGCCTTTTTCTAAGTCATCGACAATTTTCTTGAGCAAGTCGATGCTACCGCCATCAGGTTTCGGGAAATTACGCGCAACCTTACCATAAATAAAACCGCAATCATCCTCCCCTTTCCGATAAGGGTTTTCCAACCATGCTGGGTTAAGGTTGGCATTTGCATCCCAAGTCTTGGTGCCTAGCTTTCTAAAGTCATCGGCTGAATCATAGCCGCGCAAATAGCCAATCATTTCAGCGATAGCGGATTTAAAATAGCTTTTACGCGTGGTGACTAAAGGAAATTTTTCCTCATCAACATCATAGGTTAAATCTGCATTAATCACGGTCAGGCATTTTTTACCTGTTCTTTTGTTTTCAACCCAAACACCATCATCCACGATGCGATGGCATAAGTCTAAGTATTGTTTCATGCGCGCTTAATCAACTGCTTTTGCAATGAAGGATTTAATAGTGTCTGCACTTGAGTCCATTACCGTAAACTTCTGTGGTAAATCTTCAATGCCTTTTAAGCTATCAGGTCTTGGTGGCACATCGCCTAAAGCTTCAACCAACGCATCTTCAAATTTAGCGGGCAAGGCTGTTTCTAGCACCACCATTGGCTTGGCCTTATCTTTGTGCTCTAAAGCGACTTTTAAGCCGTCAGCGGTGTGTGTGTCGATAATGACGCCGTATTTTGCATTGGTTTCACGAATGGTTTGCATTCTAGCTGCGTGATTACTACTACCAGAGACGAAACCAAAGCTCGCGACTTTATCCATCATGCCTTTAATATCAAATGCACCACCTTGGTCAACTTCACGCCATAAGGTACGCACTTTTTCACCGTCTTGATCCAACAAGTCATAAACAAAGCGCTCAAAGTTAGAGGCTTTGCTGATATCCATTGAAGGGCTAGATGTATGGTAAGTATTTTCAGAACCACGTGGACGATAAATACCTGTTTTAAAGAACTCATCTAAGACGTCATTCTCATTGGTCGCCACCACCAGCTTATCGATAGGCAGTCCCATCATGCGCGCAATATGGCCTGCGCAAACATTACCAAAATTGCCAGATGGCACAGTAAAGTCAACTTGCTGCGCGTTATCATCAGTCGTCGCAAAGTAGCCTTTAAAGTAATAAATCACTTGTGCAACAATGCGCCCCCAGTTAATAGAATTCACCGCACCAATTTTATATTTGGCTTTAAAGTCAGCATCATTGGAGACCGCTTTCACCATGTCTTGGCAATCATCAAACACGCCTTCAACCGCAATATTGTAGATATTGTCATCTTGTAGGCTAAACATTTGCGCTGTTTGGAAGCGGCTCATCTTTTTGTGTGGTGAGAGCATAAAAACGCGTACGCCTTTTTTGCCACGCATGGCATATTCAGCAGCAGAACCCGTATCACCAGATGTCGCGCCTAAAATATTAGTCGTTTCACCTTTTTTATTGAGCACATATTCGAATAAGTTACCGAGCAACTGCATGGCCATATCTTTAAAAGCCAATGTTGGCCCATTCGATAGCGATAGCAGGAATAAGTTATCTTCTAGCTTAACAGTTGGCGTAATCTCTTCCGCATTCTGATTATCACGGGTGAATTGATAGACCTCAGCCGTATAAGTTTTATCAATAATTGCGCGCAAGTCAGCTGATGGAATGTCTTCTTCGCTGACTAGCCGCGTCAAAATAGCAAAAGCTAAGTCACGATAGTTCATCCCACGCATTTCGCTCAAATCCGCATCTGTGAATTGCGGATAGGTTTCTGGTAGATACAAACCACCATCAGGCGCTAAACCGCCAAGTAAGACATCGTTAAAACTTAATGCGGGTGATTGTCCACGCGTACTTGTATATTTCATACTTACCCTAATGCTTCCATGCGTAATTTAACCAATTTGCCTGTAATGGTTGGCAGTGCTTCTAACGCTACAATCGCAGCATCCATATTTTTCTCGACGGTCACATCCGTTAATATGACGAGATCAGATGCTGACTTTTGTACGATCTGTTTAATGGCGATCTTATACTCTGCCATCACTTTCTCAATATCTGCGGATGCTGCGGATTGATCTGTTGCGTTAGCTCGTAAATAGTAAGCACTTTCGACCACCTCAATAGGCAAGACAGCAATATCTTGCACTTGATCAACTTGATAGCCTAATGCAGCAGGTCGTTCGCTTTCATCAGCACCCATCAGCCTTGCCACATCCACTAAGTCAGCCACAACCGCACTTGCAGTAGGCTCTGCGCCAGCACCCGCGCCGTAATATAGGGTGGGGCCGACAGCATCACTTTGCACAGCAACCGCATTCATTGCACCATCCACACTAGCCACTAACTGGTCAGCCGGAATCAATGTTGGATGCACGCGCAGTTCAACATCTTTGTCTGTGCGTTTGGTAATGCCTAACAACTTCATGCTATAGCCGAGTGTTTGCGCATATTGAATATCCGTTTGGGCGATTTGCGTAATGCCTTCTGTATAGGCCTCATCAAACTTGAGTGGCATACCAAAAGCAATCGCAGACATAATCACCAATTTGTGTGCTGCATCAATGCCTTCAACGTCAAATGTAGGGTCTGCTTCTGCATAACCTAAACGCTGCGCCTCACCAATCACATCTTGGTAAGCTAAGCCTTTATCACGCATTTCAGTCAGAATGTAATTTGTCGTGCCATTTAAAATACCTGCCACCCACTGATGACGATTAGCCGTTAACCCTTCTCGAAGGGCTTTGATAATTGGAATACCACCAGCAACTGCAGCCTCGTAAGCGACCATCACACCAGCTTTTGTCGCTGCTGCAAAAATCTCATTACCGTGTAAAGCGATTAAGGCTTTATTGGCAGTCACCACATGTTTGCCGTTTTCAATCGCTTTTAACACAACGTCTTTGGCGATGGTATAGCCACCAATAAGCTCTACCACTACATCAACATCAGGGCTACTCACCAAGGCAAAGGCATCATCAGTAACCGTTGTTTTACCATTGGTTAATTCATTTGCGCGATCAATATCCTTGTCTGCCACTAGCGCCACATTCACATCAACACCAATACGGCGAGAAATCTCCTCTGCATTGCGTGTTAGTACAGTATAGGTTCCGCCTCCCACGGTTCCTAAACCTACAATCCCTACATTTAGCTTCTTCAAACTTTTGCTCCAAATTTCATTCTATAATTCTTTAAAAAGCGGGCGATACGTTCAATCGCCACAGTCAAATCGTCGACATTCGGTAAAAACACCACCCGGAAGTGGTCAGACGTTTTCCAATTAAAACCTGTGCCTTGTACAAGCAGCACTTTTTCTTCTTCTAACAACTCTAAGATAAACTGTTGATCATCCTCAACCGGATATATTTCAGGGTCTAACTTAGGAAATAAATACAAAGCTGCTTTAGGCTTGACACAACTCACGCCCGGTATCGCTGTTAGCATCTCGTAAGCCAAATCCCGCTGCTTACATAAGCGTCCACCAGGGGCAACCAAATCATCAATACTTTGGTACCCACCTAAAGCCGTATGTATCGCGAGTTGGCCCGGCACATTACTACACAAACGCATTGATGCCAGCATATTGAGACCTTCAATATACTCTTCAGCATGTTCTTTATCGCCTGAGATCACCATCCAACCAGCGCGATAACCGCAAGCACGATAGTTTTTAGATAAGCCATTAAAGGTCACAATCAACACATCTTCAGCCAACGATGCGATGGAGATATGCTCATGCCCATCGTAGAGCACTTTATCGTAGATCTCATCAGCAAACAGGACTAAGCCATGGTGTCTTGCAATATCAATTAAACCCTCAAGCGTTTCTTTGGGGTACAAGGCACCTGTCGGATTATTTGGGTTAATCACGACAATGGCGCGTGTATTGGCATTAATCTTAGACTCTATGTCCGCTAAATCAGGCAGCCAATCATTCTCTTCATCACAAATATAGTGCCTTGCCTCACCACCAGCTAAGGTTGCTGCAGCCGTCCATAATGGGTAGTCCGGTGCTGGCACTAGCACTTGATCGCCATTGTTCAACAAGCCTTGCATTGCCATGACAATCAATTCTGAAACACCATTACCAATAATAATGTCATCCACTGTCACGCCTGACACATGCTTTGTCTGCGTGTAGTGCATAATGGCCTTACGTGGCTCAAACAAACCAGGACTATCTGTGTATCCAGCTGAGATACCAATATTACGCATCACATCTTGCTGAATCTCTTCAGGCACCTCAAAACCGAACACAGCAGGATTCCCGATGTTCAGCTTGATAATACGCTGCCCTTCTTCCTCCATTTCACGCGCACGCTCAAGCACTGGCCCACGAATGTCATAACAAACGTTATCCAGTTTATGTGATTTTTTTAGCTTCTCTTTGGTGGGTGTTTTCATATTCGCAACGTCATTATAACAATGCTACGCATAGCCATTCATGACCTGCTGATTTTTAAAAGATGATAGTTTACCTTGTGAGCCCCTATACAAGCAACGAAACTCTACATAGTCAGCCTAAAGAAAACTGAAATAAATCATAGAATTTGGTTAAAATAAACCCATGAAATTGCACTTAACTCAATCTGAAGGCAACAATCTGATTACAGGCTACGGCGATGACTACATTGAAGTCAACAAACAACGTTATTCACAAGCTGTTGTCGTGATGGCTGATCGCTTAAGCTTGGATTGGCCTGCTAGCAGCTTTGACGCATTATCAGAAGCGCATTTCAATGCGCTACTCGCCTTAGCGCCAGATGTCGTACTACTAGGCACTGGTCGCAAACATTGTTTCGCGCACCCAAGGCTTACTGCCAAGCTGGCTGAAAAAAATATTGCGGTTGAATGCATGACTACAGACGCTGCATGCAGAACTTACAACATCTTGATGAACGAAGGGCGAAACGTCGCAGCAGCCCTGCTATTAGACGCCTTTAATTAACGCTATTGCGGCGTCAACGTGAGCTGCAAGCCTTGATTGGTTACAACCATGTCTTTCGGACTATATTGCGTGCCGGCAAACTGCAAGTCTTCTGGTTTGACTTTATACAGCGTGAGCCCATTCAACATTTCACCACCAACCGTTTTGGCTAATGCATTCAGCACATCATTAAACTTGTTGTCTTCACCACCCACATTAAAGCTCTCTACTTTTGGGTCATCTAAAATAATGGCACTTTTGACTGGGTCAAAACGTAGTTTACCGGAGATGCCTAACTTGCCAGCAAGAGATTCATCGAACAATTGACTAGAAAGCTTGGTATCCATTGTGGTAGTCATCCGCCCTGTTGTTTCATCAAACGTCACTAAAGAATTCGACAAATTAACATCAAATACTTTCAACAATGAAATAGGCACAGCGAGCTTCTCATTAAGCTTTTCAGCAATCTGGTCGCCAGTGACGTTTACAGTACGATCGCCCAACATCGTGGCACAACCCACAACGAATAGTGCAAGCAAGGTAATTAAACTATTTCTCATAGCACTCTCTTTATTAAAATTACTAATTCAGCGCTATTAACGTGCTTATAAGTTTTTGGTTGATAGCGTTAATGTCGCATTAGTGCCGCCGAACCCAAAGCTATTGGATAATGCCGTCTCGATTTTGACATTATCAATACGTTTGGTTGCAATAGGCAAATCACCAGCCGCCTCATCTAAGGTTTCTACATTAGCCGATGCCGCAATAAAGTCATTTTCCATCATAATGAGTGTGTAAATAGCCTCATTAACGCCAGCAGCACCTAAGGCGTGACCACTCAATGATTTTGTCGATGCGATTGCTGGAATATCACCGTATTGACCATCATTAAACAAGGCATTAATCGCCTCTAACTCTTTAGTATCGCCCACGGGTGTACTAGTCCCATGCGTATTGATATAGTCGACATGATCAATACCCTCTAGCGCTAGCTTCATACAGCGTTCCGCACCCTCTCCGCTTGGTGCAACCATGTCATAACCATCTGATGTCGCGCCATAGCCAACAACCTCTGCATAGATTTTTGCGCCACGTGCTTTGGCATGCTCATACTCTTCTAAGATAACAATGCCACCACCGCCAGAGATAACAAAACCATCGCGGTTCGCATCATAGGTACGTGAAGCTTTATCAGGTGTGTCGTTATATTTACTGCTGAGTGCGCCCATGGCATCAAATAAGTAACTCATGGTCCAATGTTCTTCTTCACCGCCGCCAGCAATAATGACATCTTGCTTGCCCAGTTGAATTTGCTCAACACCTGCACCAATACAATGCGCACTAGTGGAACAAGCTGAGCTAATGCCATAATTAATACCTTTAATTTTAGCGCCTGTGGCAAGTACAGCAGCAATACCGCTACTCATGGTTTTGGTCACCATATATGGGCCAACGCGACGGATGCCCTTTTCAGCTAAGGTATCGGTACCTTGTAGCATGCTTTCTGTTGATGTTCCGCCAGCTCCAACAATCAAACCCGTACGCACGTTAGAAACAAGCTCCTCTGGCATATTGGCATCTGCAATGGCTTGCTGCATGGCTAACCATGCGTAAGCGTGGCCTTTCGCCATAAA
>SPJK01019473.1_pt1 | contig 10807 bp, 9 predicted proteins | sample 3741771 | NCBI WGS metagenome assembly SPJK01 (sample SAMN10925997, study PRJNA522277) | cold seep metagenome | isolation source: Elba SIP-enriched marine methane seep metagenome, extraction at timepoint T2 | place: Italy: coast of Elba, Mediterranean Sea
GGTCCCCCGCTTTCCCCCGTAGGGCGTATGCGGTATTAGCGTGCGTTTCCACACGTTGTCCCCCTCTACTAGGCAGATTCCTATGCATTACTCACCCGTCCGCCACTCGTCATCTGGAGCAAGCTCCAATGTTACCGTTCGACTTGCATGTGTTAAGCATACCGCCAGCGTTCAATCTGAGCCATGATCAAACTCTTCAGTTTAATATGCTCGATGCTCTCGCATCGTATCTCTTTGACTCTAGTGCTTCTGTTGACGTTAATTTTGAATTGACGTTAATATCTGCATTGAGTCCTTTTCTTTACTGCTAAAAAGTCCCTCACAGATACCCACACAAATTATTTCGATTCGTTGTTAAAGAGCGTGTCGGCTAACCGACCAGTCATCGCCTGACTGAGCTTGACTATTATATACATCTTTTATTTTCTGTCAAATTTTATTTGAAAAAATTTTGATTTTTTTCTTCCATATCGCTCAATTTATAGCTAAATAGCTGATATTTTAGAAAACTTTCTTTTTCCAACTTGATAAATATGTTTTGTACCCATGGTAACAATAGTTTTCGGGTCTGAAACTTTTTCGCCATCAATTTTCACAGCACCTTGTTTGATCATACGAATTGCTTCAGAAGTGCTTTTTGTTAAATCAGCTTCTTTCAATACACTTGTTATCTGCATCCCTTTCTCAGAAACAATGATCTCAATTTCGGCTATATCATCTGGCATGCTACCTTTCTTAAATCGTGCTTCAAATTGCTCTAATGATTTTTCTGCCAAACTTAAAGAATAAAAGCGCTCAACAATTTCCATTGCCAGCTTCACTTTATAATCTCTTGGATTTTCACCATTTTTACAATTATCCCGCCATTGCTCTATAGTTGTTAACGGCTGAAAACTCAGCAATTCAAAATAACGCCACATCAATTCATCTGATACTGACATGATTTTTCCAAACATTTCGTCAGGCTTATCTGCAATACCTATATAGTTGTTAAGTGATTTGGACATTTTTTGCACACCATCCAACCCTTCTAATATAGGCATAGTCATAACAACTTGTGGACTTTGACCATAAATTTCCTGTAATTGCCTGCCAACCAACAAATTGAATTTTTGATCAGTCCCGCCTAATTCAACATCGGCTTGCATTTGCACAGAATCATAACCCTGGATTAATGGGTAGAGAAATTCATGTATGGCAATTGGTTGCCCACCTTTATAGCGTTTATTAAAGTCATCCCGCTCTAACATTCTGGCTACTGTATGCTTTGCTGCTAATTGAATTAGCTCAGCAGAACTCAATTTTTCCATCCAGCTGGAGTTAAATACAACCTGGGTCTTGTCTGGATCTAGAATTTTAAACACCTGATCCTGATAGGTTTGTGCATTTTCCATCACCTCTTCTTTAGTCAGGGGCTTGCGTGTTATGTTTTTTCCCGTTGGATCACCAATCATCCCGGTAAAATCACCTATTAGAAACAATACTTCATGACCATAATTCTGAAACTGCTTCAATTTATTTATAAGCACGGTATGACCGAGATGCAAATCTGGCGCAGTAGGATCAAACCCGGCTTTTATTTTTAAAGGCTGGCCTTTTTCCAACTTCTTAATCAGTTCAGATTCAACCAGAATTTCCTGGACGCCTCGTTTTAATTCTGTCAACATCTCGTTTTGCAATGTTTTCTCCAAATAAAAAATATAATAGCTATGAACAAACCACAGTTATCTAATAAATAAAGTTGTTTCGATTCAGTTTCTCAAGACTGGTGAAAGCAGGGATGCTGTCACCAAGGCTACAGGGATGTATTTACGACATGTCTTGTGAAGCTGAATGGAAACAACCTGGGGTTTGTATAGAGTCATGAAAAATATTAATCTTTTGCCCTTCATTAACCAGCGGTAACCAAAAACCTGATCGCATCAAGTCTTAATTTTGCCTGATTGATAGATTGATGCATCGCCAAAACTTTTTCTTTATATTGATTAATTTCAGCGTCCTTGATCCCTGGATTAATTTGCTTTAACCTTACCAGTCTTTTAATTTCTGTTGTCATTTTCTCCAGCATCTGTTTGCTGGCATTCGCTTGATATTGCTGCATTGTTTGTTCAGCTACTTTTTCTGCCTGCGCTATTAATTGCTGAACTGTTTCTTTTTGGCTGTTAAAAAATTGAACCAACTGCTGTTTTTCTATTTTGTCATCAATTTCAAGCAAACTATCATGCGAGACAAATTCAGTCAGATTTTTTCCATTCTGATCAATCATAATGCGAATGGGAGTTGGTGGCAGAAAACGCCCTAGTTGTAACTTTGAAGGTGCACTGCACTCCAGAACAAATATAATTTCAAGAAAAAAACACCCCGTTTCTAGCTCGGGATGTGAAATTATACTAATCGCCGAATTACCTGTTTCACTGGATAAAACCAGGTCAGTAGTCGCTGAGAACAACGGATGCTCCTGAGTAAGAAACAACATATCTTCTCTGGCTAATGCTTTCTGCCTATCAACAGTTAAGGTTAAACCATCGTCCCCCAGCAACGGGAAATTGGACAAGCGCATATTTTCACCAGCTCTCAGGATATAACTGTCCGCTGAATGTTCTTCGATTTCCACACCAAATGAATCCAATAACAACTCCATGTATGGCCATAAATCAGGATCATTATCCAATTCAGATATTTCAGACCGTAACTTTTTCGCCTTATCGATTCGACATGAATTCAGCTCTAATAATTGATCCCGCCCTTGATTCATCTCCCTTTCCAAACGGGTTTTCAATTTCAAAGTGGTTTCTACAAATTTATCAATCGCCTGATCATCTGCTTCAGAAAAAAAAGATTTCAGATCCACATTTAATTGCCTGACCACTTCAGCCGCAGAAGAAGAATTGACACTAAAAATGTCAAACCCGTCTTGATACCATCTATATAAAAAATGCTCATAAGACTTTGGAATAAATGGAATATGTATCTGGATCGCTTCTTGCTGACCTATCCTATCCAAACGCCCAATTCGCTGCTGCAACAAATCAGGATGGTCAGGCAAGTCAAATAATATCAAATCATGTAAAAACTGAAAATTCCTGCCTTCACTTCCAATTTCTGAACTGATTAATAAGGGTGATACACATTCTTCATCTGCAAAATATGCGGCTGCCCTGTCTCTGTCAACAATACGCATGCCTTCATGAAACGCAGGGATTATCATATTAAACTGCTGATTTAAAACTTCCTGTAACTGCAAGACGGTTTCGACTGTCTTACAAATCAACAAGCCTTTTTTCTGTTCAGTTTTTAAATTATCCACCATGCCACATAACCAGTTCAAAGCAAGGTCTTTAATTTTAGGAAATCGATCTGATAACTGCTCTAAAGGATAAGCATGACAGTGCCGAACAGGAAACCCTTTGACTGTCTGACGTGAATTTCTGAATAATACCCGTCCTGTGCCATGATGATCCATTAACAACTGAATAATTTCTTCTTTCCTATCCTCGTGATCCGACTTCCCCTTAAGCCGACTTTGCAACGCAGCAAACTCTGATTCCCCTAATACTGACTGCAATTGTTGATAGTCTTTTACGTTTAGCTTTTCGCTTTGGAGAATTGAATTGGCCAGACTGGCTACAGGTTCAAACTGACTCACTTCCTGCAAGTACTGCTGAAAAGAAAAAAAACGATCCGGGTCTAATAATTTCAACCGGGCAAAATGACTTTCTTTTCCCATTTGTTCTGGCGTGGCAGACAATAAAATTAAAGCGGGGGTTTTATCGGCTAATTGTTCAACGAATTCATATTCTGCACTCGGATTTTTTTCACTCCACACCAGGTGATGCGCCTCATCAATAACAATTAAATCCCATTCAGCAACCAACGCCTGTTTAGATCTTAGTGGATTTCTTGAAAAAAACTCCTGAGAACATAAAACAAGCTGCTCTGAAAAAAAAGGATTTTCTTCTTCAATTGCCTGACAACGCTCTTCATCAAATAAACTGAATCGCAAATAAAAACGCCTGATCATCTCAACCAACCATTGATGCATCAAACTTTCGGGCACTATAATTAATACTCTCTGACTTAAGCCATGCAATAACCGGTAGTTAAGAATCATTCCGGCTTCAATTGTCTTACCCAGCCCGACTTCATCTGAAAGCATCACCCTAGGATGTACTCTGACTGCAACTTCATGAGCGATAAATAACTGATGAGGAATCAGTGCGGCACGCCCTCCCTGAAGCCCGTTGATTTCAGACTGGGACTGCTGTTGATGACGTTGCCATGTTTGATAACGCAATAGAAACCAGGATGCAGGATCATATTGCCCGGTAAACAACCGTTCCTGAGGCTTGTTGAACTGCAAATGGTGATTCAGCTCTGTTTCCAGCACCTGAAATTGATGTCCATTTTCATCCAAGCCCTGGTAAAGCAACAAGCCTTCATTTTCTACACAAGACTCAACTGTAACCTTAATGGAGTCACTGGTCTCAATCACATCGCCCACTGAAAATGCCACACGTGTTAATGGAGCATTATCAATTGCATAGACCCGCTTATCTCCAGTTGCAAAAAATACAAGACTAACACGACTGGTGGAGACATCCAAAACCAAACCCAAACCGAGTTCAGACTCTGTATTACTTATCCAGCGCTGGCCAGGAACAAAAAAACTCATCAATTATATGTCTCTGGAATGACCTGTAATATCATGCTTGGATGATTTTTGAAATTCCAACTGATTCTCTTAGTTTCTGCATAAAAGGGATACTAAATTCTCTTGCCTTGGCGGCGCCTTCCTGCAATTGCTCTTCAATATGTTCTGGTGCATCCATCAATGCCTGATAACGCTCACGTGCAGGCGTAATTTCTTCGTTAATTTTTTCAAACAAGGTTTTCTTCATTTCTCCCCAGGCAATTCCCTCAGCATAGCGCTGGCGTATTTCAGCAACCTCTGCATCTGAGGCAAATGCTTTGTAAATCCCATACAAAGTGCAATTGTCAGGGTCTTTAGGGGCACCTGGCTCCAATGAATTAGTTTTTATTTTATTAATCAACTTTTTAAACTTTTTTTCTGTTTCAAAAAGCGGAATGGTGTTGTTATAGCTTTTGCTCATTTTACGCCCATCCAGTCCAAGTATGGTCGCAGCATTATCATCAACAACGGCCTCTGGTATAGAAAAATGTTCACCATAGATATGATTGAAACGATTGGCTATATCTCTTGCCATTTCTATATGTTGTATCTGGTCTTTCCCTACCGGCACTTTAGTTGCGTTAAACATCAACATATCTGCTGCCATCAATACTGGATAGCTAAAAAGCCCCATGTTAATGCCTTTGTCAGGATCAAGCCCTCCTGCTTCCTCATTTTCTGCAACAGCTGCCTTATAGGCATGCGCTCTATTCATTAAACCTTTGGCACAAACACAGGACAGCATCCAACTCAATTCCATAATTTCCGGCACATCAGACTGCCGATAAAAAACCGCATTTGAAGTATCCAGCCCCAACGCCAGCCATGTTGCAGCGATCTCCCGGCTGGATTGCCTGACCCGATCCGGCTCATGACATTTGATCAATGCATGAAAATCTGCCAGAAAATAAAAAGGTCTGACATTTTCGTCTTTACTTGCCTCAATTGCTGGCCTGATCGCTCCAGCATAATTACCCAGGTGAGGGGTACCTGTTGTTGTTATTCCTGTCAGGACAATTTCTTTGCTCATAATGTCTAGCCTGAACCGCCGTCTCCCAAACCAAAATTGATAGATTTTACACAAAAACACTGCTTTAGTCAGATAATATGCCCTGAAAAAGCTCCCCAGTCATATTTATTCGGATTAATACATCAAATTCTTGTAGAATCAGGGGTTCTTAGACTAAGCTGCAAAAATATTCTAGTTTGATTCAATTACAACAGACTCCTTTGTCAATCAGCCCATAACTTGCCCATTAGAAATTTTAACCACTTTTGTGAAGTGAGCACGGAATTTGTATGCTAGAGTTACGCATTTTCAAATCAACGTCTATAATGTTTTGAAAGATGTTTAATGAGGATAAAAAATGTTGGAATATGATGAAAAACGCGACTATATCCGTATGGATGTTGATTGTGATATTACCTACAAAATGGCTGACTCGAATGATATAAAAACGGGTCATTGTACGTCCTTAAGTGGCGCCGGCATATCATTTCTCGCAGAATGTGATTATCCACCGGGTATTGCGATGGAAGTCAAGGTGTTACCAAAAAATTCAGTTACACCTCCGATGACCGCATTTATTGAAGTCGTTCGCAGTAATGCGAACGAAAACGGTTCTTATGAAATTGCTGCAACCATAAAAAGTCTAAAATAAAATTTTCAGGACTCTGCATTTCAATTTTATATGTACTCAATCACAAAAGAAGTTTATTTCTGTTATGGACATCGGCTCATGAATCATCCAGGTAAATGTAAACATATTCATGGCCACAGTGTAAAAGCGTCAATAACCATCAAACAGGCTGAGCTGGATTATCAAGATATGGTTTGCGATTTTTCAGAGATAAAAACCATTGCAGAAAACTATATCAACGAGACTCTCGATCATAATTTTATCGTTCAGGAAGATGACCCGATCATACCGATGTTAAAACAACAAAATGAACGTTTTATGGCAATTCCTGACCATCCTACTGCCGAAATTCTAAGTAAATTAATTTTCGACCACTTGACCAGTAAGGGGTTAAACGTAAACCAGGTAAAGCTCTGGGAAACATCCAGTGCTAATGCGTGTTATAGCCTGACCTAATTGCACATGAGTTATGTACAGCCTGTAAATACTGCAGAATGCCTAGAAAAGCTCTATGAATCAAATTTCAATAAACTGTTTTCTTTGATTCCAGATCTCTGTTCGTTTCAAATTCATGCCATTGCCGTAAAAAAAAACAAACCAACGCTTTATTTAAAAGTGCTGGAACGTTCCAGACACACACTCACAATTGAACTAACCCACCAATTTGACACGGATTTTAAAAAATTCTTTTTACCCGCTGTCACAATCCGTATTTATCTGGATGCCAAATTAGTAGAAGTGCTGAACGATCATGCAAGAAACCACGTTTCACGAGTTTATAAAGACCCAGGTAGAAGCGTAGAAATACGGAACTACAAATGGCGATTAAATTATTTTTTGCAAAAATGGCTGGATCATTGTCTGGACATGCAATACTCCTTCAGCAACAAACCCTTAGTTGCTGAAATCAAGTAACCTGCCTTTTCAGACAAAACTTATGCTAAATCCCTTACTTTTTAGCAATACTGGACCATGCCGCAAGCCAGGCTTGTGCATGATAACTCTCAGCATTCCTTGATAAATCACCGGCTAAAACCATATTCAAGGTATGACTGATAATGCCAAAAAAATAGCTATAGGCCAATAATGGATCTATAGAACGGATCTCACCTTCTTTTATCCCATTTTGAATCACTTTTCTAATTTTATTAAAGGGCGCAGACTCCAATAAAGCATTGCTATCAGGTAAAATTTCTTTAATATTGACTAAGAACAGAAATTTTACGACTTCAGGCGCCTCATCGGTTAACTTGAACAACAAATCAACTATTTCCCGCAACTGCTCCGAAGCTTTACGGTTTCTGCGCCTGATATCATCAATCGAAATACTCAAACTATCCAGAATATGCGAATTTAAAGCTTCTGCAATTGCCTGTTTGTTTTTAAAATGTTGATAAATACATCTGCTTGTTTTTAAACCGACGACGTTGTTGATATCTGTCAAGGAGGTGTTGAAGTAGCCTTTTTCAGAAAATAATTTCAACGAAGCCAATAAAATCTCATCCTGCGTTACTGACTTTTTCTCACTACTGGTTGTTTCTTTTTCCATTTATTCATTCTTATACGATTCGTTATTATTGTTATTCATTCAGCGTGGTCATAGCTGCCGATAAATAATTCACCATAGACCACAAGGTTAGCAATGCGGAGATATATAAAAACCAATACCCCATTAAATTCACTGGCAACCCAAATAAATCTTCTCCATACAGCAACATCGTAATTGCTGTCATCTGAGCAGTTGTTTTCCACTTACCCAAGGTTGATACTTTAACTTTTGCTCTTTGCCCAATCTCTGCCATCCATTCTCTTAAAGAAGCAATTGTAATTTCTCTACCGATAATAATTGCTGCTGCAATAGTTAACATGGAGTTTGCTTGCACTTGAACGATCAATATCAATACAAACGCAACCATTAATTTATCTGCAACCGGATCCAAAAAGGCTCCAAATGCCGTTTCCAGTTGCATTTTCCGGGCAAGATAACCATCCAGCCAGTCTGTAATTGCTGCAACAAGAAAAATACCTGCACTTGCCACATTCGAATACTCCCAAGGCAAATAAAAAATCACAGCCAAAAGAGGAATCAGAGCAATTCGAAGTAAGGTTAATATTGTTGGTAAATTATATTCAATTGTCATCTCAATGATGAAAAGTATTATATATTTGTTCTGCTAATTTTCTGCTAATCCCATCAACACTGGAAAGCGCTTCTATTCCAGCATTTGAAACACCTTGCAATCCACCAAACTGTTTGAGTAAACGCTGCCTTCTTTTAGGCCCTAGACCCACGATATTCTCAAGTACCGACTGCTTCTTTGCTTTTCCGCGTCGTTGCCTATGCCCGGTAATAGCAAATCGGTGAGCTTCATCACGGATATGCTGGATGAGTAACAGCCCACTTGCTCCTGATGAAAAACAGCTTGGCTGCTTTTGTTCCAGCAGTATGATTTTTTCCATACCGGCTTTTCTGTCAGGTCCTTTTGAAACACCTACTATCATAACATCATTTAGCTGCAAATCCTCTAATGCCTTTTGCGCTTCTTTAACCTGACCCAGACCACCATCAATAAACAGAATATCCGGAGTGATGAATTCTCCTTTTTTAATGCGTTTAAATCGCCTGTATACTGCTTGATAAATTGCAGCATAATCATCCCCAGGCGTTATATTCTCTATGTTAAATCTTCGATAATCTGACTTCACCGGCCCGTTTTGATCAAAAACAACACAAGATGCAACCGTAAAATCACCCTGAGTATGACTGATATCAAAACACTCTAGTCGACCCGGCATTTCATCACAGCCCAGCTCTTCCTGCAAACTGATAAAACGTTCATAAATTCCTTTTTTATCGGCCATTTTTGCCAACAGCGCATTCTCTGAATTCATTTTAGCAATCTGCAACCATTTTAAACGCTCACCTCTGACGCGTTCGGTTACACAGACCTTATGCCCTGCTTTACTGGTAAGAACGTCTTCCATCAGTTCTAAATCATCAATACTGTCACTGATAATTAACTCATAGGGCAATTGTCTCTCCAAATAATATTGTGGAATAAAGGCTTTTAAAATAGCTGATGGCGAATAATCTTCAGACATTCTGGGAAAAAACTGCTTGGTTCCCAGGTTTTGTCCATTTCGTATAAAAAAAACCTGAACAACCGCAATACCCGCTCGACAAGAACAAGCTATTATGTCCACATCACCTTTCTCTCCATGCACATAATTTTTTTCCAATATAACGCGCAACTTACTAATCTGATCTCTATACAGAGCCGCTCGCTCAAATTCCAGAGACAGAGAAGCCTGTTCCATTTTTACGATTAGCTTATCAATCAGCAAATTTCCCTGCCCTTCTAAAAACAGCTTACTGTTTTCCAAATCTTCCTGATACTCATTCTGCGAAACCAGGCCAACACACGGGGCAGTACAGCGTTGAATCTGATATTGCAAACAGGGCCGCGCACGGTTTTTGTAATAAGAATCTTCACATTGCCTGACTGGAAAAATTTTTTGCAACTGTTTTAAGGTTTCTTTCACAGCACCGGCACTGGGATATGGACCAAAATAGTTTCCTTTTTTTGCTTTAGCACCACGGTGAAACGCAATACGAGGATAATTCTGATAACTGGATATGTATATATATGGGAAAGACTTATCATCGCGCAGACAAATGTTATATCGAGGCTTGTAACGTTTAACTAATTGACTCTCCAGGAGCAATGCTTCTCCTTCAGTCTGGGTAATAGTCACTTCTATTGAATTAATATTAGAAACCATTGCCTGTTGTTTGGGCGAAGCCTGCAGACGCCTAAAATAACTAGAGACTCGTTTTTTTAAATTTTTAGCCTTGCCTATATATAAAACTTCCTCCCGTTCATTCAGCATTTTATAAATACCAGGCCTTTCGGTCAGATTTTTTAAATACTCTTTTATATTAAATTCCGATAAAACCATATTCAATCAATACGATAAAAAATTAACTCAGATATTTTATCAGGACACCTATAAATTAAATCTAAGAAATTAAAAAGGTATATTGAATAATAATCTGGATAATCTACTGAAAAATGAAAAATAACTTAGCCATCTCAACAGGGGCTAAATTAATTCAGGATCGGCTCAAAGTGCCACTGGAAGAAAGGTTTTTCTGGATAAGCTGGAAAAAATCTGGGCTATTGTTTCTTAGGTTTTAAAGCAATACTAAAGAAAACCATTCTGCTACTATCAATTTTTTAATAACCAATAAAGACTATATAGCGAATTACAAATACTGAATGCTCCGATCAAATGTCCAACTTATAAAAAATTACCAAAAGTTAAGCTTTTATGTCAAAGCGTCAGTCATTTATATGATATAAAAATATTGTTTTGGTCTACATTGGATCTGATTCTTTTAATCGTTTCATCCAAAAAACAAGACAAGAACCAATAATAAGCAATAACAGCTGCAAATACCACCTGCTCCGCAATA
>SPJK01053752.1_pt1 | contig 10804 bp, 7 predicted proteins | sample 3741771 | NCBI WGS metagenome assembly SPJK01 (sample SAMN10925997, study PRJNA522277) | cold seep metagenome | isolation source: Elba SIP-enriched marine methane seep metagenome, extraction at timepoint T2 | place: Italy: coast of Elba, Mediterranean Sea
CGCATTTGGAGCGACAAAAAGGCGGTATTGGTTTGCGCGGCCCCGGTGAGACTCAGTTGGAAACAGACCGTCGTTTATTGGGGATGCGCATCAAGCAAATTCAACGCCGTTTGCAAAAGGTCGAAAAGCAACGCCATCAAGGCCGTCAAAAAAGAAAAAAGGCCGAGGTGCCGACTGTCGCATTAGTCGGTTACACCAATGCCGGTAAATCGACCTTGTTTAATGTCGCCACCCAGGCTGATATTTATGCGGCTGATCAGTTGTTCGCCACTCTGGATCCCACCTTACGCAATTTAGCCCTGAATAACGGCGCTGACTTGGTGATTGCCGATACCGTCGGTTTTATTCGCCATCTTCCACATGAATTGGTGGCGGCTTTTAAATCAACGCTTCAAGAAGCCAGTGAAGCGGATTTGCTTTTGCATGTGGTCGACGCCAACGCTGAAGACAGGGACGAAACAATCGCCCATGTTAATGAGGTGTTGGAAGAAATTGACGCTCATGAGATTCCGCAATTGCATATATATAATAAAATCGATTTGTTGGACAATGTTGAGCCTCATATTGATTATGACGATACCGGTAAACCGGTTCGGGTCTGGATGTCGGCTTTAAATGAAATCGGCTGTGATTTGTTAAAGACCGCATTAGCCGAGTTATTTGCCGGAACAAAAGTGAGGCGAAAATGTTTTATTCAAGCTCGGCAAGCAGGGGTCAGGGCCAAATTGTTTGATTTTGCAAAAATTTTACAGGAAGAAGTTAATGAAACCGGCGGCTGGGAAATGGCTGTGGAAATCGATAAAAAATATTTGGGGTTGTTGAAAGATATAAAAATAGAAGAATTAAGCTGAAATTCTAAAATTAAGTTAGAATAAAGAGTTTGTTATAAAGAATTTTGCACAGGGAAGTTTGTAAAATTACGATTAATAGGGATTTAAAAACAATATTATTTCCGATTGGAGCATTTAGTATGGCCTGGAATGAACCCGGTGGCGACAATAAAGATCCTTGGAGCGGACGAAACGATCAAAACGGCCCGCCTGACCTTGATGAAGCAATCCGTTCTATGCAAGAAAAATTAGGTGGTTTGTTTGGCGGCGGTTCCGGTGGCGGAGATCATCATGGCTCTTCTATGAAGGGCTTGGGGTTTTTGTTTGCCGGGGCTGCGCTTTTATGGGGTTTAAGCGGATTCTACATCATTGATGAAGGAACCCGCGGCGTTGAAACGCGATTCGGCGCTTATGTTGAGACTACTATGCCGGGTTTGAATTGGCATATTCCCAGACCCGTTGAAAAAGTTGAAATTGTCGACGTTAAGAAGCAACGTTTTATTGAGGTCGGTTATCGCTCCAGCGGCAGGCAAGGGGCCGGGTCGGTTCCGAGAGAAGCCTTGATGCTGACGAAAGATGAAAACATTGTTGATGTGCGTTTGGCTGTGCAATATCAAGTTAAGAGCGCCAAAGATTTTGCTTTTAATGTTTTGAATCCTGCGGCGACTTTGAAACAAGTGACGGAGAGCGCTGAGCGTGGTGTGATCGGTCATAACAATATGGATTTCGTGTTAACCGAAGGACGTAGTGAAATTGTTTCGGAAATCAAGCAGGAGATTCAAAAGGTTTTGGATACTTACCAAGCCGGTATTTTAATCACCAGTGTAAACTTGCAAGATGCGCAACCGCCTGAACAGGTTCAGGGCGCTTTTGAAGACGCCATTAAAGCGCGTGAGGATAAACAGCGTTTGATTAATGAGGCGGAAGCTTATTCTAATGATGTAGTGCCGAAAGCGCGCGGGGGTGCTTCGCGGTTGGTGCAAGAAGCAGAAGCTTATAAAGAGAAAGTCATTGCGCAAGCAAATGGTGAAATCAGCCGTTTTGAACAATTACTGTTCGAATATAAAAAGGCTCCGGAAGTCACTCGTCAGCGTATTTATATAGAAGCGATGGAAGACGTGCTTGAAAATACCGATACGGTCATGGTTGATGTTGACGGCGGTAATAATCTCCTTTATTTGCCTTTAGATAGAATAGGCGGAGGCTCGAGAAATGCGAGCAACGCGCCTATGACTAATACGGCGGCGCAGACTTTCAGCAAACAGCCGGCTAGAACCATTAACAGAAATATTAGGCCCAGCAGCATTCGCGGGCGAGACGTGAGAGGCCGTTAACATGGGAGCAAATAAAATTTTAGTCGCCCTGGGCGCATTTATGCTGTTGGCTTCGATGACTGTATTTACAGTCACTGAAACAGAAAGAGCAATGAAGTTTCGCTTGGGGGAAATTGTTGAAGCCGATTATGAACCCGGCATTCATTTTAAATTGCCATTTATTAATAATGTTAAAAAATTCGATAAACGTATTTTAAACATGGATTCGGCGCCTGAACGTTTTTTGACGGCTGAAAAGAAAAACGTTATCGTCGATTCTTTTGTTAAGTGGCGTATCGGTGATGTAAAAACTTTTTACACCAATGTCGCCGGCGATATTAATCAAGGCAACGTGCGTTTGGATCAAATTATCAAAGACGCCTATCGAAGCGAATTCAGTAAACGGGAAATCAAACAGTTGGTTTCTACAGATCGCAGCATTATTCGTGAAGCATTAATTACCAATGCCTCGCCTTTAGCCAGCAAATTGGGTATTGAGATTGTCGATGTGCAGGTGAAGCGCATTGATCTGCCTGACGATGTGAGTTCTTCGGTTTATCGAAGAATGGAAGCCGAGCGTGAGCGGGTGGCGAGAGAGTTCAGATCGCAAGGTTCGGAAGCGGCGGAAACCATTCGCGCAGACGCCGATAAACAGCGTGAGATTATATTGGCCGAAGCGTTTAGAGATGCGGAAATTTTACGCGGTAACGGCGATGCTGTCGCAGCGGATATTTATGCCAAAGCATACGGCGCTGATGTTGAGTTTTTTGCTTTTTATCGTAGTATGAATGCTTATAAGAAAACCTTTAGAAATTCAGGTGATATGATTGTATTGGAGCCTGATTCAGATTTCTTTAAGTATTTTAAAAAACAGAAATAAAATCACTTAAAGCGCTAAGGCGATAAACGTTCAGTTGCTACAATAGACTGATTTAAAACGCTCCACAGTGTGGGGCGTTTTGTGCGAGTAGGATATAGAAAATATGCAGACACAAAATTCCTGGTTATTACCCGAAGGAATAGAAGAGGTATTGCCGGTTGAAGCCAATCATTTAGAGCAATTACGGAGACAGTTATTGGATGTTTTTGCTTGCTGGGGGTATGAACTAGTGATTCCGCCGATGGTGGATTTTTTGGATTCATTACTGACCGGTTCGGCTTCTGATCTGGATTTGGAGACCTTTAAACTGACCGATCAAGTCAGCGGAAAAATGTTGGGAATACGCGCCGACATGACCCCTTTAGTGGCGCGCATCGCCGGTCACCATATGCAACATGAATGGCTGACCCGTCTGTGTTATGTGGGAACGGTATTGCATTGCCTGGGCGATAATCTCGACAAATCCCGCAGTCCAATGCAGATTGGCGCTGAGTTATATGGCGATGGTGGATTGGCGGGCGACATGGAAGTCATTCATCTGATGCTGGAAATGCTGGCCATGTCGGGCATCGAAAATGTGCATTTGGATTTAGGGCATGTCGGTATTTATCGCGTGTTGGCGGAACAAGCGGGTTTGTCTCCATCACAGGAAGCTGCGATGTTTGATGTATTGCAGCGTAAAGCCATGACCGAATTAACTGTGCTGGTTGAAAGTTTTGATATTGACGCCCAGTTCAAGAAAATTTTTATTGAGTTGCCGAAATTAAACGGCGGCCTGGAAATTTTTCAAGCAGCGGAACAGCTATTAGGAAATGTAGAAGAAGTCGTACAATCATTAGCTGATTTAAAAAATATCGCCGAGCAATTAGCCCAACATTTTCCGGCTTTACCCGTACATTTTGATTTGTCCGAGCTACGTGGTTATCACTATCACACTGGCATCGTTTTCGCTGCCTTTGTACCCGGCGTTGGTAAAGAAATCGCCCGCGGCGGTCGTTATGATAATATTGGCGAATTCTTTGGTCGAGCGCGAGCGGCGACCGGTTTTAGCGCTGATTTGAAAATTTTGGCGAGTTTGGCTTTGCGCGCTCGAAATACGGATAAGCAAGTCGTGTTTGCGCCGTTTGCTGAAAATGATGCCGAACATCGCGATAAAATACGCGAGTTAAGAGCGTCCGGTACGATTGTAATACAGCAATTGCCCGGTCAATCAGGAACAGCTGAAGACTTAGGTTGTACAGCTGTATTATCTAAAGAGAAACAAGAGTGGGTTGTTACCCCCCTTTAAACGAAGTTGGATTTGGTATGGGAAAAAATGTTGTAGTCATCGGTACACAGTGGGGTGACGAGGGAAAAGGCAAGCTGGTCGACCTGTTGACTGATCAGGTAAGTTCAGTAGTGCGTTTTCAAGGGGGGCATAATGCCGGACATACCCTGGTGATAAATGATGAAACAACAGTTTTGCATTTAATACCTTCAGGGGTGTTAAGAGAAAATGTGCAGTGTTTGATCGGCAATGGCGTGGTGTTATCGTTGGAAGCTTTGTTTGAAGAAATTGAAATTTTGGAAAACTCCGGCATACAGGTTAGAGAGCGCCTAAAAATCAGCGAGGCCTGTGCTCTGATATTACCAATCCATATCGCAGTAGATCAAGCAAGAGAAAAAGCGCGCGGCGGTAAAGCAATCGGCACTACAGGCAGAGGTATTGGCCCGGCTTATGAAGATAAAGTGGCGCGTCGAGGTTTACGGGTGGGCGATCTGAAAAACCCTGGTGAATTGGCGGTTAAGTTAAAGGAATTGACAGACTATCACAACTTCATGTTGGAAAATTTTTATCATACGGACGCTGTTGATTATCAAGAAATGTTGTCTGCATTATTGAATTTCTCCGAGCGCGTTATTCCGATGTTGACTGATGTGGCTGAACAATTATTTCAACAACAACAGCAGGGCGATAATATTTTATTTGAAGGCGCACAAGGCGCTTTGTTGGATATTGATCACGGCACCTATCCATTTGTAACTTCGTCAAACACTACAGCGGGCGGCGCAGCAACCGGCACCGGCTTGGGTCCGTTGAATTTTGATTATATTTTAGGCATCACAAAAGCGTATTCAACACGCGTCGGCAATGGCCCTTTTCCTACTGAACTGGATGATGATAACGGCGAGCATCTAGGCGTTAAAGGTCATGAATTCGGCGCAACCACCGGTCGTAAACGACGCACTGGTTGGTTTGATGCGGTATCTATGCGTAAATCCGCGCAAATGAACAGCTTGAGCGGCATTTGCCTAACTAAACTCGATGTCTTGGACGGTTTGGAAAAAATCGGCATCGGCATCGCCTATAAAATTGACGGTGAAAGCATTGATGTTGCCCCGATCGGCGCTGACCAATACCAAGCTGCGGAAGTGGAAATTGAAGAAATGCCCGGCTGGTCGGAAAACACCCGTGGCGTGACTGATTATGATGCTTTGCCGGAAAATGCAAAAAACTATATTAAACGCATTGAAGAGCTAGTCGGCGTTAAGGTTACAATTCTCTCAACGGGACCTGAGCGGAACGAAACCATTGTTTTCGAAAACCCGTTTATATCCTAAGGTAACTCGCCGTAAATAAACTACCCATATTGCGCAGGATTTTTGTTCGTATTCAACGACTGCAAGGATGCAGGAGGTAGAGCAACGCATGGAGCAGTTGCCGAGGCGTATAAATAGGCGCATAGCAGGCTATGTAACTATTTATACAAAGCTTCCGCTCCTGCTCACGCCCCTTACCTACATTCATGTAGGCAACGCAGAAGACGGACAAAAAGACAAGCAAGATGGGTGGGGTATTTATTGCGAGTTACCTAAGTAGGATGCGCATTGTGCGCCTTGCTTTGCTGCCTATGCTCGCCTAAGAATTCATAAAAGATTATATATTCCATTTAAGAGTTAAAGAAAAACATGAAGAATTACAAAATAGCCGTATTGGCCGGCGATGGCATAGGCCCGGAAATTACCCGTGAAGCTTTAAAAGTATTGAAAGTCATCGAAAGCCGAAATGATGTGACTTTTGAGCTTAACGAAGCCTTATTCGGCGCTTGCGCATATTTTGAAACCGGCGATGCTTTCCCTCAAGAAACGATTGATACTTGTGATGCGGCGGATGCTATTTTGAAAGGCCCAATCGGTTTAAGCCACGAGGAATCCAAAAAAATTCCGGTGGATAAACAGCCGGAGCGCGGCGCATTGTTGCCGATGCGTCGTCGTTACAATACTTACGCGAATTTCAGACCGGTTTCACTACCTAAAAAATTGGCTCATTTTTCACCGTTGAAACCGGAAATAATCGGTGAGGGCATTGATTTAATCATCGTCAGAGAATTAGTCGGCGGGCTTTATTTCGGCAATAAAGAAACCGGCGTCGCTGAAGATGGCAAACGTTATGTGCGTGAAACCTTGGAATATGATGAAGATCAGATCCGTAATATTTTAGAACAGGCATTTAAACTGGCCAGTCGTCGTAAAAAAGTGCTGCACAATATTCATAAAAGCAATGTGTTAAAGTCCAGTGTTTTATGGAATGAAATTTTGGAAGAAATGGCGCCTGATTACCCGGACGTTAAGGTGGTCAATATCTTAGTGGATGCGGCGGCGACGGCATTATGTCTGAATCCGACCCAATTCGATGTGATGGTGATGGAGAATATGTTCGGCGATATTTTAAGCGACCAAGGCGGCGGTATTCTCGGTTCTTTAGGCTTAATGCCTTCAGCCTGCATTGGTAATGAAAAAGCGTATTACGAACCTTCACACGGTTCCGCGCCGGATATTGCCGGAAAAAACATGGCAAACCCTTATTCTATGATCGGTTCCGTGGCAATGATGTTGGAAAACAGCTTTGATATGGCGGATGAAGCCAAAAATGTTTGGGACGCCATGCAAAACGTATTCGGCGAAGGTTATTCCACAGCTGATTTATCGAAACCGGGAAGCGACGTTAATATCATCAGTACTGTTGAATTCGGCGATAAAGTCGTTGAAGCTCTGAAAAATAAAGGATAAAAGCGTGTAGGTCGGGCTTCAGCCCGACAAAGCAAGCGCTTTAGGTTTTTGCAGGGGTGAGCGTACGGCCATTAAGTTAAGGAAGGTCCTGAGCGGGACGGGGTATTCACCCCGTCCCAAACGTTTTAATTTTCAAGCTCCCGGCTCTAAATCCGAAAAAAGATCGCGCACCGGTAAGCTAAGCCAAGCGGAAATAATTAATTGAGCGGCTGATGGAACCGGTTTTTTCTCTTCTACCCAGCTATTGATTACGTCTTCGGGTGTATTCAGATATTGGCTCAGTTCTTTCGTATTTTTCCCCTGTTCTTGAATCGCTTTGGAAAGCCCTATCGCCCAGCGTTTCTGATCGAACTTATCTTCTCTTGAGCGAAAAAAGGAAATACCGGCCGTTCTGATCTTTTCAGTGGCTTGTTCGGAAAGTAAACCGGAGATAATACCCAGGAAGGAAATAAAAAACGGATTCAAATTTTCAGAAAGACTTTGTGTGGCGCTGGTGTCAGAAATCGTTAACTGACCGGCCTTGGCAAGTATGAAAATAGCTACCGCAGTCACCATGCCCAAAAATGGACGGAATAAATACCAACTGAAGGATTTGTTCTCTTTATCATTAAAGAAATCCATGGTTAAGTAAATTAAACTTCCTAGCGTTCCCATGGTTATGGTTAAGATCAACGTTAATAGTTGGCTGGGCATGGTGGCAAAGTGATTGAAATTCAGCTTTCTCATATAGTCCAGTTCTATAATAAAATCGCCGCCATTATTTTTTTCAATCACTTTTAAAGATTCCGCTTCGTGTTTGTTAATTTCTTTTTTGATGAGCTGGCTTTCGGTTTTGATTTTTTGTAAATCGGTGTGAAAGCGCATATGTTCTTTCTCAATTTTTTCATGTTCAAAGGCGAATTGTTGGTAGGTATTGATGTGCGGAGTGATGTCTGGTTCAGACTTATAATTCTCAATGCCATTTCCTATTTCTGCAATATCAAAGTATTCCGGATTGGCGATGTTTTGCTGATCATTTAATGCATCTAATTTAGGTACGATCTTTATTTTGAAATCATCCCATTTTTGTTCCCAGAGATAATTTCTTTCTTCATTAAAAATAATTTTTTTGTTGATCTCGATGGTTTCTTGATTAAGTTGTTTTAGTTGACTTTCAAATTGCTGTTTTTGGTCTTGTATCTTATAAAACTGTTCTGCCCGACGGATAATGGTTGGGATGCTGAGGCTTTCGCCATCCTGGTCTTGAATATGAGTGACTTTGTCTTGAAAACCGTAGGCGCTGAGTGTTCCTACCACAGTCCATAGCAAAATGGGATAAAGCATTAATAACCATATGCCGGCAATGCCGATTTCGGTAAACCGAACTCCTAAATGAAATGCGTTTGTATTATTACTCATTGTTCTTCCTCTCATGGATGTATATAATCCAAAAAAATACTGATAAACACAAAGTGTTAGGCTTATCTGTGAGCGAAGAGGTTTTGCAAACTGTATTCAGGTTTGCAAAATTAATTTTTTATTCGCTACTTATATTCCGGGTAGTTTGGTAGTCATTAGCAAGATGCTTAACTTATACTCTAGTTACATTCTTTTAGCAACTTTTTTAAACAAGTGGCGACTCAGTTGAGCAGAGTAGAATAGGAAAGAATTAGGGTTGCTTCCAATACCATTAAGTTTAGTAAATGTAGCGATCATTGTAGGTGCGAATTCACTTGTGCCCTTGGGGAGGAGTCGCATTGTGTGGATAAATCCGCACCTACATTAGCTTAAACACAGTTTAAGCGCTTAACTTAATGGAGTGGCTCCCCAGAGGTATCAGCTACAAGAGGAGCCAAGAACAGTGATAATTGAAAGAAAATGAGTATGAGGAAATATCAGTTGTTTTTTTGATTACGCTCATCCCAGCGTTTTCTGACTACTGTTCGCCAAAAAAGATTTATACCGAAATAACCGGCGGCTGAGGAAATAATGCCTAGCACCAAGCAGCCGAATAAAAACGGTCCTCCAATTTCTCCCAGGCTGGCTAAGACGCTATCGACACTGAATTGGAAATCATCTCCTGGCGTATCGCGGCCTAATAAAAACATTCCCAGCCAATAAGCGAAATAGAACATAGGCGGCATTGTTAATGGATTAGTGATCCAAACTAAAACAACTGAAATCGGTAGGTTAGCGCGCACATAAAAAGCAATCATGGCGGCAATCGCCATTTGTCCGGGGGTTGGAATCCAGGCGCAAAACAGACCCACCGCAAAAGCCAATGCCGTTGATTTTCTGTTTAAATGCCATAAGTTCGGGTCGTGCAAGCGATGACCTAAAAACTGTAGGCTTTTATGTTGTCTGATAAACTCAGGATCTGGCATGTATTTTTTAATTATTCTTCTAGGCATGATACATACGGTAATTTGCTTCAGATTCCTTCATTCTATCAGGTTTTAATCGTTATAGAGTAACCGAAATTGGAATGGAATAATAAAGATGATTTTTTCTATCGCGAGTTTCGTTGCGGGCGTCATCGCTGTACAACAAATGAAATCGTTGCCTGATGCCTATGACATTATTATTTTGATAGTGATTGCGTGTGTTTTAGCTTTTTTTAGAAAAAAGCGAATGATGTTTTTTGTTATCGGGATTGTGTGGGTGGTTGGTTATGCGCAGTTGCATTTTAATTCGATTTTATCCAGCGAATTAGAAGGGCGGCTATTGGTCGTTCAAGGCGTGATTGAATCTAATCCCAAACGCGATAACAATAAGGTAGGGTTTAATTTTAAAGTTATTGACTCCGATAAAAAACTGCCGACCCGAATAAGATTAAATTGGTATCGAACTGATCAACCGGTTAAACCAAATCAATTCTGGCGCTTTACCGTGAAACTGAAAAAACCTTACGGGCGTTATAATCCGGGCGGTTTTGATTATGAGCGCTGGCTTTTTGTTAATCAGGTGGGCGCTACTGGCTATGTTAGGAACCGACCGCAAGCGCAGTTACTGGCGGATCAATATTCGCCATTCAGTATATCGGCATGGCGTTATCAAATTATTGAACGGTTAAAATACTTTCTTGAAGAATACCGCTACAAAGGTTTGTTGCTGGCGGTGACTACCGGCGACCGTTCCTTGTTAACACCTAGTGATTGGGATGTGTTAACAAAAACCGGGGTCAGCCATTTAATCGCTATTTCAGGTTTGCATATCGGCTTGGCGGCCGGACTGGTTTATGGGTTAGTGATCAGGCTTTGGGCATTAATCTATATAAAAAAATACTCGCCGCAAATTATTGCGGCCTGCTCGGCGTTTGTCGCCGCATTGCTCTACGCAGCTTTGGCCGGTTTTTCATTACCTACGCAACGCGCTTTAATCATGTTATCGGTGGTTTTGGCGGCAATTATTTGGCAGCGCCATTTGCCGTTGGCCAGAGCGGTTTCTGTCGCTTTGTTGTTAATAGTTTTATGGGACCCTTTGGCGGTATTATCGGTAAGCTTTTGGTTGTCATTTACCGCCGTTTTTTTGATTATGCATGCCTATAGCGGACAATTGAAGAAAGCGGCTTCCGGTTTCTTGAACGGGAAAATCCATTGCTTACTGGCGGTTGGGTTGGCGCCGTTAACGGCGTTTTATTTCGCAAAAGTCTCAATCATTGCGCCGATAGCGAATTGGGTGGCGGTGCCGGTTTTCAGCTTATTGGTCACGCCTATGGCTTTGTCGGCTGTAATTGCATTTCTGGTCGCCCC
>SPJK01030309.1_pt1 | contig 10803 bp, 7 predicted proteins | sample 3741771 | NCBI WGS metagenome assembly SPJK01 (sample SAMN10925997, study PRJNA522277) | cold seep metagenome | isolation source: Elba SIP-enriched marine methane seep metagenome, extraction at timepoint T2 | place: Italy: coast of Elba, Mediterranean Sea
GTATACGGACTACCCCTCAGGAGCGATTCCCGCCGATAGCATGGACCTTATCAATGCGTTGTTTGACGAAACCCAAGAGGTTGCCGTCGAAACTGTTCGCGGTGAATTACTCTTTTCAGAAGAGGGTGTGCAGGAGGGTAGCCCCTATCGCTATTGGCGCATCGACTACCTAAATGGCCGGGCCAGTATTCGAACAAAGGCCATTTGGGTAGAGGATCGATTCTATACCATCCAAACTGTTTCTCGACGAGAACTGGGGATGAATACCTCCACCGATCGATTTATCGATTCCTTCCGATTCTTTCCACCAGAAGAAAAGCCGTAGATAACTACCTACCTTTTTGTGCAGTGATGGCTGAATTGATTTCTTCACTATTTTTGATGAAATCTCAAGCTATGACTAAACTTCGACCTTTCTCTCTCTTTTGTTCTATGCTCTTTGCCTTTCAAGTCGCTGGCCAGGTGGCGGTCGTTGGTTCTGATAAATTTGAATTGACGATTGATGATCACTTGCTGAAGATTCCTTACTTCTCGACCCATGATTTAGTCACTGGTGACGACCTGGTAGAAAGAGTTGTGATAAGCCTTCATGGCAACAATCGTAATGCAGATGAGTATTTTGATAACCTGGCAATGATCGCCGAGGCCAATGAGGTCGATATGAGCACCACCATGATTGTGGCACCGCAATTCTTGACAGAAGACGATATCGATGCCTTTGATTTAGATGATGAGCATCTTTATTGGACAAGCGGCGGTTGGAAATCAGGTTCCTTATCTCGAGACGAGGATAGCAATCCTCGACCGGAGCGAATCGCCTCTTACGCAGTGTTGGATAGCCTGCTATATCGGTTAGGCGAAATCTACCCGAACCTCATTGCAGTGGTATTTACCGGGCATTCTGCTGGCGGGCAGGTTAGTAATCGCTGGGCCGCTACATCTCCTATGGTTGATCAAGTTTGTAGTCAATTTAATGTCAATACTCGTTTCGTTGTGGCCAATCCAAGTTCGTATTTATACCTGGATGGTCGGAGGAAGGTAGCCGGAAGCTTGGCCAATTTCATTATTCCAGCTACTTCCTGTTCTGATTATAATGAATGGAAATACGGGCTGGAAGACTTGTTTAGCTATCCCTCAAATTCTGGGGCAACGGCTATCCGGGAAATGATGTCGAGGCGGGAGGTGGTTTACCTTTTGGGCGAAGAAGATAATAACCCTAATTCTTCTAGTCTGGATGTGTCTTGTGAAGCCGATTTTCAGGGAGCACATCGATTGGAACGTGGGGAGATATATTTTCAATACCTGCAGCTGTATTATGGAAATGAGATACTGGAAAACCAGCAAAAGGTAATTGTCCCAGATGCCGGGCACAATAACTTTGATATGTACAGTTCGGATGTTGGCGTCTTCCATCTATTTGAATCCATGCCAAGCGCTTGCCAGAACAACCCTACAAACTTAGGGGAAGTACCTGCCGAACAACTCTTTAAGTTATATCCTAATCCTGCTTCTGATCACTTTGTCATTGCTGCTGAGCATGGCCCATATACCCTCACTCTGAGGAATAGTCTTGGGGCGCTAGTGCGCAGCTATCGGCAAATTGACGCGGAATCATTTTACCTGCCCATTGCCGATTTGCAAGCGGGACTTTACTGGGTCGAATTCCGGCAAGAGGGTGTGTTAGCCGTTCAGCGTTTAGTGATCCAATAGCTACAGCCACAGTTGTAGCTATCGGATTCTTGGGATGGAGGTGCAGGAGTAAAGTCTTTTTTAAAACTTACTTTTGTCTCAAACGAAAGTGAACACATGTCACGCATTGCCGTCTTTCCGGGCTCATTTGATCCCATCACCTTAGGGCATTACGATATTGTTCAACGAGCGCTACCCCTGTTCGATAAAGTGGTAGTAGCTGTTGGTGTAAACTCGCAAAAAAAGTACCTGTTCGACCTGGAGCAGCGCCTGGAATGGCTTCGCGAAGTTTTTGCTGATAAAAAACAAGTAGAAGTAGCCTCTTTTGAAGGGCTGACAGCTCACTACTGCCAACACATTGGAGCCCGCTACCTATTGCGCGGCTTGCGTAATGCCTCAGACTTTGACTATGAGAAAACAATTTCTCAACTCAACCATATTGTAGGGGAGGGGATCGAAACCATTTTCATTATTAGCCAGCCGGCCTATTCTCATATCAGTTCTACGATCGTTCGTGAGATCATTAAAGGCGGTGGCGATGCCAGCCCGTTTCTTCCTGCTGGATTAGAACTTTGACCTTCTCTGCTAATTCCGTAGATCTGCTGCCGGAAAAAGAGAACTAAATTACTGCTGTGTCATACTCCTGGGTACTGCTCGATGCCGATAACACACTTTTTGATTTTCATGCCTCTGAAAGGGATGGCCTTCGCCGCGCGATGGCGGATTTTGCACTACCCTTTAATGAAGAGCATCATGCGCTATACCTACAGATCAATAAAGCCTGTTGGACAGCCTACGAACATGGCGATTTGACCAAAGCACAACTAAGGCGTGAACGCTTTGCCCGCTTCTTTGATGCGATTGGCACAAGGGGAGATGCTGAGTCTTTTGGCCGGAGCTATTTGGACTACTTATCTCAAGGTATCCATCTAATGGAGGATACGATTGCCGTGCTAGATCACCTGAAAGACAAACATCGCCTGGCACTGATCACCAATGGCTTGAAGGAGGTGCAATGGCCGCGCTTGCGCAAAAGCGGAATACAAGACTATTTTGAAGTGATTGTGGTGTCGGACGAAATTGGAGTGGCTAAGCCAGATGCCGGCTTTTTCGATCACACCTTTACTCAAATGGGACCAACTGATCTTGATGAGGTACTGGTAGTAGGCGACAACTTGAATGCCGATGTGAAAGGGGCGATGGACTATGGTTTATCGGCCTGTTGGATGAACCCGGAAGGGAAGACCCCGCACCTGAATATTGAACCGACCTATCAGATTCGCCGCCTGAACGAACTCTTACCTATTTTAGGGCATTGAAGCAGCAGCAAGGTGAACAATTGAACTCCATGACATAGCTTGTGGTTTCCATTGCGAGTGCTTAGCTTTGCGCTCCAAATACGGCCTAAAGTATTACCAACTAAACCTAACCAAGCATGGCAAATGCAATTTTCCAGGTTCCAGCACCTGCTAACGAACCTGTTCTTTCATATGCACCTGGTACGCCAGAGCGTGCAGCGCTGCAAGAAGCCCTTGCCGCATATAAAAAGCAAGAATCGGACCTCCCTATGTATATCAATGGGGAATGGGTGCGAACCGATGATTTGGTAGCAGTGCGTCCACCACATGAGATCAAGCACGTACTTGGCCATTTTCATAAGGGAGGCTCTGATCATGTACGGCAAGCCATTGACGCGGCCCTTGGCGCTAAATCAAGCTGGGAAACAATGCCGTGGCAAGATCGTGCGGCGATCTTCCTCAAAGCAGCGGACCTGATCAGCGGCCCGTATCGGGCTCGCATGAATGCTGCCACGATGTTGGGGCAGAGTAAGAACGCTTACCAGGCGGAGATCGATGCTGTTGCTGAACTGGCCGACTTTCTGCGCTTTAACGTGCAGTACATGACCGAAATCTACGCACAGCAGCCGAATAGCGCTCCTGGTATTTGGAACCGCCTCGAATATCGTGGCTTGGAGGGCTTTATTTTTGCTCTGACACCTTTCAATTTTACGGCCATTTCAGGCAACCTGCCCGCTGCTCCAGCAATGATGGGCAACGTCGTGGTTTGGAAACCTGCAGAAACGCAGATTTTTGCGGCCAAGTTGGTTATGGAAATTTTCCATGAAGCAGGCTTGCCAGCGGGAGTGATCAACCTGGTTTACGTTGATGGCCCGATGGCCGGCGATATCATTTTCACTCATCCTGATTTTGCTGGCCTCCACTTCACCGGAAGTACCGGAGTATTCCAGCACCTATGGAGCCTTATTGGGAAGAACATTAGCAAGTATCGCTCGTACCCACGGATTGTCGGCGAAACGGGCGGAAAAGATTTCGTGGTTGCTCACCCAAGCGCCAATGCCGAAGAAGTGGCAGTCGCTTTGTCTCGTGGCGCCTTTGAATATCAAGGGCAGAAATGCTCAGCGGCTTCTCGTGCTTATATCCCTCAGAGCATGTGGCCGGCAGTGAGAGATCGAATGGTCGCCGATTTGGCGACTTTCAAAATGGGGACAACGGAAGATTTCTCCAATTTCATTAATGCGGTGATTGACGAGCGAGCCTTTGATAAGATCAGCGGCTACATCGCTCAAGCAAAGAAGGACGACGACGTAGAAGTGATCGCAGGAGGAGGATACGATAAGTCAGAAGGATACTTCATCGAACCTACTGTTCTCCTGGCCAAGGATCCGAACTATCGGACCATGTGCGAAGAGATCTTCGGACCTGTTTTGACGATTCATGTCTATCAAGACGAAGACTTTGAGGCAACGCTAGATATAGTGGATAGCACATCACCTTATGCCTTGACGGGCTCTATCTTCGCTCGTAATCGCGAGGTTATTGTTGACGCAGCAGATCGCCTACGTCACGCTGCAGGTAACTTCTACATCAACGACAAGCCTACGGGTGCGGTAGTTGGACAACAGCCGTTTGGTGGTGCTCGCGGTTCGGGTACTAACGATAAGGCAGGATCGATCCTGAATCTTTATCGTTGGATCAGCCCTCGCACGATCAAAGAGAATTTTGTAGCCCCACGCGACTATCGGTATCCTTTCTTAGGAGAAGAATAAAGGACCGTAGCATAGGTCTCAATTGATTTGGCCCTGAGCGCCACCTACGCTCCCGCCTGGGAGATGTCGACGGTAGTTGATAGTGGGTGGTACTCAGGGTCTTTTTGTTGGATGAACTTGCTTTATAAAACTATTTTGTTTATAATTGTAGGTAAAAGAAACAAAAAGATGAAATACCGACTGGAAATTGACCTTGCCTTGCCGCGCGAACGTGTGATTGAATTATTTGATGACCCGGATAATATGCCGCATTGGCAGCAGGGGTTCCTCAGTTTTGAGCCACTGAGCGGAACTCCTGGTGAGATAGGGGCCAAGTCTCGTCTGAAGTATCAAATGGGGAAACGACAAATAGAAATGGTAGAGACGATCATTGGCAGAAACTTGCCAGAGGAGTTTTCTGCTACCTACGAGGCCGATGGTGTTTGGAACGAAATCCGTAATTACTTTACCCTCGTGCCGGACGGTGGCACGAAGTGGATAACCGAAAACGAATTTAAGCCGACCAATTTTATGATGCGAGTGATGATGCTGGTTATGCCAAGCGCATTTAAGAAGCAATCTTTCAAATACATGGAAGACTTCAAAGCCTTTGCAGAGGGAACAAACGAATAATCGGTCAGCACTGACGAATACTTTTTGGTGGTAGATAGACAGGGGCCTTGGCGGTAATTTGTGGGCATAACCAAACAAACTACCATCATGAAAATGCCCAGCTTGTTCGTATTGCTGCTAATAGCCAGCACATCCTTTTGTCAAGAAGAAGAACAATATTACACCGTTGTAGCGCCCTCCGGCTTGAGTTTGCGGGATGGCCCTGGCCTAGAGCACAATCGAATTAGTGCCTTGCCATTTGGTACCCAGGTAGACCCGAACTCGGAAGAGGGGTTTATCTACTGGTCGGAGGATCAAGATACTATTGACCAGCGCGTAGGTTCTTGGTTGCCAGTAGCCACTGAAAGTGGTGAAGAAGGCTATTTGTTTTCAGGCTACTTAAAGAACGGCCCATTGTTTATTCCCTCTACTGAAATCAATGACGAGTATCGGATTGAAGGTCCCGGCCTACATTGTGAGCCGGTAAATTATGATCCGGATATGCATTGGTATGCCTTTCAATTTGATATGGAAAAGGGAGAGGTCTCCTTGCAGACCGTAAGTACGTCCTTAGATTTTTCGACAGTACTTGACCCAGAGGAAATGGAGTTCGCCTATGCCGGTGCTGGTGACTATGTCAACCTCAATATCGATTCTTATGATGGTCTGGCACTTCTATTGCTTGGGACCCAGGAACAACTTGAATTGGACCAATTGCCGACCATGCCAGCGCACACAGATCGTGAGTTTCTCTACGGGTATTGGGGGAGAACACTATACCCCTACGAAAAACATAGCCTGGAGTGGAGCCAAGGGCAAGGTGCTATCTATGTACTGGAAGGAGAAGAGGAGCTTCGTGTATTGACAGATACGCCGAATGCGCCTGAAATTCAACGCATTTATCAGCTGCAACTACGATATTACTACGGCCGAAACAGGAGCCGTATTAACTTGACAAAAGTACTGGGATTGGAGGAGTGGTTTAGTGGAGAGCACCAGTATGATTTCCTACCGATGTACCACCCTCGCTTGACTTGGCACGGGGATTTGAATGCAGATGGACATCCCGACCTGCTTTTCTACCTGCCAAATACGAGTGAATGCTGTGGTGGCTTTGAAGAATATCACCTACTGATGTCCGAAGAAACAGAGGATGACGGGCTCAACTACCGGAAAGTAGCCGAAACCCGCCTTAGTCCTTGTTTTGGTTGCTAGTAGTTGGCCAGGCTTCGCCACCGGTTTGACGGTGACCCAAACGTGACAGAATACTAAAGTAGCGCCTTGGCCATACTTTCTAGTCCGGCCGGATCGCCAAAATAACTGATGTGGTCGCAGGCACTAGGGAGAACTCTCGGTGGTTGCGACCACTTGTCAGATCCGGGGATTTCGCTAATGCTTTCCACGCTTACCGCAATATCATTTGGCGACTTAAACAGGAGTTTGTCTAAAGCATCGTAGTGTCCGCGTGATTTGAAGCGCTTCATGACTTTACGAAGCATGCTCAACTGCTTTTCTTGGATCTCTGAGGGGATCAGCTGCGTGTTGCCAGCGATAATGGTATAGGGTATGCCAGGGTCTGTTCCATCGTTTAACGCCTTCATGAAATCACTATCGGAATTCATCTGCTTGAGTGTCACAAAGAGCTTGTCGAGGAACTTGCCTACTGCGCGAAGGGCTAAGGCGTAGGGTTGCAGGAAGGCAGCCCCATTAACGGCATTAGCTAGAAGTGGCGTTGCCATTTCATATAAAGTTCCGTATGGCGAACCTTGATTTGGAGTACCTAATTGAAATAGGCGGCTCACGATTTCGTTTCCACCTTCTTTTTCAATAAACCAACGGCTGACCAATCCACCCATCGAGTGAGCGATAATATGGAAATTCTTGTCGTGTCCCGCTGAGAGACCAGCATCCGCTAGCCTCTGCTTGAGGTCCTTGGCCGTTTGTTGAATCTCAGTATTGAGGTTTTCGTAGTCGAAAGTGAGCACGAGATCGTAATTGCCTTCCAGCAGGTCTCCGGCTTCATTTTGCACCAAGCGCATCGACTTGGGCATTTCCGTCGTATCGCCAATAATGCCGTGGATAAATAAGGCAATATTGGAGGCCGATGAGACGGCAGCTTTTACGGCTGCTGCTTCGGTATTGTAGTTGATCTTCAAGCCAGCTGGAGCGACATCTGCTTCTGCCGAGCCTTGCTCCACTTCTTCGAGCGTGCCAATAGCCAATTGCGGATGTTTGTAAACAAATGGCAAATATTTGCTGACGGTCTTCTGGAAAAAGATTTTTATAGAACCTCCGAGGCTCCGAGTGCCACTAGTAGTCGGCATGGGGAGCTCCTCGATCATCACGGTGCCGTCTTCGTCCATGATGCCAACGGGAAAATAAAGGCCTGATTCAGGATCAAAAGCTACCGGTATCAAGGTTTCCTCTGGTGCCGGCATGTACTCCATCCTGACTTTTATCGGCTGGTCGGCATTAATATTCTCGGAACCCTCCATCTGGTAGAGTTCCAGCACATTCACGGCAGGCTTGTTAGTTAGTCCTTCATCAAGAGCGTGCAATTCCCATCCACTTGGAACGGGTGGGATTTTAGCATGCCGCGACAAGTTCCGGGTAGTCTCTGCTTTGCCATTTAGGGTAGCGATGCAACTTACGCCAGCTGGCACCTCAATTTCGACAGCGCGACCTACTGTACCTTTGCCTCCGTTAGTCAGTGCAACTTCCTGACTTGGACGAACCGCTTTCAAGATGAGGTCAGCTACCATCCAGTCGTCCTGCGGCGGATAATCAGCTTCATCCCGGCCAGCTCTTGTTCTTGCCTCTATTTCAGGATTATCCAACTTCAGGGCCGCTTGGTTAAAGGAGTTGGTATCGATCTTCTTGGTACTGACAAAGAGTTTGAGGTATTCAGTAATTTCATTGACGCCATAGGCCAGGAAACCGTCCTTTACTTTCATGGGGATACACTTGAAGGTCTTCCCACTTTTTACCCGATCGAGTAACCAAACCTCTTGTCCTGGAGCCAATTCTCGTCCTTCCAAAAACTTATTGGTGATACCGTAATCGGCTCCCATGTTTACTGCGCTGAAATAGAGATTTCGGTCGCTGGTATTTCGGACTTTCATTCGGAAGGCCGGTTCCTGCCAACGCTTTTTTCCTTGTTTGCTACTATCGTAATCATATCGAAAAACCTGCTCCTCCCGCCAGTCGACGAGCTCGGCAGGGCATTCGTCATCATTTCGCCATGCTCCGGGTTGGGAAATTCGATAGAGTTCAATCTCAAAATCGTTTCGACCGAGAGTAGTCATCGGATTTTGGATGTCGCGAATATGTTCGAATTTGGCAACAGCCTCTGTGTCGGTTAAGAAAATGGTGGCACTGGCGTTGGTGTACTCGTGTACTCTCCGGAAGATCGGACGATCTTCACCAGGCAAAGTCAGGCGCAAAGAATTGTCGATCGCTCTGATCCAGTAATCCGCCTCTTCCCCTTGATTGACCAGGGAATAAAATGGCGAAGGACGGTCCTTTATTTTCTCGCTGATAATGGCTTGTCCTTCTCGCTCATCTCCATCAACTAATGCAAGCCGGACCGGCGCCACCGGTAATCGGTCGACGGTAGCTAAGTAAGATTTATCGGTAGCTAAGTTATCCAGGCCACTCAGGTAAGAGCGATCCATTGTTACTGAGCTGGTTGGAACGGTACTTACTTGTCCATCATGAGTAACGGCCCAAATCATTTGATCTAAGCGACGAGTAGGTATGCCGTGTAATTCTCCGGCATTAACAAACCATCGGCCGAGATCGGGGTCGAAATTGACAGCGTAGTTAGTGGCGCTCTTTTCAGGGGCTTCACCAAGAAACCAGCGGTTTTTATCTTCTGATTCGTTCGAACTAAGCTGTGGTGTTTGATCGGATACCAGTTTACCAATCCTTACGTCGAGATGTTCGATGACTTCCCGATAGCTTAGTTGGCCATTGTGTTGCTCGAGCAGTTGGATCAAATTGTAGGTAAAGGCTCCACGCGTGGTGCCATTGATCTTGAGCTCTTTTGCAGTCTGCTTGGCGTCAGCTGCAGCAAGATGCACGTGGCGGCCCGACGGAGGTGTAACGGTAGTGCCAGTTGAGTTTACGGTATAGTGCTCATGCCCGTGAAAGTCTTTGACAAAGCTAGGGAGCGGATGCGGTTTCTTAATTTGCCTACTGGCGACGCCTACGGCCCTCGTGTTGGTGCCACTATGACAGCAGTCGAAGATGGCAGTAAACTGCACGTCCTTTTCATGGGTCACTTCCCAGATCAAATAGGAGAGCTCTTTATCCATCAGATCTCGTCCTCCTTGCAAACGACTATCCCAGCAGACCATGGTCTCGAGCTTGCCATCTGGATCTAAGTGAAGAAACTCTTTGGGGGCCGCAGCTTGCGAGCCGTGGCCGGTGTAGTAGAGTAAGCAAACATCATTGGGCTGGGCCGCCTTAAAATGAGCAAAGCTTGCGATGACACCTGCCTTGGTAGCATCCTTATCGAATACCCGTTTGATGTTGAGCTGCTCGCAGGGATAATTATTTTCGAGGTAAGTGATTACACATTCGGCATCATTGACACACCCATTAAGGCGATGGTGTGCAATAGGGTAGTCGTCAATAGCAATAAACAGCGCATGAATAGTGGCTTCCATCTGTCGGATTTTAGGTTTATGAGCTCCTGGTTTTTGGTTAAGGTAAGGAATGTTGGAAGCAGCTGAAAATAATAAATATGATATGATATATTTTTCACATACCAAAAGACGTCAAAAAATCGTATTTTAGGAGTAAAGGCTGTTCTTTGGTAACGGCTGCCCAAAAACAAGTATCAAGAGAACACGTATTAAACCCAAAAACATGTCTGCACCTGTATACCTTGCGGGTAACACCCCCTTCTTCCTGCTCGGGCTGGAAAGGATACTGCTGCAAAACGAAGCTTATCATTTAGGTGGCCGATTTTTACTAAGGGACACCAAGTTGAAAGAGCTACTCGCGGCAGTTCCATCATTGCTTCTATTACATCTAGGCGATAATCACCGAGCCAATATTCAGTACTGTAAACAATTGTTGAGCAGAGCACCCCTAACGAGGATTATCGTTTTCTGCAAAAACGATAATGCCAAAAAAGTGAAGACCTACTTCAGCTCTGGGGTGTTGGGCTATGCCCTGCCTACGATTTGCCCGGATGGTTTGGAGAATGCCTTATCGACCATGAATGAGCAAGAGGCGTTCGTCGATCCACGGCTTAGCAGCGCTTGGGCAAATCAAAGCCTGGGCATTGGAACACCGGGTATTTCTCTGACCCGACGCGAACAGGAAGTATTGCAGCTCATCGTAAATGAGTACACTACAAAGGAAATTGCGGCCAAGTTGTTTATCAGTAGTTGTACCGCAGAGACTCATCGACTGAATATTATGCACAAACTAGGCGTTCGCAACAC
>SPJK01060681.1_pt1 | contig 10796 bp, 4 predicted proteins | sample 3741771 | NCBI WGS metagenome assembly SPJK01 (sample SAMN10925997, study PRJNA522277) | cold seep metagenome | isolation source: Elba SIP-enriched marine methane seep metagenome, extraction at timepoint T2 | place: Italy: coast of Elba, Mediterranean Sea
GTGAAGCGTGCCCGATCGGCCGCAATCTCGCTTTGGGCTTCCACCCACAAATGCTGATAGCCATTGCCCGCCCCCAGCGCCGTTTGCTGACTTCCGAAGCGTTCAAACGCGATATCGAAATCCGTCAGCTGGCCAGCGAAATAGGTGGGCAGGTCAATTTGCGACGGCTCGTCGGCAACAACGTCAAAGACGTCCAGGATGAGCGGACTGGCGGTGTTTTCACTCTGCAGCTGGAAAGTGGTTCGGGTCAGCGTCGCATCCGGATAGGCATCTGAGATACTCGCCGAAACCACATTGACGCCATCGTGCTGCTCGAACAGGGCAATACTTGGCCAGCTCTCCTGAGCGCGACGCCAGTCACCGCCATGATGGCTGGTCTCGTTCAGGACCACGGTATTGTGGGCAATGGTCTGGCGGGCCCAGCTGCTGTTCTCCGGCAGATAACGTCCACCATCCTTGGAGGGGACATTCAAGAAGCGGGCGGCGCCATAATCGGTCAGGATCTCCTGTCCGCCGTCGTAGAGAATGAGCGACAGCTTGTCGAAATGCCCGTGCCCCATGCCCTGACCGGTGTGCTTGGCCACAAGCGTCTGCGCGAGCTCTCCCGCGCCCATGCGCAGGATGGCAAGGCCGCCCTGATTTCCGTCAGGGCCATCGCGAAGCAGTCGTGTGTCAAAGGCAAAGGGAGAGGCCATTCCGGCATCAAGGTCGGTCGCCACGGCCAGCCCGTCGCCGGTCAGAACCGTCGCGCCCTGCTGATCGGCAATCGACAGCAGACCGGTATCTCCCGTCAGGGAGTAGGCGGCCGCGACCCCGTAGACGACCTCAACCGTGTCGAGACCCTTTTCCCGGATCGCATCATTGATCGGAAAGAAACGGCCCGCATAGCTCTGGTGGATGGTCGAAAGGATGGCTTCGAGCAAAATGCCGTCGCGATGCTCGAATATGCCCCGCTCGGGCTCGTTATTCTGCACCGCCTGTCCGAACAGCACGAACGGCATGAGTGCGTAGCGTTGATAATAGGGACCCTCAGTGTAGTACCCGTCCGGTGAAAAAAGCTGGTCGAGCTGGGCCAGAAAGCCTGCCTCACCGTCGAGCTCGAGCCCAAACAACGCACGCTCTACAAGCGCAGGATCGTCCAGCGCATAGCCGGTCATGCCGACGGCTGCAGCGGCCCAGGTGCCGTGATTGTGGATGCGTTGGAAAGTCTGCGGCGACTCTGTCGACAGGAATTCTGCCATGGGACGGAACAGGGCCGCCTCGATGCGATCGCGTGACGCATCAGAGAGTTCAGCTCGGATCGCGTCATAGCCCTGGATCGAATAGACCAGCCAGACAGCTTCGTTCAGGCTTTGCCAGAACAACCGGCCCGGCGCCTGGTTGCGACGCTCAGGGTGCAAGGGCAGGTCACCATACATGTCCGCATAGGCCAGCAGGTAGGTCTCGGCATGCTCGAGATAGCGCCGCTCTCCGGTAAGCTGAAAGAGCAAGCCGGCATCGTGGATGATCTTGTAGTTTTCCTTGTGGCGCTCGTGCGAATAACCGCCACCGGGATCGACAGGCTCCGGGACAATCGGGCCGGCCTGGATGCTGGCCTCCACCCGTCGCGTTGCGGCGTCCAGGGCCCGTTGCATCAGTGGCGGCAGCGCCCCCGCTTCACGGAAGGCTTCAACGCCCTCGCCCGTGAGGATCAGGTTTGGCTGCGCCGACGCGCAGGAGGTCGTTGCCAGCAAGGCGGCAGCGACCAGTCCGACAATCCGGATCATTGGCTGTCACCCGAGAGGCTTGCATCCAGCGCCTCACCATCGACACCGAGGAGGTTCAAGCTGGCCTGGGTATCGACGTCATTGCCGCCGATCTCGAATGGCCAACCCAGCACACGACGGCGGATCTGGAAGGTGCCTGTCTCGGTGATCTGATTGCCTGTCAGGTGCAGTTGGTCGATTCCGTTCAGTGCGATCGCCGCACCGTCCTCGGCCACCCCTGCCAGCGTCGAGCCTGTCAGGCTGAAGCGCGGACCAAAGGTGCTCTCATCGCGGCCTTCGCGGCCAAACCGGACCAATGGACCACCGATTGTGCGGAACGAACTGTCTTCAATGCGGATTTCATCGGCCAGGTACCAGCCGTCAAGCCCGTCCCCACTCAGTTCGATGATCGCACCCGGCCAGTTGGTGACCTGCAGTCCGGTCAGGGTGACAAGCTGGGCAAATGTTGTGCTGTCAGCAGCGAGCAAGGGGGCAACGGCGCCCGTGGTGCCGGCCTCGAGGCTGACGTCCTCGAGGTGCAGTCGGTAAGCGCCTCGGTACCGGTCTCCGGCGCCATGGATCAGTGCCGTCTCGGCACTTTCCTGGCGCAGGGTGAGGCCGCGAAGCGTCAGCTCGCCGCCGGCAAGCAGACGGAACAGACCACCCGGCGATGCGATCAACCGGGTGTCGTCACTGCCCTCGATGGCAATGGCCTGATCGACCAGGATTGGTCCGGAAAGCGCAATGTCACCGCCTCCCAGTCGAAGGATATCCCCGTGCTCAGCTTCGGCAATTGCCTGCAACAGGGCCGCCTCATCGGCCTCGACCTCGACAGCAGCGCCGTCCTGTCGGGTCTGGGCCGGCTTGTCGTAATAGCGTGGCCCGGTCTGGCTGCGGGCGATCGGCTCAAGGTCGAGCGGCGCACCGACCGGACCGTCCAGCGCATCGCTTCGCATATAGACGAGCCCGTTTTCGTGGCGGGACAGGGTAAAGTCGGCCAGGGCCGTGGAGCCAATCACGTCGAAACGACGATTGTTGGCGACATTGTCAGCAAACCGGATACCGGACACATCGTCGAAAATGGCGACGGGCTCCTGCTCGTCTGACAGCAGGATATTGCGCGTCATTTCGCTGTTGATAGGCGGCGCGCTGCGCTCTTCATCGCTGCCAACAGCGAAGCCCAGCTCGAGCACGTCAACGAAGCTGTTCTGGCTGATCACCGCGCCATCAACCTGATGGTATCGGTTCTCCGGTGAATTCGGCACGCCATTCATCACCACCAGGGCGCCGAGGAATTTGCGACCACGCAAACCTTCCAGATAATTGTCGCGCACCACCTGATTATCATTGATGACGCGGATACCACCGGTATCGGAAACCCCGTTCCCGAAGAATACATTCCGCGACACTTCGTTGCGCCCGCCATGGCGGAAGACTACGGACCCGCGCGATTCGTAGAACACGTTCTCCGTGATCAGATTGCCTTCGGACTTGATCGAGATGATTTCAACCTCGCCATCGCAACGATCAAAATAATTCCGCCGGACGATGGTGCCCGAATGTGTTCGTGAGTACTGGCTGACGCCAATTCGCAGGGTTTCGCCGCCATTCCCGCCGAGTGGCGGGCGCGGCCCGAAATAATTGTTTTCAATCACATGGTTGTTGTTCTGGCTGCCCTCGGAATTGAGGCGCACCACCATGGTCGGACCCCGGTTGGTCTTGCCGACAAAGGCGTTCCGGTCGATGCGATTGTTCTGCCCATAGACGACAACCCAGGAATCCTGCACTTCGCGGTCCGGCTGGTTGAAGTCCTCGATCACGGTTTCCACCAGGCGGGTATGATTTGCCAGCGTCCGGCTGTCGCGCCGGAAGGCAATCACTTCGCTTGTCGGCGAATGACCGTCACGGAAGGTCAGCCCCCACACGACGAGGTGCGATCCACCAATCCGCAAATTGGACTGACCAGTGAGAATGACCTGCCCCGGCGTCTGCGCCATCAGGTAGATCGGTGCCTGGGCCGTGCCGGTCGCCTCAAACACGATTTCGAAGTCCTCCCAGACACCGTCTGCGAGCACAATCCGGTCGCCCGGCTCAACCCGGTCCAGTGCGGCCTCATAGGCCTGCTGATCATTGACGAGGTAGTCGGTCGCGGATGCGGAGGCAGGTTGCCAGGCCAGGGCCGCCAAAAGGAGCACAGCGCTGCGCAACAGCCACGAAGACTGGGGTCGGGTCCGGGTCATACTTCCTCCGCTTTGCTTCTATTGATGAAGCTTCAAGAGGGAGCATAACCACCCGCGATCAAGCGGACAAGAGGTTTCACAGTCCAATTTGTTCAAAATGGCCTAGGCAATTGGCCTAAGCATTTTGCGGGGCGCTTTCACCGTTCCCAAGATAGCGCTCACGCGCCTCGCTGGTGCGGCGCCGGGCTTCTTCGATGGCCCTCTGCTCGGCTGTGCTGAGCATCGCCTCGACGATGCAGGCAAAGTGCCGACGCATGGCCGCCCGGGCCTGGTCCGGGTCCCGCGCTCGCAGCGCAAGGGCAATATCGCGATGCTCTGACAGTCGCATCTCCGGCGAAATGCCGCAGATGGAGTCATAGGCATTGCGAATTTCATCAATTTCGGTGCGAAAGCGCCACAAACGCTCGACCATGTCGATGATCGCGGCATTCTTTGAGGCCCGCGCGATCGTCAGGTGAAATTCACGGTCCGCGTCCTGGTGCAACGCTTCGTCATTCTCGCTGTCATCTGACATTTTCGACACCAGCAGGTCGAGTTGTGCCAGCTCGTCATCATTGATCATCGTCGCTGCCAGGGCGGCCGCTTCGCTTTCGATCAGCGTCCGCGCCTGGGTCAATTCGAAGGCCTCGATTGTTGGCAAAGCGTCCTTGGAAGGGGCCGCCGGCAATACTTTTGCGCCGGAGCCGGTCCGCACCTCGATCCGCCCCTGCGCCTGCAAAGCGATCTGCGCCTCGCGCACGGTCACCCGACTGACGCCCAGCTGCACCGCGAGATCCCGCTCACCTGGCAATCGGCTTCCCGGAGGGAATTTGCCATCATCAATCAGGGCGATGATGCGGCGGGCGATCTGGTTGTACAGGCGCTTATCTGTTGTCATTTTGTTTGATGCCGTTTCTGACCATTCTCAAGATTCGGCCCGATCGCTCGGACCACCTGAAAATCATAGCATTATCGTAATTGGACTACAAATTTTCCAGGCCATACCCGCGAATGAAGCGGCGCCCCGCTGGCGCCCGGCAAAGCCGGGCACCAGGAGGCGCCACAGTCCCCTTGAGGGCAAGGGGGAAGTCCGCAAAGTCACGACGGTCGATTAGAACCGCCCCCGCACTCCGAAGTAGATACGGGGTCCGTAGACATTGACTTCAGCGAAGTTGTCGAGGGTCGGGTTGTACTGGACCCGCGGCTCGTCAAAGATATTGATCGCCTCAACGCTGACACGCACCGCATCATTGACCTGATACGAGGCGCGGGCTTCGTAGATGCCGCGTTCGTCGATGTAGCGCAGATTGCCCGGCGTCGAGATGAACTGCTGGAAGTAGCCACTACGATATTTGTAGACACCCTGCAGATCGAGATCCCCGATGCTGTAGTACAGCTGCGCCGACGCGACATGCTCCGACAGGCCGGGGACATTGGCTGGCGCCACGATTCCGACCCGTTCGATCTCGGTGCCATCGGCGGCGATGATCGTCGACGCACCAAAGACGGCATCTTCGAACTCGAAATCAGAGTCGGCGTAGTTGTATCCGACCCGGAAGCCGAGACCGCTCCAGGCACCCGGCAGGTAGCTGAAGGCGTGCGCTGCCGAGATTTCAAAGCCTGAAATCGTGCTCTCCTCGCTGTCTACCGACTGGGTCGTGACAACAGCCTGGAGGTCCTGGCCGTCGACGGTGAAAGTCTCCACCTGCCCGACGTTTGTGAAACCGCCATTGAAGCTCTTGTAGTAGACCCCGAAGGCCAGAATGGTGTCCTCATTGGGATACCATTCGAGCGCCGCGTCATAATTCCACGACATCAGAGGGTCGAGCTCCGGGTTTCCGAAGCCGGTGACCTGGGCGATGACATCGGCCACGTCGGTCGACCCGCCGTCATTGTCGATGCTGCTCGAGAAGCTGCGCCCCACACCCAGATCGGACGGGTCCGGACGCGACAGCGCACGGTAGATGCCACCGCGCAACAGCACGTCATCGCGCAGCTCCACAACCAGGTTCGCGCTCGGCAGAACCTCGGTATAGCTGTGATTGGCCGTGATCTCGACGAGATTGCTGTTGTCGACGCCGATGCCGGTGATGACATTGGCCCCGTCGCGGTCAATCGTCAGCGAACCGCGATACCCGTTCGACGTGACTTCCGTATCCACCACACGAACACCAAAATTACCGCGAACGGGCAGCTCACCCATTTCTCCGGTAAAGTCGGCCTGCAGATAGGCAGCGATCGTTTCTTCCGCAACATCGACAATCTGGAGCGGATTTTGACCGGTACCCATTTAAGCCGAGGTCAAAAAGACATCGCTCGCATCCGGGATACTCGGTGCACGACCCAGGATGGCCTCGGCAAGGCACAGCGGGTCGAAAGTCACATAGGAGTTACCGGTGCCGTTGGCGATGACATTCCCGGCACTGTCGACATTCGTGATCAGCGGGCCATCCACGACGTCCGCAAGGAAGTCATCTTCCGGGAAGACAGTGTTCATGCAGGCCGCGCTTGCCGCCGCACCATCACCCACAGAGAGCGGGCTGCCATCGCTCTCGCGGCGCACGCGAGGCACGGAATCATATTCCAGCGTTGAATGCCGGACACCACCGCGAACATTGGTGATGAACCCGTTGTCCCACAGATAGTCGAAGTCGGCCCGGAAGGCTTCGATGCTGTTGTTGCGGAACTGGTTGAGGTCTTCCCGGGTACGGGGGCCGACGTCAAAGTTTGCCGGATCGGTGACATCAAAGTCCCCGAAGACAAACCGTTGCGCATCGTCCTCGACGATAATTCCGACGAAAACATCCTCTGAACCGGAGTCACCGTCCGTGTCACTGCGCAAGCGTGACTGGATGATGTTCTCGCGCCGCATCGTTTCCGAATACGAATAGTCGGCCGAAATCGTCAGATCGTCGGTCAGCTGGTATTCGGCTTGCAATCCATAGCCGGTGTATTCCTCGATGCGCTCCATATAGTGCGAGCTGACTTCTGCGCCGTCATAGGTCGTGCCACCCAGAAAAGCGCCGGTCGGGCTCACGGACAACGGGACGATTTCGCCGCTTTCACCGACGTTCAGGACCGAGTTGCCGTCGATCGTCAGGTCACTGCGCAGTTCAGTGAATTCGCGATCGGACTGCTGGTAATCGACATTGATGTCCCAGCGCGCGTTCGGCTGCCACTGGGCCGCAAAGAAAATCGAGTCACGCGCATCATCCGTAATGTTCTGGCGGAAATGGCGCTGGCTCGGAACAAAGACGAAGGGGGTGTTCGCGTCCGGCGCAACACCGGTTGCGGGATCGACCTCAAGCACAAGATCGCCACCGCCGCTATCGCAGTTCTGATCCGGGTCACCGAGGCTGTCTACGCCGAAATTATCGCTGTTGGGATCTCCGGAGACCACATTGCGGCAATCACGGAATGAACTGGTCGTGCGCGCTTCCTGTTCGGGATTGGTCGAGCGGTTGTTCTGATAACCGAAGGACAGGCCGAACTCGCCAGCGCCGGTCTCCCAACTGTCGACGAAGCTGAGCGTCGCGCGATGACCGATGCCCCGCTCACTGATGTTCAGATCCGAATTGTCCGGATTGTAATTCCCCTTCAGCTCCAGCTGGATCCGGCTACGGCCGTAATCAATGGGACGAAGGGTCGAGAGCGAAATCTGACCCGACACGCCACCTTCGATGAAGCTCGCTTCCTGCGTCTTGTAGACGGCAAGGGAGTTGAACAATTCCGATGGAAACTGGCTGAAATTGACTGAACGGTCGCCACTGCCATTGGCCGCTTCCCGGCCATTAATGACAGTCGAGCCAAGATAAGGGCCGAGGCCTCGGATGGAAATCTCAGTCGCGCCACCCTGTTCGATATGGGAGGCCGCACTGGTCAAGGTTTCCAGCGCCTCACCAATCGACAGGGCCGGCAGGTCGCCGATGTCGTCGGAGGACAGTGCTTCAACGACCGTGTCGGAATTGCGCTTGGTCTCGATCGAGTCCTGGATGGTCTGCCGAATCCCCTGGATGACGACGACGTCTTCGACTTCATCATCCTGCGCGAAAGCCGGCGCCGAAAATGCTGTGACCGCACAGCTCAACATCAGAGCACGGGTCAACCTGGAGCGCGACAGACGACGCTCCCCTCGTAATTCAAACATATTCACTCCCCTTAGGTTTTTATAGTCCGATTGGGGATCAAGAATCCGGTGCTGTCAACCATTTTACTAGGCCATTTTTCAGATTCGGTATATTCAACTGGTATATTAAAACAGAAAAATTGGACTAACCACTTTGTATTTACGCGCGAACTTCGGGGACCCTGCGACCTTGCCACCAACGAGGAAAGCCCTGTCGTGACAGGGAAGCTCCGCACCTCCTGCAACCGGGCCTCACCCAATCCGATGGCCCGGGACAATCCGGCAGAACGGCACGTGCAATGAAGAGTCCGCCCCGACCCTCATCGTACACACGCCCACAATCCGCACCGTCAACGGACACCGCCATAACGGTCGCCGGTGCCGTCTCAGGCGTATTTCAATCTCCCCGAATGGTGCTGTCAGACTGAAGCGGAGCGGTCTGGAAAATCCTCCGCTGGCGCCTTTGTCCGCAGCGAGCTTGCCCGCCGCCCCCAAAAGCAAGCGGCCGCCCGGATTGTCTCCGGACGGCCGCCTTTCGTACAGGCTAGAGGTCAAGTCCTAGAAACGAACTCGGAAGTCGATACCGGCGCGCCGGTGCTCGGTCTGCTCACCGAACTCGACATCGTAGCCAATCGACAGGCTGCCCCGTTCGTCACCGACGATCTCAATCCGGGCACCGATCTGGTAGACAACGTCGTCGAGCACGGTTCCGATGAGCGCCGGCTCGGCGAGCGGGTTGGCGCCCAGGAAACGCATGGGCAGTTCCAGACTATCCTGCGACATCAACCGTGCGCCGGCTGCCAGCGAAACAACGCCCATCATGTCCTCGGTCTCCCGGAAGATATGGCCCACTGTCAGTTGCGGATTGATGGCCGCAACCAACTCTGTCTCGGAGAGAACCTCTACGCCCAGACCGTCCAGACCGTCCTCAATCAGACCGTCATGATGGAGCGCGGTCAGCGAGGCCGAGACCTGCGGACGGGCAAAGAAACTGCCGTTCCGGAAGCTGTCGCCGATATGTCCACCGATCCGCGCATACCCGGATTCAGGTGTCGAAGTACCGACGCCGGCCTCGAACACGGTTACCACCCGCTCGGTCTCATGCCAGGACCAGCCGCCCGACACCGAGCCCCCGTAATAGGGACCCGTCGCCTGGTTGCGCTCGAAACCAAGACCGACAGAGAAACCCTGACTTTCGGTCATGGCGCGTTGGCCGTCGACGCGGATTGGTGAGGTGTCCTCAAAACTGACACCGGCCGCGACCGACCAGTCATTGCCAAGGCGCCGCTCGAACCCGCCGGTAAAGCGCATCGCCTGCGTTTCGGTGGGCAGGCTCTCAACCGTGGCGTCACTGCTACTCGCGGTCATCTCCAGACGTGACCAGACACAATCGTCCCCGCCGTTTGCGACCGGAGAGCCGCAGTTGAATAGATCATCGGCAAAGCTGTTCGCCGCAGTCAGTTGTCCCCGCATGACCGCCGTGTGGGGCTCGGGATTGAGCTCCGCAAAGACCGCCTCATACGTATCCAGCTGATCATTTTGCAGATTCCCCAAGAACCCAAGCAAGCGACCAAGGCCGGCTGAGCCGCCGGCCTGAAGAGCGGAGTCCATATGACCACCGAGAGCCCGGCCATTGCCATTGAGGCTGGCCAGACCGAAATCGGTATCGATCAGCAGGTGGACGCCCGCCGCATCGGCCGCCACCGAGTAATCGATCGCCAGCGTGTCGCGGAAGGACAAGCCATTATCGACACCGCCCTCACCAGCCGCAAACAGCGTTACCCGATCGGTGTTCTCGAGCCAGATCAGGGTGATGTCACCGGTACCGTCGACCGTCGTCAGGCCGGTCACATTGACCCGGTCCGAAGCATAAGGACCGAAGGCCACGTCAAAGACCATATGGCCATCGGCCGTCTGCTCGAAATGACCATCCAGTTCGACCGTGTTGATGACACGTACGCCGTAAAACAGGTTCGTCGCCGGATCATCCCGATCGTCCAGATTACCGAACAGCTCACCATTCAGCAGATCGATCGGAGCGTCCGAAGCCGACAATCCCATCAGGAACGTGCCCGAATTGCGGAAGGTTGCGGCATTCATCGGATCTGCTGATGCCAACAAGGCCGACTGCTCCCGCTCACTCGGTGCCGGAATGTCGTCCAAATCGAGAACCGCCATCACCTGGACACCGCCTGGCTTGCCTGCCAGTTCCGTGCCGGGGGCCGGGTCAACCTCCGGACCGGTGGGCGGCAGGGACAGGCTTCTCTCCTGAACCGGACGCTTGCTTCCGCCCGACACGTCAACAGACGCCAACGAGACCATTGCCGGCTGCGAGACCTCCGACAGGTCCGCCTGGACCGGGCGTTTGGTATCCCCTGGATGCTCGGCTACTGACGGGGCTGCCGTCCCAGTCTGCGGCGACGCCGTCAGAGCGGCCTGCAGCGTATGCCTTTCACCCGATACATCTGCGGCAGAGAGCGTGGCCGACTCGGGCCGGGACGCCGCCGCACGGTCCACACCAAGCGAGTTCGGCCCCGCCGGTAGCGCAGCCGGACCAGCACCACCAAGAACCTGGTCAATGGAGACCAGCGCCGGTGCCGGTGCATCGGAAAGATCGCTTACAACCGGACGCGAAGGCTCGGATGCCAGCGGTCCATCAATCGGGTCAGCTGCATTCGTTTGGTCCTCCGCCCCATTGACCGACAC
>SPJK01101094.1_pt1 | contig 10796 bp, 7 predicted proteins | sample 3741771 | NCBI WGS metagenome assembly SPJK01 (sample SAMN10925997, study PRJNA522277) | cold seep metagenome | isolation source: Elba SIP-enriched marine methane seep metagenome, extraction at timepoint T2 | place: Italy: coast of Elba, Mediterranean Sea
ATTCGCCAGTCCCAAAAGAGAAACTCACCGAAACCGGTGCGTTCAATTCGCTTGAGAAATTGCTTGGGAATGATCTGGTCAGTATCAACGTTGGCTCGGTCCATCGCGACGACCAAACCTGTATGGGATGTGAAAGGGTTCATCTTATTAAGACTTCAGCAAGTTAGTTTGTGAATAAGAAAATGCTAAGCAATCGGGGCTTAGCTCCAGTCACGGACATCGACAAAATGACCGGCACAAGCAGCAGCAGCAGCCATGGCAGGGCTAACCAAGTGAGTCCGACCATCGCGCCCTTGGCGTCCTTCGAAGTTTCGGTTCGAGGTCGAAGCACAACGTTCTCCCGGGGCAAGCTTATCTGGATTCATGGCAAGACACATACTGCAACCTGCTTCACGCCATTCGAAACCGGCTTCCTTGAAGATAACGTCGAGGCCTTCCTTCTCGGCCTGTTGCTTAACTAGGCCACTACCAGGAACGACCATCGCATTGACTCGATCCGATACTTTCTTCCCTTTGGCAACTTGAGCCGCAGCACGCAGGTCTTCAATACGACCGTTCGTGCAACTGCCGATAAAGACCCGATCGATTGCCAAATCAGTAATTGGTTGACCCGGCTTCAGGTCCATATAATTGAGCGCTTGTTCGGTAGCCCGTTGTTCGGTTGGATCTTCGTAATCAGCGGGATTGGGAATCTCGTTGGTTACGCTTGCCACCTGTCCTGGGTTGGTACCCCAGCTGACCTGCGGGGCAATGTCTGATGCTTTGAATACTAGTGACTTGTCGTAGGTTGCCCCCGGATCGGTTGGCAATTGTTTCCACTGCTCTACGACTGCGTCCCAGTCCGCACCTTGTGGTACATACTTTCGACCTTTCAAATACTCGAAGGTAACTTCGTCAGGAGCAATCATACCGGCACGGGCTCCCCCTTCGATCGACATGTTGCAGACCGTCATGCGATTTTCCATCGAAAGATTTCGCATCGCATCGCCCGTGTATTCAATACAGTAACCGGTACCGCCGGAAGTAGTAATCTGGCCTATAAGATAGAGGATCATATCTTTGGCCGTTACTCCTGGACCAAGTTCACCTTCAACACGAAGCTCGAGCGTCTTTGGTTTGGTTTGCAACAAGGTCTGGGTTGCAAGCACGTGTTCGACCTCGCTTGTCCCAATGCCGAAAGCCAATGCGCCGAATGCGCCATGCGTGCTCGTATGACTATCGCCACAAACAATCGTCATGCCAGGCTGGGTATATCCCAACTCAGGACCCATCACGTGAACAACGCCCTGATTGATACTTCCTAGACCGTAATAGGTGACGCCGAACTCAGCACAGTTCTCTTTGAGCTTATCGATTTGTGCCTTCGAGATTGGGTCAGCAATCGGCAAAGAACGATCGGTCGTTGGTACGTTGTGGTCAGCCGTTGCGACGGTTCGCTCGGGACGTCGAACAGGCCGGCCTGCCAAACGGAGCCCTTCAAATGCTTGAGCACTGGTGACTTCGTGAACCAATTGAAGATCGATATACAGAATCGTCGAGCGGCCCTCCTCGGCATGGACAACATGGTTGTCCCAAATCTTTTCAAACAGAGTACGTGGTTGGCTTGAGTCGCTCATTATCAGAATTGCTGGCTATCGATTCCAAGGTTAGTTACATAAATGCCCACCGATTACTCACCCTTGGCAAAGGCTTATCGGGAGCCCCACATTATAGAGCAAAAAACTCTTTTTGGTAGCTACTGACTAAGAGAGAAAACGCCCTAAAAGGTTCGACAAAAGGGCTTAGGCAATCGCAAGAGCCGCTTCGTCAAAGGCTTTACGCTGTGGGCAGCCATTGCAATTCCACCACTTGGCTGCTTTTTCGGCATTCCAATAATCGTCCAATTGAAGATCAACCAGAGCCAAACGAAGTTCCTCGACTGTTTGGAAACGGTCTTCCGGTGACTTCTCAAGGCAATGATGAACAATTTTTTCAAGCTCAGGAGGCACATCCGGAACGAACTCGCTCAGCGGAGTAACTTCCTCGGAAGCGTGGGCAATGATCACTTTAACCGACTGCTGGTAGTCAAAGGGTGGTCGACCCGACAGAAGGTAGTACATCACACATCCAAGCGAATAAATATCGCTGCGGACGTCGGCTTCTCTCTCGCCAGTTGCTTGCTCGGGAGACATGAACATCGGCGAACCGGTTATGGCGCCTTCTTGAGTTAGCTCCGAGTTATCCTCGGTGCTGTTGACCGTTGGCTTTGCCAATCCAAAGTCAAGCAATTTTGCCACATCGTATTCTCCACCCCGATGAGCACAGAAAATATTTGCTGGCTTCAAATCACGGTGTACCAAATCCATATCATGCGCTTCGGAAAGGGCACGACAGACTTGGTCCATCAAATAAACAACTCTTGCAGCTGGCAATGCCCCGGCCATGGCGACAAGTTCACCCGTATTGTGGCCTGGCAAATACTCCATCACGTAATAGAACGTTCCATCCTCGGCGCTGCCGTAATCGAAGATGTCAACCGAGTTCCAATGAGAGAGTTTAGCCGTCATTCGGACTTCTCGTTCGAAACGAGCAAGTGTGCGCGGATCTCCTGCTTTCTCAGGTCGAATAACTTTGATAGCGCATGGACGCTTCATCATTTGGTGTTCAGCCAAATAAACTTCGCCCATGCCACCGCTACCGATCCGACGTGACAGTCGGTACTGCCCAAGTTGCTTTGCTTCGAAAGCTTCGCGCCGAAGAGTGTTGATTGTGTGTACGCCAACCGTTGCGATTGTCATTCCAAAGATCATGACCATCGCTTGTTCGGTGTGATAGCTAGAAAAGGTTTCGTTGAGCATACAGTTCTGGAAACCTTCACATACACTGTTTTGCCATTTTGCAAGTAGGATTGGTGCTAGTCCGATGGGGACAATAATCCAAATCGCACGTCGCCAGTTATTGGGAATGAATAGGGCATACGTAAATATCAAAAGCAGCCAAGGTACTATGATGTTTGGTAAGTGAGGGGCATCCGCCGAGTTGGCAGCTAATGAAAGTATCTTTATGTCGTAAGTCAGGAAAAAGACGACGGGGATACCAAATGCCAAGAATTCTAGGGCTCTCAGCTTGGTTGTTGAACAATTACGGAATCGATACAAGGCAGCTGCAAGAACACCCATCGCTATGGTCACACTAAGGTGGACATACCACATAGCACTGCCATCAACGTGCCGCCAGTCATCTTCGACAAAGAAGCTGCGAATAAGGAATGCTGTAAAGCAACCAAAGAATAATGAAACCGCGATGAAAAGTCGGTGTCTTAGAACATCGCGGGTTTCACCGCTGAGCTGGGGTGTTGAACCTTCAACCAGCCGTACTAATCCCCGAGCAGCCGCACCGATAGCACCGCTGGAACTACGAAACCTAGAGCGAGCAGGATCGCTGCCAAGGGTATCGATTGATACCGATCCACCAGGCAATGGCAATCCATCGACCGGCGAGGCAATCGTTTCTGCATTTTCGAGATCAGAATTATTCAGTGGAGAGTTTTTCACCGGTCCGTGCGTCCATTATGGGGGCTGCGCCTTTCATGCCTTACGCCCTTACATAGTAACTGGTTCGACATTCGTTGGCAGCCTAGAAAGATTCTTGCCCGCGATCATAACGGACTTGAATGTGAAGCCCAACACTAAGTCCGTTTATTATGATCAGAATTGAGCTTAAGCTGCTATACGAGAACCACTTAGACTTGCTCGGTGGTCGATTTCCTCCAATGAAATCGTTTGCCAAGCTTCGGAATCCGACTTTGGATCAAAATTAACTTTCCTCTTAAGAACCTCGGTTCCTGGGTGACACATTCTGGGAAAGTAAAACCAAGTTGATGACAGTTCCTCGTCCGATGTGCCGCTAGCGATAAGCATGAGATCGGTATCTGCTAACGCATTCGCGAAATTGATGACGCCACTTGATATTGGGCCAGGCGATAAACGGAACGAAGCGCCCGATTTGGCAAGGGTTCTATGGGCTTCGATCAAGCTTAAAGATGGAAGCTCTTCTGGACGTTGATCAAAGAGATCAAAACCCGTGTATTCGATGGTTGCATCGGGAGAATATTTCGCTGCCAGAGCGAGCAGCTCGTTAGTCTTTTCAATCGACTCGATACCGAATTCAACGAGTCGCAAGGTTCTTTGCTTCTTGATTATTCGATGAAGTTGTCGATCAGAGCTATCTTTGGCCAAGAAGCCAAGCCCTGCCATCTTTAGAAATCCACTTACTGCCATGCTACCCTGCTCCGCAGTTAAAACCGCTACTCAATTCAATTAGGACAACGACCCTGTCGCCCTCGATTAACTTCGGCATGACAGACCGGCTTCGGCTACTCGAAGCGATGTGGTATTAAGGAACCTAAGAGCCGAATACGTTAAACTCTATCGGCTTTGCACTTGAAAGTGATGTCTTGAATGAACGCCTCAACTTGCCAATTCAGCTCAAACCGCAAAGTTTAACAACATGTCATTCAGCTTTACTGTCATGAACAACATCAGGCCAATTTCGGAAATGAGCAACAAATTGATCCTGGTAGTGTGAGCAGGTCTTGCTGAGTAAGTTGGACAATGGCAACGTTTCCTTGCGAAGACGAAGTTCTCCAAGGTATTTCCAAAGCGTCTGCGACGCCTCTTCTGGCCCATGCAATAGAAAGTGGACCCAGGCCCAAGCAAAGCGATAGTCCCGACCGCTAAAAGATTCGAACTCGATTTCTTTTTCTAACTCAACAAGTTGAATCATTCGACTTGAATCAAGCTCTTCAAGCAGCCTTTTTAGATGAGCATCGCCAACAGCACGCTCAGACTTAGGTGGTTCAAAATACTCAGCCAAGCCCTCGTCTAGCCATAGCGGAAGTTTTGGTAAATCGGCATGAAGCAAGGCATGCGTGCATTCATGCCGGAGGTCAATTGCCAGTGATGGTTGTTTGTAGGCATAGATCGTTGCAAGATCCCCCTGCTGTACAAAGCATGCTCTTCTATCCGATATCTCCGGATGCCTTATGCTAACGATAGATCGATATTGAGCTTCGGTGTCGAAAAGCAGCACTTCAACAGTCTGCTTTCCACTCCTGAGCGAGAGGATCCTGCGTAACTCAGCTTCAAGATCCACAAGACCTACATCGATCGTTTCTGCGTCTGAAAGCATAAAAGTGGAACGAAAGACAAAGGAACCGACCTGGCGCTGGTCTAACCAAAGGGGTGCAGGACTAGCTAGGCAAGAATCGGCCAATGAGCCCAGGCCCAGGATGCTTAACCCAAGTAGCCAATCCCGTCGGCTTAGGACCGAAGCGTCTTTCAATTCACAGGCAAACACAACTTTTCTTGCCTTCTCAATCATTTATCAAACTGAATGAACGACTGGTGGGGGATCAAAGCTCTAATGGCCAGTCGGTTAAAAGATCAACACCCGAGTTGGTAACGACATAATTATGCTCAAGCCGAATGCCATGGCGTAAATCGTCATGGTAGAGACCTGGTTCCACGGTAAAAAAGTCGCCGACAGCAAACTTGTCGTCCCAGTTAGGATTCAACCGAGGCGCTTCATGCGGGGCCAGCCCTACCCCATGACCAAGGTGGTGATTAAAAACCCAAGGTTCGGAATGCGACAACATTTGCTTGGCCGTATCGAAGACCGATTTGCAGCTAACCCCTGGTGTTACCGTCTCGGCAATCATGTCAAAAACTTCTGCAATCTGACTCCAAGCTTTCTGCTGGTTTTGGTCAGCTTCAGTAACCGCCAAAGTTCTAGCATTGTCAGTGAAGTAACCTCCGTAGCCAACTCCGAGGTCAAGAATCCAAAGTTCACCTGCTTCTGCTTGCCGATTACGAGGCATCCCACCGCGAGCGTTGGCTCGAAAGTCTTGGCCGAAGTAAGTGAGGGCCTCGCCTAACTCTTTCACAGCAACAGACTGAAGTTCATTATAAAGATCTAATTCGTTTAATCCCGGCTCGATGATTTCTCGAGCTCGTTCATACATAAGCCGATTGGCTTCGTTGGCTCGCTTCATGATTGCGAGTTCGTCATCCCCTTTTTTGCGACGCAAGCCAAAGATAACCGAATCAATGTCAACGCACTCTCCTGGCATCGCAACGGTTAATGACTGGGGAGCAATCGAAAACTCACAAGCCGATCTTTTAGGGAAATCAATCTTTAGGTTGTCAAACAACGCATTGATGACATTGCCGATTTGCTCGCTTGCATCGCACATAGTCGAAAGTTTCTTTTCGACATGCGGGTAAACATGATCCGCGACGGCAGGAATCTCTACCTTGCGGCTCGGCAGTACGAGAGTAACCGTCCCCTGATCATCAATTGCGGCAATGCTTTTCCACAGCGGGCCTACATAGGCACCCGTGAGCCACTGAACCGACTCATGACGCATGAGCACAACAAACCCAATTCCGCGACGTTGCATTTCTTCAACAAGGGCTGACTGCCGGAGTTTGATCGCGTCGCGGTCAATTGAGATACTCATAGTGGTTATTTGATTGGAGACTTTGATTATTTAGTGCTAGGAAGTACTTTTCGGCCAACATCGCTGTTTGACTTGGTCAAAGCCTAAAAGAATCGCCCCCCCACCCCCAGTGGTAGACGTTGCAATTGCGGCCATTTAAGCAATTTCTCAAAGCTAGACGCCAATCTCAATCTGAGACAACCGTTATGTCGCTAAAGTCTGATTTTGGGAGGGTGTTTTGCAAGGAATGAAATATTTCGACTCTAATCCTGCATGCTTTAGCCAAATTCTCACCTTTTCTTAAAAAAACTTGTGATATCTGCAATCCGGCCCTCGATTTGCGGTATTTGAACATTGAGGCATGAGCGCCTCGCTTAATTATTTGCGTTTTCAAAATGGGGCCGGCAGGAAACCCCCGCATCTCATCCAAGTAGGAGACACCATGTTAGTACTTAGCAGAAAAGCTGGCGAAAAGATCAACATTGGGGAAGATATCACGGTCGAAGTACGGCGAGTGGCCGGTAATCGCGTTACGATTGCCCTCCATGCTCCAAGAGATGTGCGTATCCTTCGCGGAGAACTTCAGAAGGCGGTTGCTGAATTTGAAGTTGAAGAAGTCGCCGAAGGTCAACCAAATCTACCCACTACTGTATCTCATAATGAGATTCGCATCAGTCCCATTTCAGCATCGGCATAACCGCATTAACTCTGAGCTCTCAAGGAGCTTATTATTCAATGCTAGCTTGTCATTAGCATTGACCCCGACGTGCCAGATCCGTAGCGTTCTCGCACGGTCAGGTTCCATTCACTGAAAACCAGTGAAGCCGCTGACCATTTTAAGCTACCCATCAGTTGATGGGTCACATGGTCAGCCGCAATGCAACAGTCTAAATCCACACCCTTAAAGAATGCCCAGCGTTCAATCAGAGCCCTTCTGCTCTTGGTGTGTTCAGCATTTGCACTTGGCTGTGCTTCGGGCGAAAAATGGATTCAGCGACGTCCCTCGGGCAATGGCTATCAATCCTACATCAGCTTCGTTGGCGACAAAGATCCAAGCTTCTCCGTCACAACGCAACAGCTTGCCGGCGAAGTAGGTCTTGATCCTCTATCCGATGAAGACCAACGGCTCCTTATTGGTCAACTCGAAAATCGATCCCATGTTGAGAAGAACGCAGAAATTGAGTTTGCTTTAGCCGAGCTCGCTGCCGCTAAAGCAGACAAGTTAATCAAGCAAGATCCACAGCTTGCTATCGGCTATTACGCCGAATCGATTGTGCATAGCTATCATGTTTTAGAAGCCGATCCAAAGCATCGCATTCCCGGCGTAACTCAACACTATAATCGCTCACTAACGTCCATTCTGAAAGTCTTGCAAGAACAAGACCTCATTAAGCCAGGGACCCAAGTTGAACTTCCAACGAGTCACACCGGCTGTACGATCGACATTAATTTTCATAGCCATCGATGGCAACGCAAAGATTTTCAATCATTTGAATTCGCCAACGAATTTCAAGTCCTAGCACTTCAAAACCATTACCACACCAGTGGAATTGGCGTCCCGCTTATCGGCATTCGCAATCATCCTAATCGCGATTCGGTCCAAGATCGTTATTACCCGACAAAGCTCTGCTATCCTCTAACAGCATTTGCAAGGATCGAAAAAAATTCGCCCTACAATGCCCAGCATATTCGAGCAAGTACCGACCAATCTGAGGATGTCGTTCAACAGGCTACAGCTCATGTTCATGAACATCACATAACGAACGCTAGAAGTACTCAGCAGCCGGGTGAAAGACTTATCCTTGAGTTGCACGACCCGATGGATCACGACAAGGTTCAGCTGGCAGGACATGTCACTCCGCTTGAAACGGACCTCACCACGCCACTCGCCTACTACCTAGATCAGCCCGAACTGCACGAGGAAGAGCTATCGACACTTGGGCTTTTAAAACCAGGATCTGTGGAACAATTACAGGGACTTTATCTGCTTGAACCGTTCGATCCAAATCGCATTCCCGTGATTATGGTTCATGGTCTGTGGTCAAGTCCAGCAACTTGGATGGAAATGTTCAACGATCTGCGTAGCGATCCGATGCTTCGTAAGCGTTATCAATTTTGGTTCTATCTCTATCCGACTGGGACGCCGTTTTGGGTAAGCGCCTCAGAAATGCGTAAAGACATGGCTGAGCTACGGCAAACCTTTGATCCACAGCGCCGTTACCCTGCGCTCGACCAAACCGTTCTAGTCGGCCATAGCATGGGCGGACTCGTATCGCGACTGCAAACGGTCGACAGCAAAGACGACTTTTGGAGAATCGTCAGCGATCGACCATTTAATGAATTAAAAGCAACGCCTGAAGCCCGTCAGCATGTTTCAAGTCTCTTTTACTTCCAACCAAATGCTTCGGTTCGACGTGTTGTGACCATTGGTACTCCACATCGTGGCAGCCGTTATGCCAACGGGTTCACCCGGTGGTTAGGAACGAAGCTGATTGCCACACCGATGGCTACCATGGCCAAACGTCAACAAATTTTCCGTGACAACCCTGGATTCTTCAAACCTCAAGCCGCTACTCGTGTGATAACAAGTATCGACTCGCTCACGCCGGGATCACCTGTGCTTGAAACCTTACTGTCGGCACGAGCAGCTCCCTGGGTGAACTATCACAACATAGTTGGTGATCAACCACGTTCTTGGTATTCAAGCTGGTATGCTTCCCGAGGAGATGGAATTGTCTCCGTAGACAGTGCGCGACTCGATGATTTACCAGGCCTGCAATCACAGATCATCGTGCCTGAATCGCATGTTGCTATTCACACACATCCGCAGAGCATCTCCGAAGTGCGGCGAATCTTACACAAGCAGTTGCATGAGCTGATGGCTGCCGAAAGCCAGATCGCAGAAAGCCTTCCGCCGTTTGTCCCTCAGCAACCAAGTAAAAAGCTTGAAGTGGCGAAAGATAAGCAACTTGTACTTCCGGTTACTTATACTGAGTAGCTAGGTCAAATTAGCAAAGATAAAATTCTTTCAAAGAATTTGCGGTTCGCATGCCATTTCTGGCACACTAAGGGTAATAGAAGCAAACTGCTCTTACCTGACTTAGCGAAAAGCCATGGCGACACCACCTGAAATGCTTACTGCCGGCAGCACGACTAAACAGACGCAATCCGTGATTTCAGGCCCAGATCGTCTTGCCATCTTACCGACAGATGGCGAGCTGCTGATGCTCTTCGTCAACGAATCGGACGAGGTTGCGTTTGCGGAGCTGATCGAACGTCACGGGCCGATGGTCTGGCGTGTCTGTCGTGGCATACTGTTCAAGCAACAAGATGCCGAGGATGCTTACCAAGCGACGTTTCTTTTACTCGCTCGTAAAGCTAAGCAAATTCGGTCAGACGACTCCGCCGCTGGCTGGCTGTATCGCGTGGCCTATCGAACTGCTCTTTCAGCAAAGCGGCGTTCCAGGCGTCGTCGTGAAGAGCAACTGGAAAGCGAACCAGTCGGCCAAGCCGAGGAGGCTTTCCCCGATCTCATGGGGCGCCAGATGGTTGCCATCTTGCTCGAAGAGCTTCGCTCCATTCCGAAGAAGTACCAAGAGCCATTGGTAATGCGATACCTTGAAGGCCAAAGCCGACGCAAGATTGCCGACCAGACCGGCAGCACCGTTGCCGGCGTGCAAGGGATGCTTGCCCGGGGTAAGCAAATCCTTCGTAGTCGGCTCATTCGTCGTGGGGTATCGCTTTCTGTCGCGATGGGACTTGTTAGCACTGTTCACAAGACCGCATTCGCCGCTCCGCCCCGTTTGATTACGCAGACCACCGCGAGTTGTCACGCCTTAGCAACAGCTGGGACCATCTCCGCCACCACCGCCGCCGCGGCAACCCTTTTCCGTGAAGGAATCCGATCAATGTTTCTCGCATCAATGACAAAGCCAATGACCGCCGTAGCTGCTTGCTCGATAGCTTTAGCACTTTGGCTGGGAGGTTCGGCGATTGGAAGCTCGCTGACGGAGTTGCCCGAACAAGATTCGGTGGCTCTGTTTGTAATTGAAAATTCGGTTGAAGAAACGATTGAAGATACGCTTTTACAACCTGAATTCGTTATCGAATCAAATCTTCAAACAGCAGAAGTCGCATCAAAGCCAAATACTTATGCTAATCAAAACCAACTTGAATTTGAGCAACCAACCTACACCGTCCAAAACAAGCCAGAACTCTCCATCAACGAACTCAACCAACGTGGTTGGCGATCTTTCTATCAAGGAAAGAATCAAGAAGCGGAGGCGGACTTTCGTGAAATCTTAGAGCGTGATCGGAA
>SPJK01020506.1_pt1 | contig 10792 bp, 9 predicted proteins | sample 3741771 | NCBI WGS metagenome assembly SPJK01 (sample SAMN10925997, study PRJNA522277) | cold seep metagenome | isolation source: Elba SIP-enriched marine methane seep metagenome, extraction at timepoint T2 | place: Italy: coast of Elba, Mediterranean Sea
CGGGCGTGGTTAACGGATACAAGACAGGCGCGAGCCTAGGGAAAGGACCAACGCATGTACTATCGTGAGGCTGGCGATTTCAAAACGTCCTATGTGGCGGATAACCAAACGTTTCCAATCGCGTTTGACCGGTATCGTTACTACTTGGTGCTCGTCGTGGCGTTTCTGGTCATTCCGTTCTTCGTAAATGACTACTGGGTGAACTCGTTTCTGTTGCCCTTCCTGATCTACTCGATTGCCGCAATCGGGCTGAATATCCTGACCGGCTATTGCGGTCAGGTGTCGCTGGGCACCGGGGGCTTCATGGCCGTAGGGGCCTATGCCTGCTACAAGCTGATGACGGGATTTCCCGATGTGAACATCTTCTTTCACATCATCCTGTCCGGCGGCGTGACCGCTCTCGTCTGTACCGCCTTTGGCTTGCCCTCTTTGCGGATCAAAGGGTTCTATCTCGCGGTGGCGACGCTGGCGGCGCAGTTCTTTCTGGTTTGGCTCTTCAACAAGGTGAGCTGGTTCTACAACTACTCCGCCTCCGGTCAGATCAACGCGCCGGAGCGCTTTCTGTTCGGCGTGCCGGTGACGGGGGCCAATACGGACCCTTGGGCCACTTACTTGTTCTGCCTCGTGTTCCTGACGCTCTGCGCCTACATCGCGCGCAACCTGACGCGCGGTTCGCAAGGACGCAAATGGATGGCCATTCGCGATATGGATATCGCGGCGGAGATCATCGGGGTGAACCCGCTGAAGGCCAAGCTGAGTGCCTTCGCGGTATCTGGCTTCTTCATCGGTATCTCGGGCGCGCTGTTCTTCTCAGTCTATCTCGGCGCGGTTGAGGTCGGCGAGGTGTTCGGCATTCAGAAGTCCTTCCTGGTGCTCTTCATGATCATCATCGGCGGCCTTGGGTCGATCTTCGGCTCCTTCGCTGGCGCGGCCTTCCTTGTGCTGCTCCCGGTGGCCCTGAAGCTCGTCGGCGTGGATTTCCTGAACTGGCCCACGGACATCGTGGCCCATATCCAGCTCATCATTGTGGGCGCGCTCATCGTGATCTTCCTGATCATGGAGCCCCACGGTCTCGCGCAACTCTGGCGCGTGGCGAAAGAGAAACTCCGGCTCTGGCCGTTCCCGCATTAACCGAAAGACTCACCGAAATTACCACAAGGCCAGGACACACCCGGCCACCAAACAGTCGATAAACCCATGGGAGGAACTTCGATGAAGAAACTAGCAACCCTAACAATCGGCGCGATCATGGCGGCGGCGCCGGCGATGGCGGATCTCGTATTCCCATCGCTGTCCTACCGCACAGGGCCTTACGCGGCGGGCGGTATCCCCTTCGCGGATGGTTACGCTGACTACTTCACAATGCTGAACGAGCGCGATGGCGGCATCGGCGGCGTGATGACGCGCTTGCTGGAATGTGAGACAGGCTACAACACCGAGAAAGGCGTTGAATGCTACGAGGCCACAAAGGGCGAAGGCTCTCTCGTGTATCAGCCGCTCTCCACAGGCATCACCTACCAGTTGATCCCGAAAGCCACGGCTGACGGCGTGGCGATCCACTCCATGGGCTATGGCCGGACATCTGCCAAGAACGGCAACGTGTTCAGCAATGTCTTCAACTACCCTGCCAACTACTGGGACGGTGCCTCTGGTGCGGTGAACTACCTGCTGGAAAGCAATGGTGGCGACATTAGCGGCAAGAAAATCGCGCTGGTCTATCACAACTCCGCTTACGGCAAAGAGCCGATCCGCACCTTGGAAGGCCTGGCCGAAAAGCACGGGTTCGAGCTGAGCTTGCTGGCGGTGGACCACCCCGGTCAGGAACAGAAATCCCAGTGGCTGCAAATTCGCCGCGAGCGTCCGGACTTCGTCCTGATGTGGGGCTGGGGCGTGATGAACCAGGTTGCCATTCAGGAAGCCGCAAACATCCGTTTCCCAATGGAAAACTTCATCGGCATCTGGTGGTCTGGCTCTGAGAACGACGTTCTGCCCGCAGGCGACGCGGCCAATGGCTACAAGGCTCTGACCTTCCACGGTGTTGGCTCAGACTTCCCTGTCTTTGAAGACATCCAGACGCATGTTGTCGATACAGGCAAAGCAGCTGGCGCAGGCGATCAGATTGGCACGGTTCTCTACAACCGTGGTCTCTACGCGGCGATGCTGGCAGCGGAAGCTGTGAAGACGGCACAGGGCATCCACGGCGTGGCGGATATCACACCTGCGATGATGCGTGACGGTATGGAAGCCCTGGAGATCGACGAAGCCAAGATGGCTGAGCTGGGTCTGCCGGGCTTTGGTCCATCCTTCAGCGTGTCCTGTGAAAACCACGGCGGTGACGCACTTGTTGGTGTGACCCAGTGGGACGCATCCGCGAAGACATGGTCTCTGATCTCCGACTTTAAACCAACCGATGGCGATATCATCGGCGGTTTGATCGCAGAAGACAGCTCTGCTTACGCGGCAGAGAACAACATCGCGCCAAACTGCTAAGGCGCAAAAGGTCCGGCGCGCCATCTCGTGCGCCGGGCCACACCCAAGACTGACCTGATAGTTTTAACCGACAGGACATCGCGACATGTTGGACGGCCCCGAGACAAACACGAGCCTGCTTGAGGTGAACAATATCGAGGTGATCTACAATCACGTGATCCTCGTGCTCAAGGGCGTCAGCCTGTCCGTGCCCAAAGGCGGGATCACCGCTCTGCTGGGCGGCAACGGTGCGGGCAAAACGACCACGCTCAAGGCGATTTCCGGCCTGCTCAAATCCGAGCGCGGTGAGATCACCAAAGGCTCTATCAACTATCGCGGCGAAAACCTGTCCGGGCGCGACCCGGCCGATCTGGTGAAAACCGGCGTTGTGCAAGTGATGGAAGGCCGTCACTGCTTTGAACACCTGACCATTGAGGAAAACCTTCTGACCGGGGCCTATACCCGCAAAGACGGTAAAGGCGCGATCGATGCTGATCTCGACATGGTCTACAACTATTTCCCCCGCCTGAAAGAACGCCGCAAATCCCTTGCAGGCTATACCTCAGGCGGCGAACAACAGATGTGCGCCATTGGCCGTGCGTTGATGTCCCGCCCGGAAACCGTGCTGCTCGATGAGCCGTCCATGGGCCTCGCGCCGCAGCTGGTGGAACAGATTTTCGGGATCGTAAAGTCGATCAACGAAGAGCAAGGCGTGACCATTCTGCTCGCGGAGCAGAACACCAATGTCGCCCTGCGCTTCGCCCATTATGGCTACATCCTGGAGAGTGGACGCGTCGTGATGGACGGTCCAGCCGCCGAGTTGAGCGAAAACCCGGATGTCAAAGAGTTCTACCTCGGCATGTCCGACGAAGGCCGCAAAAGTTTCCGCGATGTGCGCTCCTATCGCCGCCGCAAACGTTGGCTGAGCTAAGCCGCTCCTTCTCCCCCTCACATTCTAGTCCAGTGACCGCGCGAGGCACCTTTATGACGTCCCATTTTGACACTTTGGAAACGCGCTCATCAGACGCGCGTGAAGCGGATCAAACGCAAGCCTTGCTGGCACAGTTAAGCCGGGCCAGCGCCGCGCCCGGGTCCTGTCTAGACAGTGCAAGCGTGTCCTCCTTGGCGGACTTGCCCAAACTGCCGGTGCTGCGGAAATCCGAGCTGGTGAAGTGGCAGTCCGAAAACCCGCCATTCGGGGGCTTCCCCGTCAAAAACCTCGCGCATGTCTTTCAGTCCCCCGGCCCGATCTATGAGCCGGGCGGGGTGAGCCACGATTGGTGGCGCATGGGCCGCTTTCTCCATGCAATCGGGATCGGCGCTGAGGATATCGTGCAGAATTGCTTCGGCTATCACCTAACCCCTGCCGGGATGATCTTTGAGAGCGGCGCGCGGGCTGTTGGCGCCGCTGTGTTGCCTGCGGGGACCGGCCAAACCGAACTTCAGGTGCGCGCCGCGAAAGATATCGGAACAACCGCCTATGCCGGAACGCCGGACTATCTGAAAGTTATCCTCGACAAGGCCGATGAGCTGGGCGAGCGCTTGAAGATCACCCGCGCTGCCGTAGGCGGAGGGGCGTTGTTCCCCTCTCTACGCCAAGAATATGCCGACCGAGGCATCTCTTGCTTGCAATGCTACGCTACCGCCGACCTGGGTAACATCGCCTACGAATCCCCCGCCATGGAAGGGTTGATTCTGGACGAGGGCGTCATCGTGGAGATTGTCACGCCGGGAACAGGGGACCCTGTGCCCGAAGGCGAGGTGGGCGAAGTGGTCGTGACCACGCTCAACCCTGACTATCCCTTGATCCGTTTCGCCACAGGCGATCTCTCCGCGATCCTGCCGGGTCAAAGTCCCTGCGGACGCACCAACGCAAGGATCAAAGGCTGGATGGGCCGCGCCGATCAAACGACGAAAATCAAAGGCATGCTCGTGCGCCCCGAACAGGTCGCCGCCCTTGTCGCCGCGCATGATGCCATCGACCGCGCGCGCGTGGTGGCGAGCCGCTCCGGCGAAATGGATGTGATGACGGTGCGCATTGAAACCGAGACCACCGATGCCGATGCTTTCGGAGCTCTGATCAAGAACACCCTCAAGATGAAGGGCAATGTCGAGCTGGTCGCCCCCGGCGCGCTACCTCGAGACGGCCTGGTGATCGAAGACACCCGCACATACGGCTGAGGTCTAACCCGCATCCAAAGCGCGAACACCGACTGATCGCGCTCCAAAGTAGGCTGTACAGGTCCAGCGCCTTGTTGGGGCAGTCAGGGCGTCCATCACACACGCCTACGCGCGCCTCCTTAGAGCCACCCCCATCTTCTTTGGTTCTCAAATATCCTGGGGGGAATTGGCCGTATGGCCAAGGGGGGCAAAGCCCCCGCACACAGCCGAAAACAATACACGCACAAACGAAAAGAGCCGCCTCACAAGGAGACGGCCCAATTCATAATGCTCTGACGCTGTCTTAGCCCTGACGGGCTTTGAAGCGGCGTTGTGTCTTGTTGATCACATAGACACGGCCTTTGCGGCGTACGACGCGACAATCGCGGTGACGCTGCTTCAGCGAGCGGAGTGAGTTCCTGACCTTCATGGCCTTTCTCCTCTTGCGCGGCGCGCGTGCGCCTTAGGTTTCAGTTGTGCCCCGAAAGGCAAGCCCATATGGGCATAATCACATGGTGGGCGATACAAGGTTCGAACTTGTGACCCCTTCGATGTCAACGAAGTGCTCTACCACTGAGCTAATCGCCCTTACCGGACGAAACAGCCCCCCTCCAAAAAAGAAAGGGGCGCATGAGTCCGCGCCCGGTGCGGGAGGCTATAAACTTAACCGTAAGAGGGATCAAGGGCTTTTGAACATTCCTTCTTATGGTCTATGTTCCTCAGAAGGGGCCTAGGAGCAGTCGCATGTCACGACCGGGTTTTAAAGTCTTACGTCCAGAGCAACGCACATCGAGCGTTGTCTTTGCGTCGCCCCATTCCGGGCGCGATTACGCATGGTCCTTCATGCGCCGGTCGGCGCTGTCTGAACTGGTCATTCGGTCGTCGGAAGACGCCTTCGTGGACCAACTCGTGGACGGCGCGCCCTTGCTGGGTTGTCCTTTGCTGACCGCAACAGTGCCGCGCGCCTTCGTGGATCTGAATCGCAGCGAGGACGAGCTGGACCCCGCTCTCATCGAGGATGTCGGCAAAACCGCGCATAACCCACGGGTCGCGTCGGGGCTGGGGGTGATTCCGCGTGTTGTCGCCAACGGGCGCGCGATTTATCGCGGAAAGCTGAGCAAAGCCGAGGCCACCGACCGGATCAACGCGTATTGGCGGCCCTATCACGCCGAATTGGCAGGTCTGATGCGCGAATCGCATGGCCTGTTTGGCGAAGCAATTTTGATTGATTTCCACTCCATGCCACATGAGGCGCTTGAGTCCGTGTCCCGCACGCCATCAGGTCGACCGGATGTGGTGATCGGGGATCGCTTCGGGGCGTCGGCGCGGGGCGAGGTTGTGGACCATTTGGAAGCGGCCTTCACCAAGGCAGGGTTCAGAGTCGCACGGAACTCGCCATTTGCCGGGGCCTACATAACGCAAAGCTACGGGCGCCCCTCACGGAACCAACATGCGGCGCAGATTGAGATTGATCGCTCGCTCTACATGTCCGAACGCACGCTGACCCCGAACGCAAGTTTCCAGACCATTCGCACGGCCCTATTGGGCGTGATGGCAGATATCGCCGAGATTGGTCGCCCGATGGCCTCGTCGCTCGCAGCGGAGTAGACGGCAAGCTGCCGTCCACGGAACAAAAACCAGCGAAATCTACCGCAGCGCACGTCCTTTGAGGATGGCATCCGCGCCGAACTTTTCCCGAATCGCATCCGTGGCCCGCTCCGCCTTGCTGCGCTGCACCGCATTCGGATCCAAAAGATCGCCGCTCATATCCGCCTGATCCGCAGGGCAAAGATCTGACAGCCCGGTCCCGATCAACCGATACGGCCCATTCTGAGCGCCAACCGCATCAAAAAGCGCGCGCGCCTCGCGGTAGATCTTATCGGCCATCTGAGTCGGGTCCCTCAGAGAAATGCGCCGGGTGATCTGACTGAAATCAGCCCGTTTGAGCTTCAACGTCACCACACGTCCGGCCAGATCCTTTGCCTTCGCCCGATCCGAGACCTTCTCAGACATGCGCCAAATATGGCCATCCAGAATGTCCAGATCGCCGGTATCCTCCCCAAACGTTGTTTCATTCGAGATGGATTTCATCGAACTATGGGACTGGACGCGCCGTCGATCCTCACCCCGAGCCAAATGATAAAGACGCTCGCCCATCGAGCCGAACCGCGCAACGAGGTCCCGCTTCTCCCAACGCAGCAAGTCATCAAAGGTGCGAATCCCAGCTTTGTCGAGCGAGGCCTGACCGGCAACACCCACGCCCCAAATCATGCGCACCGGTTTGCCCTGCAAAAACGCAGCAGTGTCCGCTTCACCAATCACCGAGAACCCACGGGGCTTGTCGAGATCTGACGCGATCTTCGCCAGGAACTTGTTGTGGCTGAGGCCGATAGACCCGGTGAGGCCCAATTCGTCCCGCATACGTTTGACGAGCCGCGCCAACATCACCGCCGGGGGATGTCCATGCAACCGCTCCGTGCCGCGCAGATCGAGAAAGGCTTCGTCCAAAGACAAGGGCTCAATGGCAGGGGTCAGATCCTCCATCATCGCCCGTATCGCCTTGCTCGCTTCAGTATAGGCGGACATGCGCGGCTTGATGACCACCGCGTCGGGACAGAGTTTGAGCGCTTGGAACATCGGCATGGCCGACCGTACACCCTTGATGCGCGCCACATAGCAGGCCGTCGAGACCACGCCGCGCCGCCCGCCACCGATGATCACAGGCTTATCCGCCAAGGACGGATCATCGCGCTTCTCCACGCTGGCATAAAACGCGTCGCAATCCATGTGCGCGAGTCCCAGCGTCATCAATTCGGGATGCGCCGTCACGCGCGCAGAGCGGCAGGACGGGCACCGAGACCCGGTGTCAAAGGCGGTCAGACAGTCTCGGCAAAGGGACGGCATGGGCGTGAGGCTTTCAAAGATGAGGCCATTTTAAGCACGCGGAGCGGTGAAGCCAAGATTGCAGCCACTTCAACATGATTGGAAACATTATTCATTTGCGTCACACCCTCAGAGGCAATAGGTTTCCGATACGAAACGCGGACCCACCGGGAGAGCGCAGACTTGTCTGCCGCCGAAGGAGCAACTGCCCTGGTAATCTCTCAGGCCCATGTACCGGGGGCCCGTTCATAGCTCCGGAGAGCCGTGCCAAAGTGCACGCACCGAAGGCGCAAATCTCTGCTGCACAGGACGTGCGGCGAGGTGAATCGCTCAGGTCCCCGAACGGAGAGGGCTTTGCGTGGTGCAGAAAGCGCCGCGACGAGGAGCCTGACTATGCCGCATATCGCCGTTATCGGTGCCGGAATTGCCGGTGTCACCACTGCGTTTCAACTCCATCTCAAAGGCTTCGACGTGACCGTCTATGACCGTCACCGCTACCCGGCCATGGAGACCTCCTACGCCAATGGCGGGCAACTCTCTGCCTCCAATGCCGAGGTGTGGAATTCATGGTCCAACGTCGGCAAGGCGCTGCGCTGGATGATGCACAAGGACGCGCCGCTTCTGGTCAATCCGATGCCCACGCTTCACAAAGCGCGTTGGATGCTCGAATTTCTCGCCGCCATCCCTCAGTACAAGTCCAACACCGTGCAAACCGCGGGTATGGCCGTCGCAGGCCGTGCCGCGTTCTTCGACATGGCCGACCGCGCCGGAATTGATTTCGACCATTCGCCGCGCGGCATTCTGCATTTCTACAAGACTCAGAAAGAATTGACCCATGCCCGCCGAGTCACTGCGATGCTGGCCGAGGGCGGGCTCGAGCGACGTGAACTGCGTCCCGACCAGATCAACGAGATGGAACCGAACCTGCATGGCGATTTTGCAGGCGGCTATTGGACCGACAGCGACAGCACCGGGGATATCCACAAATTCTCCGTGGGGGCCGCAGATTGGCTGGAGCGCCGTGGTGTGACATTCGCTCTGGGCCACGACATCGACGCGCTCCGCAGCACACAGAGCCACGTGGAGATCGAGGCTGCCGACACAAGACGTTTTGACGGCGTTGTCATTGCCGCTGGTGTTGGGTCACGCGCGCTTTCCGCCCAAGTCGGGGACCGGGTGAATGTGTATCCGGTCAAGGGCTATTCCATCACCGTCCATCTGGAAGATGCCAAGAGCCAAGAGGGCGCGCCGACGGCGAGCCTGCTTGATGACAAAGCCAAGATCGTCTCCTCCCGCCTTGGTGCGGATCGGTTCCGCGTTGCCGGCACGGCGGAATTCACTGGGGAGAACCGGGACATCCGCGCTGATCGGATCAAGCCTTTGACCGCATGGGTCGAGCGTCATTTCCCGAATGTCTCGACCGAGAAAGTCGTGCCATGGGCGGGTCTGCGTCCCATGATGCCCAATATGATGCCACGTCTCGGGCAAGGCCGCAGCGACCGTGTTTTCTACAACACAGGTCATGGTCATCTGGGCTGGACGCTCAGCGGTGCCACCTCAGGTCTCGTCGCCGAGGCCGTGGCGGGACGGTTCAGCCCCGCACCACAGCGCTCCGGCGGACCGGTGAAGGTCGCCGCGAAATAACGCGAGCGACGGTGCGTGGGGGGAAGTTTGGCCGGGCCCGATCCGACTCAAATTGAGCCAGAGGGGGGATACGGAACGACCCCGGCCAAGTAGGTGGCCCGAACAAACGGACCACCCAGCCGACGCTGGGTGGGCGGAATCAAACATGACCCCACCCTGCCGACTTAATGTGTACTGATTACCCAAATTCCAGGTGCGAATTAGACTAAAATGACGACTGCGACGAAGTCATGATCTCTGCCTCTTGTACTCAAACTTGGAAGACACAGCCTTCCGGAGAACATATTAAACGATCTGCCAATTCAAACTGTCGCACAGCGTGGGTTGGGCAGATCCAAGCGATCGGGATCAAGTAAGAGTCTATGCGCCTCCTGATATCTCGTTACACCGTTACCATGCTTGGTTGACGGCGCGTCAAAAAGGGGAATAGGTCAGCATCTTTCCCATACTGCAAATTCATGATTTTGTTCACGAAATTGTCACTGAAACACCTTGACCCGTCACCTAACGGAGAGCGGCGTGGGATATCTGGGACAGTGTACCGAGTGGGAACGCGCCGCGCTCTGGTCAGAGGCTGCGTCTTTATCAGAGGTGGATCGTAGAGGATCGCGGCTTAGTTGGGCCGAACCGCCTGAGGAGCTGCCATCTCGGCCAGAATGGCCTGCGCCGCCGCGCGTGGATCGCTTGCCTGATGAACAGGGCGACCAACCACAATATGATCAACGCCATCCGCAATAGCCTGAGCCGGTGTGGCAATGCGCTTTTGGTCGCCCAAAGCCGCACCAACGGGACGCACGCCAGGTGTCACGATCAGCCGCCCGTCGCTTTCGGGCAACGCACGGACCATCGCAGCTTCCTGCGGTGAGGCAATCACCCCATCCGCGCCCGCGTCAAACGCACGGCCCGCGCGCTCGGTCACAAGATCCGGGATCGCACCGTCTTTGATCAGGCTGGCATCCAGATCATCGCGGTCCAGCGAGGTCAGAATGGTCACCGCGAGAATTTTCAGCTCTGTGCCTGACGCGCCTTCCTTGGCGGCCCGAACAACATGCGGATCGCCATGGACTGTCAGAAAGTCGAGATTGAACTGAGCCAGCCCACGCACCGCAGCCTCGACCGTCGCTCCAATGTCAAAGAGCTTCATGTCGAGGAATATGCGCTTGCCGTGCTCTTCCTTCAGCTCGTTCGCAAGCGCGAGGCCCCCGCCGGTGAGCATGCCGAGCCCGATCTTATAGAACGAAACATCAGCACCGAGTCGTTCTGTGAGCTGCAATCCCTGTAGCGCGTTTGGAACATCAAGGGCGACGATGAGTCGGTCGTCGGACATGGGACAGCACTCCTGATTGGGTCCTGCCGTCTATCGCGAGGTGCGGAAAGGACGTCAAGCGGCGAGTTCATCGGGGAGGACTCCTGGCGCGAATTTCATGTAGGATTTGCTGATCCGGTATTCCGGGAGCATCGCGACTTGCCGCATGGCATCTGTGATCAATGCAAGTTTAGGGTTCCGGGTGTCTGGACCGCGGCCGGGTTTGATCTTGCACTCAAATACGAGATCGCCCGTATCTGTGACAAAGGCCACATGGCCTGCGCCGCCAATGTCGGGTGAAAATTCCTGGGTGGGGATGACGTCAATACG
>SPJK01025209.1_pt1 | contig 10792 bp, 11 predicted proteins | sample 3741771 | NCBI WGS metagenome assembly SPJK01 (sample SAMN10925997, study PRJNA522277) | cold seep metagenome | isolation source: Elba SIP-enriched marine methane seep metagenome, extraction at timepoint T2 | place: Italy: coast of Elba, Mediterranean Sea
AGCGACTATTAGAAAATAATATCAAACATATCGGTAAAGCGAAAGCGGATAATATCCTGTCACCGCTGATGGGTCCCACATGGGGTTACCGACACAAAGCACGTTTAAGTGTGCGGCATGTCTATAAAAAAGGACGTGTATTAGTGGGCTTTAATGAAAAAGGCACACGCTATGTGGCGGACATGGACTCATGCGAAGTGTTAGTGCCTGCCGTGTCGGTATTGATTAAACCATTGCAAGAGATGATTCTGACACTCTCTTTGCGTGATGATATTCCACAAATTGAGGTGGCAGTGGGTGAAGGTGATGTGGTGGTATTAATCTTCCGCATTATGCAAGCCTTATCTACCGAGGATGAAAGTATTTTAAAAACATTTGCTGATACGCATGCGGTACAAATATGGACGCAAACCAAAGGTCCTGACACGATTAAGCCGTTTTATCCTTTAGATGGGACGCAACTACAATATAGCCTGCCTGAGTTTGATTTAACTTATCCGTTTAAGCCAAACGAGTTTACACAGGTGAATCCAGAGATTAACCAAGTGATGATTCGCCGTGCAATGCAGTTACTCAACCCACAAGCAGGTGAAAAGATTGCGGATTTCTTCTGTGGTATTGGTAACTTTAGTTTGCCGATTGCGCGCAGCGGGGCAGAAGTGTTGGGCTTGGAAGGCCTACAAAATTTAGTGGAACGCGCACACGAGAGCGCTGCTTTGAATCAAGTCAAAAATGTGGATTTTGGTGTGGCTGACTTGTTTAAAGTGACAGAGGAAAGCCTGGCTGCGCTAGGCGTTTTTGATAAATGGTTAATTGACCCACCGCGAGATGGTGCTTATGAGTTGGTGCAAGCTATTACTCCAGCCATTGCGCCTGATACGATTGTTTATGTGTCATGTAACCCTGCAACACTAGCGCGTGATATTGATGTATTAGTGAATGAAAAGGGTTACAAACTCAGTGCAGCAGGGGTGATTAACATGTTTCCCCACACTGCACATGTCGAGTCTATTGCTTTGTTCCAAAAAAACTAGATTTCTTCTTTTTCATATCGAAGCTGAATGCAGTTGTGGGGCCAACTGCTAGTAATAATAAACCACCTGCCATCGCAAGGTTTTTCATAAACAAAATCATTTGCATTTTATCTGCAAAGTCGTGGTGAAATAATATGGCAGCAGCGATAGAGAAAACGGCTAATGCAAATGCCGCTATCGATGTTTTATAGCCAATAGCAATGGCGATGCCGCCAAGTAATTCCAACGCAATGGTTGGCCATAAAAGGATGCTAGGTACACCCATGGCGTCCATATAGCCACTCGTGCCAGCTGGATCTATGATTTTCCCAATGCCAGCCATAATAAAGATAAGTGCTAACAATATTCTTGCAATGAGTTGAATCAACCCTGTCATGCAGTACCTCCTGTTCGCAGTATGAGTTGAGCATCTTAAACGTATCTATTGAATAAATCTAGGTTGCGGCTTATTCTTCTGTAAAATATGGCGCAATGTATCGACATTTTTTATTGCTATTAGTTGCCTTGCCTTGTGTGATGTTGACGGTAGGCTGTCAGCCGACATCGGTGGAGAAAGAAGCGGTTCGCTTTGCCATTGCACAAGCGCCATTAAACTTAGATCCACGTTACGCAACCGATGCAGCATCTGAGCGCGTGAATCGACTGATTTACCAGCGCCTAGTTGAATTTGATGATCATTCTAAACCAGTACCAGGCATTGCTAGTTGGAAAAATCTGGGTGACCAAAACTACCAGTTCACACTCAAGCAAAATCTTGCGCCATTTCATGACGGGCAATTATTAAGTGCGGACGATGTAAAAGCGACATATGAAAGTTTGCAGCAATTGCCAGATTCGCCGCACGCCGCTGAATTCGCCAATATTCGTGCAATCCAAATCATCAACCACTACACATTGGAATTTAAACTTAAGCAGGTTGACCCACATTTTGCGAGCAAACTGATTATTGGCATTTTGCCGAAAAGCTTAATCGCACAACAGCATGACTTTGTCCATCAGCCAGTGGGGAATGGCGTATTTAAGTTTGATAGCTGGAACAATACACTCACATTGGAACGTATAGATGATGGGCAACAAGTAACGTTTATTGAAGTGAAAGATCCAACTGTTCGCGTCTTAAAGTTAATGCGAGGCGAGGCTGACCTCTTGCAAGGAGACCTGCCACCAGAGTTGATTCAATATATGCAAACGAAACCTAGGATTAAAGTCGCTACTACTCAGGGTGCAAATTACTCTTATCTGGGTTTGAATATGCAAGACCCTATTTTAGCTAAACATAAAGTCCGGCAAGCGCTGGCCTATGCCATTGACCGGCAAGCCTTGATTGATGCTGTGATGGTGGATCATACACGGTTGGCGGATGCGATATTGCCGCCAGAACATTATGCAGGCAACCCATTGCTCAAAGCGTACACTTATCAACCAGCATTAGCGAAACAGCTGCTAGAAGAAGCCGGTGTAGCGCTACCACTGAAGTTGGTTTATAAAACCAGCACCGATGCGCAGCGAGTGCGTTTAGCGACGATCTTGCAGGCGCAAATGAAAGCGGCAGGCATCGCGTTGGAAATTCGCAGCCTTGATTGGGGCACTTTTTTTGCGGAAGTCAAAAAAGGCAAGTTCCAACTGTATGGTCTCACTTGGGTGGGCATCAAAACACCTGAGATTTATAGCAAAGTGTTTGGGACCACCTATATACCGCCAAATGGTTTTAATCGAGGGCGTTACTCTGATTTGGCGCTAGATGAGATGTTGAGGCAAGAAGATTGGCAAGCTGTCACAGCACGTATTCATGAACAGCTGCCATACATTCCGCTGTGGTATGAAGGACAAGCCGCAGCTATGCGTCAGCACATAGTCGGCTATCGTCCTAAAGCTGATGGTAATTGGGATGATTTGAAAACGATTAAAAGGGCAAAAGGTCAGCTACAATAAGCAATTATGCATATTCATATCTCAATAGCAGCACAAGTGCTCACGCTTTTAGATGCAGACGGCGAATTGTTAGCGCAGTTTCCAGTATCCACTGCTGCTAATGGCGTCGGCTGTGAAAAAGATAGCGGCTGCACGCCGTTAGGCACACATATTATTCGAGCAAAGATTGGCGAAGGCGCACCAGAACATGCTGTGTTCGTGGGGCGTCGCCAAACAGGTGAGATTTGTACGCCTGCGCTAATGAAAGAATTTCCAGGACGTGATTGGATATTGACGCGCATTTTATGGTTGTCAGGCACTGAGCTTGGTAAAAACCGTTTGGGTAATGTTGATACCATGCAACGCTATGTCTATATTCATGGCACGCCGGATAGTACAGATATGTCAGTCGCAGGCTCGCATGGCTGCGTCAGAATGCGCAATGCCGATTTGATCACGCTGTTCGATATGGTGCCAGTAGGGATAACGGTTCAAATCGACCATGATTAGTAGGTTGCTTAATCTCATTAGCGTTGTCTTTGGTGTGCTGGTGTTAACCTTTCTATTGATTCATTTAGTGCCAGGCGACCCAGTTGAGGTCATGCTAGGCGATTCTGCCAGCGTGACAGACCGAGAGGCATTGCGAGAACAGTTGGGGTTGAATAAACCGTTACTGGTTCAATTTGGGACTTATTTGAATAATTTAGCGCATGGCGACTTAGGTCAGTCGATTCATACGAAAACCCCTGTTATCGATTTATTTAAAACCCGCTATCCAGCGAGTATCAAACTAGCATTCTTATCACTCATTATTGGTATTGTCATTGGCGTGCCACTAGGGGTTTATGCAGCACTCAAAGCAGGTCACTGGCAGGATTTAGTGGTGACGATTATCAGTGTCAGGCTATCAGCCATGCCTGTGTTTTGGTTGGGGCCAATGTTAATGCTGGTGTTTGCTGTCTGGCTAGGCTGGTTGCCGGTGAGTGGTATGGATGAACCGACGTCAATTATCCTACCTGCCTTAACGCTGGGCTTTGGCCTGAGTGCCATCCTTACGCGGATGACGCGCACTAGTTTATTGGAAGTGCTCAATGATGACTTTATTCGCACAGCTCGGGCTAAAGGCTTAAGTGAAACTAGGGTGATTGTTAGACATGCGTTACGGGCTGCTTTATTACCGATTGTCACTATTGTTGGCTTGCAAATGGGCAGCTTATTAGCGGGGACTGTGATTACAGAAACTATTTTTAGCTGGGATGGCATTGGTCGTTTGTTAGTCGAGAGTATTGAAAAGCGCGATTATCCTGTGACGCAAGCTTGCGTGTTAGCGGTCGCACTGAGCTATGTAGTCATTAATTTATTTACAGACGTGGTCTATCGTTTAGTGGACCCTAGAGTCAGGCACGCACAAGCGAGATGAAGATTTTCTCCTTAACAGTACTCGGTTTCTGGTTGCTTGCTGTCATTGCAGGGCGGCTGTTGGACTTGCATGGCAATGACGTTGATTTAAACAGCGTGTTGGCCAATCCGAGTTGGCAGCATTGGTTTGGCGCTGACGATTTAGGGCGCGATATTCTCGCGCGCGTGTTACGCGGTGCAGAAGTGTCTTTCATCGTGGCTGTTGTGGTGGCTATTGTTACCATGACGATTGGCGTAACCGTTGGTTTACTTGCTGGCTTCTACGGTGGAAAAATCGATAAAATCTTGATGCAAATCACGGATATCTTTTTAGCCTTTCCGGGTATTTTGCTAGCAATCGCCTTTGCGGCTGTGCTCGGGCCTGGCATCATTAATCTGATGCTCGCACTTTGCTTAACAGGTTGGGTAAGTTATGCCAGGTTAACCAGAGGCCAAGCCATGAGTTTAAGGCAGCGCCAACATGTGCTAGCGGCTGAATCCATCGGCGCTAAACCACTGCGTATTATGCTGCGGCATATTTTCCCCTTACTCAGCTCCATTTTGATTGTAGAAGCCACTTACAGCTTGGCCAGTATCATGATTGCTGAAGCCAGTTTATCTTTCTTAGGTTTAGGGATACAAGCACCTAATGCTTCTTGGGGTGCCATGTTAAGAGATGCGGTTCGTTATATGCTGGTGGCACCACATTATGTATTAATTGTCGGGGTTAGCTTAATGAGCCTTATTCTTGCAATTAATCTAGGTGGTGATTACCTCCGTGATAAACTAGACATTGCTTCGTCCATAAACGAAAAATAACGTTGTTGTTCCGACTTGCCGTACTAAAGTACTGTCTGCGTCAAAACGCCTAGTTATTTACCGTTTATGAACGAAGCCGCTTTCTGAGCATTCCCATTTTATATACTTCAGTACAGGACTCCCTTTGACACAAGCAACCATCACTTGGCAAGAAAACGATAAAACCCAAGAAGCGATTTGGCAATCAGCCGCCAATAACAAAGCGCCTAAAAGAATCCAAGTGATTGACGATACGATTAAAGCAGATGCCGCTTATAAGCTCGTTTGTGAAGGCACAGCCTTACTTTGGAGAGGTGATTTCCAAAATGCGAAACATATGGCGCAGGCTATTTCACGTCGAATTGATAACCGCGACCTAAAACCAAAAGCAAAAAACAAACGGATTAAGCAGCAAAAAACAGGGGATATGCCTAGCCCTAGAGATCAGTTTCATTTGTATCGAAAAAGCCAAATTGAGCGGGCACGCACCTTGGGTATGTTGCTAGTTGAATTGACGGGCGATTACAGCCTGCCATATAACCGCGCACCAGATATTCAAGCAGCCTGTGAGCATGCCTATGGTAAAAGCCAAAGCCATCGATCAAGGTTGGTCTCATTGCGTGAGGTTTTAGGGTTGATTGGTGCTTATGAATGGCATAAAAAAGGTGTGGAAATACCGCAGCTTGATGCAGTGATCACACCGAGTTACGGCGTTTATTCGCCAGTCCGTGGTGAGTATCTTGAACTCGTTAATACTACGCCACTAGATAATGTGTCGGTTGCTTTTGATATCGGGACAGGTACGGGGGTTATCGCTGCAATTTTAGCAAAACGCGGCGTTAAGAAAGTCATTGCAACAGAATTGGAGTCGCGCGCTTTAGTTTGTGCTAAACATAATATTCAAAAGTTAGGTTTTGCTGACCAAGTAAAAATAGTTGGGGCTGATTTATTCCCATCAACCGATGCTGGCCTTGCCGACTTAATCGTCTGCAATCCACCATGGCTACCAGCCAAAGCGAATACAGCAATTGAACATGCAGTGTACGACCCTGATAGCAAAATGCTCCGAGGCTTCTTAAGTGGCGTGAAGCATTACTTAGCCGTGAACGGTGAAGCTTGGTTAATCTTGTCTGACTTAGCCGAACACCTTGAGTTGCGCGCATCAGAAGAATTGCAAGAATGGATCGCATCAGCAGGCTTGAAAGTGATTGAGAAGCTTGATATCAAGCCACAACATCCTAAATCGCAAGATAGCAGTGACGCACTAGCAATGGCGCGCGTAAAAGAAGTGACTTCGCTTTATCGACTTAAACTGGTTTAGACTGGCTATTTCTGGGACTTCTTAGATACGGATAACGACATTGCTCTGATTGCGTAGCGCAATTGTCAGCCCCTTGACTTGATCTATATCAAATCGCTGCGTTTTTCTTTGTGCTAGACTGCGCCTCCTGACGAAAGGAGGTAATATGGAAAAACATTGTATAAAAACAGACGCTTTTGCAAGCGGACTATTAATGTGGATTGAGAGATTGGGGCTGTTGTTAGTCACAGTCGCCACATTCGTCTCACTTTGGCATGAACTCACACGTATCTGGGTAACAGGGACGGTCGGTTTGGGTGATTTGTTACAGCGGTTTTTATATCTAGAAGTCTTTTCCATGATTAACAGTTACTTCGGTTCAGGCAAGATACCAATGCGTTACCCGATTTATATTGCGATGGTAGCGTTAGCCAGATATTTATTGCTCGATATGAAGGAGATTACAGATGAGCATATGCTTTCGATTGCATTCGCTATTCTGATTCTTGCGCTATCAGTATTGGTGATGCGCTTTGGTCATGCCAAATTTCCTTATGAGGACGTGCCCTTCGGTGACAGAAACGCATAAGATTTATTTTTAATTTAATTTTTATTTAATCGTCAGGCTATATCAGGTGCATATTCTATGCGCCTGATTCATCTAAATAATATTCATTTTTAGCCAAGCCGCGTAGTTCTATCGTACAGACTATTTTTACTAGAACAACTTGCATATTACTGCGGTTGATATTCAGGTGGCACTTCTTTTGCCCAAGCTTCTTCGTATGTCGAACTTTTTCTCGCCATCACAGTTTCAATAATGTCCTCTGTGAGCACACCTTTAAGTAGATACACTAATTTACCTTCAGGGTTGTAGAAAAAGGTGACAGGTATGATATCGACTGGTTTGCCAATAACTTGTTCAACAAGTGGCTTGTCGACTAAAAGCACGGGGTATTCAATTAAATGGTCCTCACTAAATTGCGCAACATGTTCACGGTCAGGCATGCTGAAATCCGTTAACTCCAATGTTAAGCCGATTACCATGGCGTCATCTAAATAGTGTGCCTCATGGAAATTACTTAAATCAAATAACTCACTTCTGCAATATGGGCAGGCAGTTGCCCAAACGTTGGCGAGGACCCATTTACCTTGGCCAACAAAGTCACTCAAGACGTATTGTTTTCCATCAATGCCAGTCATTTGTGGCTCCTGCTTATCAGTACAAGCAGCTAGTGGTAAGAGCAAAGCTAATAAAATGCAATAAAATAAACGTGTTGAATTGACCATAATTTAAATTTAATCCGATTAAACACAATGCAATTAATGTGTGATGAATCATTGCTCGTTATATAACCATGACAGTGCATGTTATAAAATACTGGTGTAGTAAAGTAAGTGTCTAGCATCACATAAGGTAATGCTTTGATCGTTTTTATTTAATTCTTAAAGGTTAGCTATGTCTTTAGGCCCAATCATGTTGGATGTTGTTGGCACACAGTTAGACGCTGATGATATTCGCCGCATTCAGCACCCATTAGTCGGTGGGGTGATTCTATTTAGCCGTAATTTTGAAGATTGTAAGCAATTAAGCGCGCTGACCAGCAGCATACGTGCAGCGCGTCAAAATATACTCATTGCAGTTGATCACGAGGGCGGGCGTGTGCAGCGATTTCGGGAAGGTTTTACCAATATTCCACCGATGCGCGAACTAGGGCGTCTCTGGGATGATAACCGAAAGCTTGCCAACACCTTGGCGACTGAAGCTGGCTGGGTGCTCGCCGCAGAACTAAGAGCGCACAGTATTGATTTTAGCTTCACACCGATTTTAGATATGGATTATGGTGACAGTTTGGTTATTGGTGACCGCGCTTTTCACCAAGATCCACAAGCGATTAATGAATTAGCCTTCTACTTGATGCAAGGTTTAAAAAAAGGCGGGATGGCTGCTGTAGGAAAACACTTTCCTGGTCACGGGTTTGTGGTGGCGGATTCACATGTGAGTATTCCAGTAGACGAACGTGAGTTTGACCAGATTGCACAAAATGATATGCAACCGTTTAGGCAAATGATTGATGAAGGCTTGCCAGCGATTATGCCAGCGCATGTTATTTACCCGAAAGTGGATGAGAAGCCAGCTGGCTTCTCAGAGCGTTGGCTGAAAAAAGTGTTACGTGAGCGCCTAGGCTTTAATGGCGTAATTTTTAGTGATGACTTAAGCATGGAGGGTGCGTCAGTGGGTGGCGATGTGACTGAACGTAGTCTAGCAGCACTCAATGCTGGTTGCGATATGATTTTATTGTGTAATCGACCAGATTTAGCCGATGAGTTATTAGAAAAGCTCGAATGGAAGATGTCAGCATTAAGCATCACGCGCTTGGCACGGATGCATGGCCACCAAGCAGAAACAATGAGCGCTGGTTTGTCTCAACGTGTGGCTGCAATCGGGCAACCAGAAGGTGATTTGTTCACATAATTCGGCTTATTTTCAATAAAGTTTCACAAATTGTTACTTGAAACTTTTTGCAATTGCCGCTATCTTACTACCGATACCATTTGGTAGATTTTTAATAAGGATTTTGCAATGGCAGACAATATTGAAGTTTTAGGTCGCGAGACCAGTATTTCAAACTCAGAAAACAAGGTGTTACGCAATACCTATGCGCTATTAGGCGCAACGATGATTCCAACCGTTATCGGTGCATTAATTGGTATTAATACTAGTTTTGCATGGTTATTTGCGATGGGCCCATTAATGCAACTCGGCGTGATGTTCGGGGTGTTTTATGGTGGTATTTGGCTCGTACACAAAAATGCCAATAACGCCGCAGGTGTTTGGCTGTTATTTGCATTTACCTTCATGATGGGTTTCTTACTAGGCCCCATTTTACAAGCAGCATTAAGCCTATCTAATGGCGGTCAGCTTATCGCGTTAGCGGCAGGCGGTACTGGTGCTATCTTCTTTGCGCTGGCAGCGGTGGCATCAAATGCAGAAAGAGACTTCGGTTTCTTAGGTAAGTTTGTTGTGGTTGGCGTGGTGCTATTAATCTTAGCTGTTGTTGCAAACGCATTCTTTGCGATCCCAGCGTTATCACTAACCATCTCAGCAGTCGCTATTTTAGTCATGTCTGCTTTGATTTTATATCAAATCAATCAAGTGGTTCGTGGTGGTGAAAGAAACTACGTGCTGGCGACAATGAGTGTTTATATTGCGCTTTACAATATGTTTACTAGCATCTTGCACTTGTTAATGGCATTTGCTGGCGGTAATGATTAATTAAATCATTACTACTGAAAAAACCCGCTTTTTAGCGGGTTTTTTGTTGGGCGCGACGTTGTTTAAAAAATGCGCTGAGGATTTCGCCGCAAGCGTCTGCTAAGACTCCACTAGTGACTTCACAATGGTGGTTGAGTTTGTCTTCTGCCATCAAGTTCACCACGCTACCACAAGCACCGGTTTTGGGGTCGTTGGCACCATAGACCAACCTAGCAATCCGAGCATGTTGAATGGCCCCTGAGCACATCACGCAAGGCTCTAAAGTGACGTAGAGCGTGCAACCAACCAAACGGTAGTTGCCAAGCTTTTGCGCAGCATCTCTTAAAGCTTGAATTTCAGCATGTGCACTTGGATCATGCTTGCCAATAGGCGTGTTGTAACCGCGGCCAATAATTTCACCGTCTTTAACGACAATGGCACCCACTGGGACTTCGCCTTCAGAGGCAGCTTGTTTTGCCAGTGAAATGGCTTCCAGCATAAATTGTTGATTGATCGTCATGCTTTTGAACGGTGAAAGGTTTGAATCATTTGTTTGAGTAATTGTAACTGCTTGCTTTGGCGCATTTGCGAATTATTTTGTAGTGGGCCATATTTCAACTCATTATAAAGGGTTGAAATATGAATCGCTTGTTTGGCTTGCTTGGGTAGTAACCCACCAATGCGATAAGCAAAGTCAACAGAGCCTTCACCTATTTGGGGTTGAATGCCTATTTTCTTTAATTGTTTAATATGTTGAGCGTATTGCCGATCAACCAAGCTAGGCTTGCCTTGTTTTTTTGTTAATAGTAGTACCGCAGTGACTAACATCATTACTAACATGGCGACAATCATGCTAATAGCAATATCTGATAAGCTCAGTTTTTCTCCACTAAGCTTATTTAAGAAAGCAAGCTGGCGTTTATTGTCATAACCTAGAATCCATTGATTCCAGGTGTTATTAATGTTATCCCAGTTCAAGTAGGCTTTTTTCAGCCAGGTGGCATTTTGGCGAACAAAAATTGGTAGCTCATCCATTTCAGTTAACGCTTCTTCAATGCCTTGTTCAATACGCTCTGGTGCTACGGCAGCGGTTGG
>SPJK01061273.1_pt1 | contig 10792 bp, 6 predicted proteins | sample 3741771 | NCBI WGS metagenome assembly SPJK01 (sample SAMN10925997, study PRJNA522277) | cold seep metagenome | isolation source: Elba SIP-enriched marine methane seep metagenome, extraction at timepoint T2 | place: Italy: coast of Elba, Mediterranean Sea
CATGAAAACTTGCCGTGGCAACATGCCCTCACCTATTCTGAGGCCATTATTCGTGTTTACAACATGCATGGCCGTCGTGACAATGCTTACAAAGCGCGTATCAAAATTTTAGTGAAAGCATTAGGCATTGAGAAATTTAAAACGCAAGTAGAAGAAGAATGGGCGCACAGTAAGGATGGCCCTAATACGATTACTGAAGCTGAGCTTGCACGTGTGGCTAAGCATTTTGAGCCAATGCCTTACGAGACATTGCCTGAGCATGATGTTAGCTTTGATGCTGCCATTGCCAGCAACCCAGCATTTGCCGCATGGGTAAAACGCTGTGTACATCCACACAAAGTAGCAGGCTACCGCGCTGTGACGTTATCACTGAAAAAACACGGCAATGCGCCAGGAGATGCAACCACAGCACAAATGCATGCTGTGGCTGATTTTGCGGATGCATACAGCTTTGGTGAGCTACGTGTGGCACACGATCAAAACTTGGTATTAGCCGATGTAAAATTAACTCAGTTGTTCTCATTATGGGAAAAAGCCCGTCACCACGAATTAGCAACACCAAACATTGGCTTACTTACTGATATAATTTGCTGCCCAGGCGGTGACTTCTGCAGCCTGGCAAATGCCAAAAGTATACCCATCGCACAAGCAATCCAAATGCAGTTTGATGATTTAGATTATTTACATGACATTGGCGACATTGAGATCAACATCTCAGGTTGTATGAATGCCTGCGGCCATCACCATGTCGGTCATATCGGTATTTTAGGCGTGGATAAAGACGACGCAGAGTTTTATCAAGTCTCGATCGGTGGTAAAAAAGGTAATGACGCCAGCTTAGGGAAAATCATTGGCCGTGCCTTCTCGGCAGAGGATATGCCATCTGTCATTCAAAAACTAATTGAAGTGTATGTGAAAGAACGTACGGAAGAAGAGCACTTTATCGACACCGTGCGCCGTGTAGGCATGGCCCCTTTTAAAGCCCATGTGTATGCAGAAAAGGAGACAGCGTGAGCCAGTTAATTATTGAAAATGCCATCGCCCAAGACGAATGGATACGGATTATTCCACCAATATTAGGTGATGAACCCGTGCGTAAACAGGCCGGTAAAATAGTTCAGTTCAAGCTGCATGGTGAGAGCACCTTTACGGAAAGGCAAATCGCCGCGACCGAAATTCCTGCCAGTGGAAAGGTACTGGTGCCGCTCATTATCTGGCACGCTTATCAAGAACAGTTACAAGCACGTATGGATATTGGTGAGGTAGGCATCGTATTAGCGACACATGAACCAATTGAAAGCATTCTTGACGCCTTTAATGATATTAATCAGCTACCGTTAATTGCTATCTATGTTGAACGTTTTCCTGATGGTCGTAATTTTACGCTAGGACGTTTATTACGCGAACGCTATGGCTTTACTAACGAATTACGCGCTATTGGAGACATCTTACGCGATCAATTGTACTTCTTAAAACGCTGTGGCTTTAACAGCTATGAAATGCGTGATGACAAAAATGCACAACAAGCGATTGAAAGCCTGAGTGACTTTAGCCAACCTTATCAAGCTGCTGTGGATGAGCCACTACCCATATGGCGAAGGGTTAACCGATAATGACAGACGCAATTGACACAGGAGTTACCATGATAAAAGGTGGCAAAGGCAATAACCCTGCCACCACACCAGCGTTAACCGATGACTTAGTAGCCAGCGTTGCCATCAAGCGTGCAGCCGTTGTAGATTTATTAAGCAAAGCGACGCGTAATTTTAAACAAGTTACCTTTGCCAATAGCTATGGTGTAGAAGACATGGTGTTGACTGACATCATCATGAAAGAAAATCTTGATATTGAGATTTTCTCGCTGGATACTGGCCGCTTGCCTGTTGAGACTTATACGCTGATGAGTGAAGTTGAAAAAACGTATGAGACTAAGCCAGTTGTTTTCTTTCCAAAACACGATGCGGTTGAAGACTATGTGCGCACCAAGGGCATGAATGCTTTTTATGAAAGCATCGCATTACGCAAAGCCTGTTGTTTTATGCGCAAAGTGGAGCCGCTCAAACGTGCGTTATCAAATAAAGAAGCATGGGTGACGGGCATGCGTGCTGAGCAAGCTACGACGCGTGCCAGTTTGCCAACGCAAGAATTTGATGAAGGTAACCAGTTAGAGAAATTCAACCCACTCAGTGATTGGACAGAAAAAGAAGTTTGGGCCTACATCAATCTGCACAGCGTACCTTATAACAAGCTGCACGATGAATTTTACCCTAGCATTGGTTGTGCACCTTGCACACGCCCAGTTGCCATGGGTGAAGATGTTCGCGCAGGCCGTTGGTGGTGGGAAGACCCAGACAGCAAAGAATGTGGGCTTCACGTAAAGAATTAATATTTAAATTAACTTAATTTGAAAACTATGACTAAAAAAACCTTATCTCATTTAGATTGGCTAGAGGCAGAAGCGATACATATCCTTCGTGAAGTAGCAGGTCAATGTAGCAACCCCGTGTTACTGTTCTCTGGCGGTAAAGATTCTTTGTGTATCTTACGCCTGGCCGAAAAAGCCTTTAGGCCTGGCCGCTTCCCTTTCCCTTTGATGCACATTGATACTGGGCATAATTACCCAGAAGTCATTGAATTTCGTGATCGCAAAGCCAAAGAGCTAGGCGAACGCTTGATCGTGCGTTCGCTAGAAGACTCTATGGAACGCGGTACGATTGTACTTAAGCATCCAGATGAGCCACGTAACAAGCATCAATCTGTGACATTGCTAGAGGCCATTGAAGAGTTTGAGTTTGACTGTTGTATCGGCGGCGCACGCCGTGATGAAGAAAAAGCCCGTGCTAAAGAACGCATCATGAGTTTTCGTGATGAATTTGGTCAGTGGGACCCTAAAAACCAACGTCCTGAACTTTGGAACCTCTATAACGCACGTTCGCACAAAGGCGAAAACATTCGTGCGTTTCCAATTTCAAACTGGACCGAAATGGACGTTTGGCAATACATTGAGCGCGAGAACCTAGAACTACCAAGCATCTACTTCGCACACGATCGCGATGTCATCATTCGCAATGGCGATATTATTCCAGCCAATGTTCAACTAAGCACTGGCGAAGTGATTAACAAGCCTAAAGATGGCGAAGAAATCGTCAAACAACAAGTGCGTTTTAGAACCGTTGGCGACATTACCTGTACGGCACCAGTGTATTCAGACGCCGATACCACTAGCAAAATTGTCATCGAAACAGCGACCACAACGATTACAGAACGCGGTGCCACACGTTTAGACGACCAAACGTCAGAGGCGTCGATGGAGCAACGTAAGAAAGAAGGATACTTTTAATGAGCACTGCACTACAAAACGACTCTCTACTGCGCTTCATGACCTGCGGCAGTGTTGATGATGGCAAGAGCACACTGATTGGTCGCTTGTTATTTGATAGCAAAACGATCTTGACGGACACCCTCACCAGCATTGAAAAAACCTCGCAAAAACGCGGCATGGAAGCGGTAGATTTATCGTTGATTACTGATGGCCTGCAGGCAGAGCGTGAGCAAGGCATTACCATCGATGTGGCCTATCGTTATTTCACCACAGGCACACGTAAGTACATCATTGCTGACGCCCCAGGTCATGAGCAATACACGCGTAACATGGTCACGGCTGCCTCAACGGCAAACCTGGCGATTATCTTGATTGATGCGCGTAAAGGCGTGCTGACGCAAACTCGTCGCCATAGCTATTTAGCCCATCTTGTTGGCATTCCGCACATTGTCGTGGCGGTAAATAAAATGGATCTAGTTGATTATAGCCAAGAAGCTTATGACAAGATTTGCGCTGACTATATGGCCTTTGCCGAAGAAATCGGTCTGGCGGGTGCGCGTGATATTCAATTTATCCCAATGTCAGCCCTGAATGGCGACATGCTAGTTGAACGCTCGGGTAATATGGATTGGTACCAAGGCGAAACCATGCTGGAGATTTTAGAAAAAACACCAGCCGCACATACCGAGCAAGATGAAAGCTTCCGTTTCCCAGTGCAATATGTCTGTCGCCCACACGAAAGTGCCAATCCGGAATTACACGATTTTAGAGGCTTTATGGGCCGTGTTGAGTCAGGTGACATTGCCGTGGGGGATGCGGTCACCGTATTACCTAATGGCTTAAGCTCTAAAGTAAAGGCGATCCAAATTGGTGAAGAAAACATAAACAGTGCACAAACCGAGCAAAGTGTGACGCTTTTACTGGAAGATGAAATTGACACGTCACGTGGCGACATGATTGTAAAAAGCAATGAGCTACCTGAAACCGTTAAACAGATTGAAGCCTATGTTTGCTGGTTATCAGAAACACCGCTCTCACCTGCCAGAACCTATCTCGTGCGCCACACCGCACGCGAATCCAAAGCTAAAGTAGCTGGCATTGAATATAAAATCGATGTCAACACACTTGAACAACAAGAAACGACTGGCTTAGCGATGAATGATATTGCCAAGCTACATTTTAAGCTGGCACAACCGTTAATGGTGGATAGCTATCAAAACAATCGCGCAACCGGTGCCTTTATCGTCATTGACGAAAGCACCAACAATACCGTTGGCGCTGGCATGATTGTTTGATTTTAATTAAAATAGCGCATCAGCAAATTGTTATGCTGATTGACAAGCCGTAAAAGGAAAGAAAAAACATGACCTATGTTGTAACCGAAAACTGCATTCAGTGTAAATATACTGATTGTGTCGACGTTTGTCCGGTAGACTGTTTTGTTGAAGGCCCTAATTTTTTGGCCATCAACCCTGATGAATGTATCGACTGCACACTTTGTGTAGCTGAATGCCCTGCCGAAGCTATTTTTGCTGAGGATGATGTTCCTGATGATCAACAAGATTTCATCGAAATCAACGCCCGCTTAGCAAAAGTATGGCCGATTATTAGCGCTCGCAAAGACGCAATGGAAGATGCTGATGTGATGAATGGTGTCCCTGATAAACGTGATTTGTTGATTGAGTAACCGCCAATCACAAGCACCATTAGTGACTACTACCAATGATTATTGACCACTATTAACTTCAACCACCACGGGGTCACTGGTAGACGTAGCGCCTGCATCATCAAACGCCTTGGCAGTTAAAGAATAAGACCCATTTGCCACATTATCCCAACTCAGCACATAGGGTGCAGCCGTCACAGCCTTTAAGAAATTACCATTGTAATAAAACTCAACCTTTGCAATGTGGCCATCACTGTCACTCGCAATCGCCTCAATTGAGCCAGAGACATTACCAGCACTGCCTTGTGGTTGATTTAGGCTTACAACAGGTGGCGTATTATCAGCGTTATCCACGACAATCGTTACGGTGTTACTGCTCGTCACGGCACCTGCATCGTCGTATGCCTTCGCCGTTAATGCATAGCGACCATTCGGTACATTTTGCCAACTCATTACATAGGGCGCTTGTGTAACAGCTTGCAAGAAATTGCCGTTATAGTAAAACTCTACTTTGATAATCACTCCGTCTGCATCAGAAGCAATGGCCTCGATACTACCAGAGACATTGCCAGCACTGCCTTGCGGTTGCTGCAACGTAACCTGTGGTGGCAATGTGTCTGCGGATTGAATACCATCAACCTCGCCATTACCAATTTGACTGACATAGGCAACCACCTGGCCAAGCTCTGCCACACTTAAGCTTAAGTTATTATGTGCGCTTACTGCATCTGCCAATGTAGCAGCACTACCATCATGCAGGTAAGGCGCAGTCAACCACACATCACGTAAGGTCGGCACATCTAAAGCCGATAAAGCTTCCTCTAAACGTTGCCCACTGGAGGTTTTGATCGTACCAATCTCGGCAAAACCTGTTTCAGTACCACTACGCGTAAAGTTCGCACCAGTATGACAACTTGCACATTTTTTTTGAATAAAAACCTGCTTGCCTGCCTCTGCTTCTGTAGTGAGTTTTCCATAAGCCCTGTATGGACTTGGTGCAAAGCGTGTTAATGAACTGACATACGCAGCCAACGCATCAAGGTCGGTACTCAAACCAGCCTTTTTATCACCCAGTGGCTCACCATGGGTGCCTTGGCTAAAGTCCGCATTACGCATCAAGCCTGTGCCGCCCGCAAAGCGGCGAATCTGACCTTCAAAGTCTTGGATTTCATCAAAATTACCCGACCAGTGTAATAAACCATGACGCGTGCCACCACGGCCATTGAGTGCAATCGTATTGCGCAAGCCTTCGCCAAAGCCCGTAAAGTCCCAAACACGGCCATCATCACCTCCGTCACTATGGCAGCTGGCACAACTCATGTAGTTATCACGCGCCAATCGATCATCGGCAGCATCATAAAACAATTGCTTGCCGCGTAACACTTGCGTCGACAATGACTCATTGGCGACCGCACTCATGACCGTCACAGGTGACACACTTGGCTGGCCTTGTTGAATCAAGCCACTAATATCGTATACACCGACGCTACGTCCCATAAAGTTATGCACGTATAAGCTTAAGCCATCATCAGAAATCGTCACACCTTGTGGTGCAAGACCTGTCCCAAACCTGAACATCTCAGCGCCTGACGTCGCATCAATCACAGCCACTTCCCGGCTGGTTTCTAACGCAATAAATAGATAAGTACCATTGCGATCATAAGTACCAGCAGTAGCCAGACTACTATCATCGTGATCAATCCGTTGGCTGATAACCTCAGTATCACTATTCAGGTCAATCTTAGAAGTAATCGCCCTCACAGCTTGATCAAAGCGCAGGTCAGAACCATCACGCAACATACCTTTAAAGATATTATCCTGCTTAGAAGGTACCCAAGCTGTGCTGCCGTCTGGAGAAATCACAGGGGCACCTAGGTAGTTGGGGATACCTCGCGCAGAAGCTTCGGTGTCCACATGTTGGCTTGGACCTAGGTAAATCGTAGAAATTAACGACAAATCACCAGCATCCATCACCATAACCTCACAACCGTCCTCATCCGTTGGGCTTGGCGCTACAGTGCTTTCGTCCGTCACTGGCGCGGTGATAAAGCGTGACACGTATAGATTTTGCCCATCCGCCGATACGGCTAAATGGCGTGGTTTACCATCCGTATTATGTCGGCTTAACACACCTGTCTCAGCGTTAATTTTAACGATTTGGCCTTTACCTTCTAACGCAATATAAGCCTCTGGTGTGCTTGGGTTAAACACCACTCCATAGGGGGTTGCGGCATAGCCTAGTGACATTGTGCGTCGAACCGTCAGGCTCGCGGGATCAATAATACTGATACTGCTGCCATGGTAATTACTGACCCAGACATCACCGCTTGGCGCAACCGTCAGACTGCGTGGCCCGTCACCAACGGCGATTTCTGCCAGCTTTGTGTTATTACTGGCATCAAACACACTCACTGTGTTGTTATCCGGGTTCACATTCCAAACACGCTTGCTAGTTGCATCAAACACAATCGATGACGAACGGCCTGGCTGATTCGCTGTTTTGGGTAGGTGCACGGCCTGCGCACCAGTCACAAACGCTTCTTCACCTGTACTGTCTTTTACTGTTAATACAACGGTATAGTTACCCGGTATTGTATAGGTATGACTTACTGTATTGCTGGCACTATACGCCGTCTCAGCAGAGCCATCACCAAAGCGCCACTTATACTGTAACGCACCAGTACCACCTGAAGCTGCCGCGGTTAATGTCGTAGCTACGTTAGTTTCAACAGCAGGTAATTGTAATGGTGACACGGCTACTGGCACGCCATTAGACTGCTCGTCCGAACCATTAATCGTGACAACAACAGTTGCAACACCCTTGGCACCATGATTATCTTTAATGGTAACTGTATAGGTTTGTACGCGTGTGTCACCTTGTGCCATTGCAGCAATTTGCGCGTGTGGCACGAAAAACTGCCAATCAACATTACCATCCGTAGTGGTGTTGGTGGTGGTTGGCGGATTAATCGTCAATGTACCTAAGTAACCACTCTCAGCCGCTGTAAATGTCGCTGTGTGAACATTGGTTTGATCCATATCGATAAACCCGACCGTGCCATTGGCGGCATAATGCTGGTTACTATCCGCAGGCAAAGTGCCGTTTTCAGTAATCGTGCCTGTCAAACTTGATAGCTCTGGCTCCACCATTGGCATTTTGTTTGGTGGCAGTTCAGGATCCTGCGTACCACCATTGGTAATGCGCAATGAGCGCACCATGCCTTTCAGTTGATCATGGCTGGCCACACTGGATTGACCGATAAGCTTGTTGCTTCGGGTCACATTATTAGGTACCTGTCCTTGACCTTCTGCCACGACCGTGCCATTTTTATATATCTTTAGCAGACCATTTGCATCAACACTCACTTTCCAGTTGATCACATGGTCTTCATCAATCACGTTGTTGGCAACCAACGTACGTTTCACATTGCCGTCGTAAACCTCAAAGCTCAAGTCAGCACTATTGCCGACCTGGCCCAAAATAATATTGTCATCACTTACACCATTGCCAAAATCAAAAATCTTTTGATTATTGCGACTGCTTAACGCATCAAAACGTGCCGTAACGGTTAATTCAAATGGGCCTGTAACCTCTTCGCTCTCAATATCGTAGATCACTGTGTCGTCACCAGTGAGATGATCAACCTCTTTTAAGTCCGCCATATTGACACCAATAATACGTGACGAAGCCGGTACGCCTGCTTGGTTAACCGTAGAGAGGAACCACACACCAGGCGGCAAAATATTAGCTTCGGGCATTTTTATGCTGACGGTTTGATTATCAATCACGGTAAAAGGCAGCTGATAAACCCGGCCATCTGCTGTACGTCCATGTGTAGCCGAGCCTGATTTAATGATGGTTACTTTATCAATTTGACTGGCATCATCAACATTAATCACCACGGTTTCACCCGCCTTGATATTTTTAGGCGCGGCAGTAATCTTAGGGCGCGTCGCTTTTGTGCCATCCGCATTGAATAAATACGGCGGTGAAAAAATCTCGGCATTTAGACGGTTAATGCCTGGCGCACCGCCACCAGCAGTATAAATACGACCATCAGGTAACATCAAACCAATAGAATGGTATAAACGTTTAAGCTGTTGCTTGGCAGTATATTGAATTTCATTCGTCTCAGGATCCCAGATAATGATGGACGCTTGCCCATAAAACTGTGAATCTGACACGGCACCCGCATTAGAACTACCACCTACAATGGCGACTTTGCCATCTGGCATCGGTACAAATGTTGCATTGGTCCTGGCCAAATTCTGACTCGGATTGTTTTCGTTTTTGATTTGAAACTTTTTCTCCCAAGTTGGGATATTTTGACTCAAATCACCTGACCACACGCCACCATCCACATCGGTGATCAACACGGTATCCACGTCATACATCATGCTAGGGCTTAACGTACGCGTCTTAAATGGCATCTTGCCGACTTTATCGACACTACCATTGCCCGTCACATCAATACGATATATATCACTGGTAGCCCCTTCACTCTCAGGCTCAATCATCCAGACATCATCATCACTTGCTTGCCAGACATAAGGATAATAGTAGGTGCCACGCAAGCTGCCTTCACCATAGGTAAAGTCGGTAATACGTGCACCATCCAAAGTACGGTATCCAGTTTTGTAATTATAAACCTCAGGAATTTGCGAACCATTATAGGAAGAGTTACGACCGCCTATCGATAACAGCTCACCGTTTTTTAACGTTAATATCGAGCCATACCAGCGCTGGTAATTCATATCACCTGTTTCGGAATCGCGTACTGAAGGGTTGGTATAGTCAAACTTAATGACGCGTGCATGGCCCGAATATTGGCCACCTGTGACAGGACCATTGTCACCGTTGTAGGAATTATCTCCACCAGCGATGATCACATCACCAGTAAATGGGTCAATCGCCATATTCGAGCAAAAAATATTGACCTTAGTAGTGTTTGTTAACACCTGTTCTTGATTGGTGACAGGGTCAAACACACTGTACATAAATTCGCCACTTTGAACGCCACGATCATCACTACCAAACCCTAGTACTTTACCATCTGGCAGTACCAGACCATGTAATGTAACTAACCCTAAATCAATAACATCAGACCACTCTCCTTCAGTGGCATTAGCCGAAGCATTCGTGGTATTCAGCAACAATGACATTGTCAGCACTGAAGAAAATATGGTCTTTAATAGCATTGGGGCTTCCTAAGATAAACTTTACTGGCGGTGTATTTATAGTCTTATAAATTACCGCACCAGTATAAGTTTGTAGCCCGTGCATGATTGGCTGGATCTGGAAGTGTTTTACAGAGCAGTTTTTAAAATTAAAACGCTAAGAAGATATACAAAACAATGTTTTACATTTATTAATACAGCTGGCACTATACTGCCCATCTGGATATCTGTATTACTGTCAGCATTCACACTAACAGCAACTGTAGTACCATAGGCTTAGCCGCTCATGTGCGGCATGCCTTTCTATTAATGCACCCTTATTCAAGTGCGCTATTCACCACAACTGTTACCACATTACTGGTGGTTTGAACGCCAGCATCGTCATAAGCAACAGCCGTAAGCGTATAAGTACCATCAGCTACTCCCGCCCAGTTAACAACATAGGGCGCTGTTGTAATGGTATCTAATAAGTTGCCGCCATTATAATAGAGCTCGACTTTAGCAATACTTCCATCAGTATCACTAGCCACCGCTTCAATACTGCCAGACACATTACCCGCACTCCCCTGCACTGGATTAAGTACGACTGTCGGTGCAGCATTAAGGCCGTTGTTGACGACTACCAC
>SPJK01035032.1_pt1 | contig 10788 bp, 8 predicted proteins | sample 3741771 | NCBI WGS metagenome assembly SPJK01 (sample SAMN10925997, study PRJNA522277) | cold seep metagenome | isolation source: Elba SIP-enriched marine methane seep metagenome, extraction at timepoint T2 | place: Italy: coast of Elba, Mediterranean Sea
TGAAATACCTAATTGAATCGCACCCATTTTACGGGCATCACGCAAAGCTTGAATCCATTGCTCCGTACTGAGCTCATTCTGCGTATGTTTATCGTAATCCGTTGGGTTATAACAAAAGGCACAGTGCAATGGGCAACGATAAGTCACTTCAGCCAATAGCCAAAGTGGTTGTGTTTGCGTTAAGTTTGCTGCCACGCCATTATTTTGCGCTTTAACAATCTCTTCTTGCACAACTGACTCACCTAAAGAATTTTGTGTCATCTATTACTCCTATGCTTAATCAACTTTGGCTAACCAAGCTTTACCCACTGCTAAATCAAACATGCCATAAATATCTTTTTCAATATCTGGCGCGTCAGGGAATGTTGCTTTTAAATCGCTCACAATGTCATCTACACTTCTTTGACCATCGATACGCTTTAAAATTTCCCCAGCGCCACCATGCAACTTAATCATGCCTTCTGGGAATAGAATCACATAACTGTCTTGCGCTTCTTCCCATTGAAAACGATGATGCGGCGCAATTGCATATACGTCGGTTGCTAAGATATTGTTTTCCATACTTAAAATGTCTTTACTTAAAATTAATCACAGGTTGACGATTATACGCGCGACCTTCTGTTGTCACATCTGTTGATGCCAACATAATGGCATCAGCCATCACCCACAATACGTCTAGTTTAAATTGCAGAATATCTAATGCACGTAACTGCATCTCACGTGAAACACCGAAATAATCTAATGAAATTTCCAAACCTTGTTCTACATCACGACGCGCTTCTGTTAAACGTTTTTTGAAGTAAATAAAGCCTTCTTCTTTTACCCAAGGATACACAGATGGCCATGCGCTAATACGTTGTTGGTGAATATGTGGTGCAAATAACTCGGTTAAGCTAGAACACACACTTTCCTGCCAAGGACGTTGGCGCGCAAAGTTTACATAAGCATCCACTGCAAATTTAACACCTGGTGCAACCATCTCTAGCGATGTCACTTGCTCACGTGTTAAGTCAACTGCCTCGCCTAATTTAATCCAAGCCTCGATACCACCTTCAACATCATCATAACCATCATGGTCAGTAATCCGGTGAATCCATTCTTTTCTCACATCAATATCAGGGCAGTTAGACATAATCGCCGCATCTTTTTGCGGAATCATAATCTGATAATAGTAACGGTTTGCTACCCAGCATTGTAATTGCTCTTTGCTTAGTTTACCTTCATACATCATCACATGAATCGGATGGTGAATATGGTAGCCCTGCCCTTTTTCGCGCAACTTGGTTTCAAACTCTTCACGTGACCAAGGTAAATTATCATTTGTCATTGTATTCATCACTTTCTCCTAAAGATTAATATCCATTCCATCGTATGCAAGCTCGATGCTGGCGGCATCCAAGGTCGCACGCTGTGGCGAATCTTCATTCAAAATAGGATTGGTATTATTGATATGTATCAAAATTTTGCGTGGTTTATCCATCGCATTCAAAATACTCATGATGCCACCTTCACTAGATTGATCTAAATGGCCCATCTCAATCGCGCGTTTATCACTAATGCCTTCATGTGACATTTCATCATCGGTCCAAACCGTGCCATCGACTAACACACAGTCTGCATTACGCATATATTCCAACACATGTGGCTCTGCCACACCCGAGCCTGGTGCATAGAATAAGGTCTTGCCAGTGCGTGTATCTTTGATATTCATGCCAATATTATCGCCCGGTACGGTTTTATCTCTATGCGGTGAGTATGGTGGCGCATTACTTAATAATGGTACTGCAGTAAACTCTATGCCCTCTGCGCTTGGAATGGTAAACGTCGATTCATCCGTTTTAATTTCATGATGATTAATGCCCCGGAAGTGACTTAAAATATTAAAAACGGGAAAGCCTGTGGTTAAATCACCTTTGACCGCATCGGTACAATAAATTTCCCAAGGCTTATTGTGCTCACGTAAGGTTAATAAACCCGTGACATGGTCAATCTGCGCATCTGAAATCACAATCGCTGAGATACCTGTATCGCGCACCTGACGCGCCGGCTGTATCGCAGGAAAATCATCTAATTGTTTTTTAATATCAGGCGAAGCATTAAATAAAATCCACTCCACGCCATCAGCACTCACTGCAATAGAAGATTGCGTGCGTTTGGTCGCTTTAATCGTGCCAGCGCGTACGCCTTTACAGTTTTCACAATTACAATTCCACTGGGGAAAACCACCGCCAGCACCTGAGCCTAATACGTGTATATACATGAATCTCTTTGACTTTATAAAATTAAAAATTGAACTTTATGTTACTGAGCCCGCCGTTAATACAGCCAGTATTTAGTAACCGTTGACTATGAGCAATAGTGTAAGCATTGCACTGAAATCAAGCTTACAATCTACAATGAGTTCGTGCTAGTGATTTTCATGATGCTATAACAGCACACAAATCAAAGGGGTTTCTTACGCAATTAAGCCTGTTGGCGGCGCGCTTGTACAGCAGTCGCTAGCTGCGTTAGCAGTGTTTCTGTATCTTCCCAGCCAATGCAAGCATCCGTAATCGATTGCCCATATGCAAGCGTACAGCCTGGGGTATGGGTTTGTTTACCTTCGTTTAGATGCGACTCAACCATTAAACCAGCAATCCGTGCATCGCCTGCCGCAATCTGCGCCGCAATATCTGCTGCAACATTGAGCTGCTGTTTATATTGCTTTTGACTATTGGCATGACTGCAATCAATCATTAAGCGTACAGGCAGCTCAGCAGCAGTCAGCTGTTGGCTAACGGCCTCAACGTGCTGCGCACCATAATTCGGCTCCTTACCACCACGTAAAATCACATGACAATCTTCATTACCCGTGGTCACAATAATGGCAGACTCACCATTTTTAGTCACGGATAAAAAGCGGTGTGGGCTGCCAGCGGTTTTAATGGCATCAATCGCGACACGAACACCGCCATCGGTACCATTTTTGAAACCAACTGGACAAGACAAGCCAGACGCCAGCTCACGATGTACTTGCGATTCTGTTGTACGTGCACCAATCGCACCCCAACTGACCAAATCAGCCGTATATTGCGGTGTGATGGTATCTAAAAATTCCATTGCCGCAGGCATGCCCAATTCATTCACATCCAGCAAGAAGCGGCGCGCTTTTTCGATACCCAAATTAATATCATAAGTACCATCTAGGTTGGGGTCATTGATTAACCCTTTCCACCCCACTGTTGTACGCGGCTTCTCAAAGTAAACACGCATGATGATAAGCAAGTCATCTGCAAGCTGCTCACGCAAAGTCAATAACCGCTCAGCATATTCCAAACCTGCTTTCGTATCGTGAATCGAACAAGGGCCGACCACCACCAATAAACGGTCATCTTCACCATGCAATATGCGATGTATCTGCGCCCGCGTGGCGATAATATTATCCGTGCTAACCTTGCTTTCTTTTAGCTTTTCTAACAGCGCAACCGGCTTAATCAGCTCCTTGATTTTAACAATGCGAACATCATCCGTTGCTAACTTTTCATATTGTTTTTTTTCTTCTTCAGTCATACGTCATTCACAATGGATGTTAGCGCTTCTAAGAAACGCTGATTTTCAGAAAACAAGCCGATACTCACGCGCAAATAACCAGGCATTTCATAGTTCGCCACTGGGCGCACAATAATGCCTTTTTCTAATAGCTTTTGGTTCACCGTCATCTCATCTGCGACTTTAAAACTAATAAAGTTTGCATATGAATCAATGTATTCAATGCCTAACTGATTAAAGCCTTGTGTTAATTGCAGCATACCAGCTTGGTTAAGTGCATAGCTTTTAGCAACAAAATCACGATCACTTAACGAGGCAACAGCCGCTGCCTGTGCGATTGCATTCACATTAAAAGGCTGTCGCACGCGATTTAAAATATCGGCAATATCCGCATGCATCAAGCCAAAACCAATCCGCAGACCAGCCAAGCCATAAGCCTTGGAAAAAGTCCGCGAAATAATGAGGTTATCAAACGATGCTAACCAATCAATGGCTTCCGATTGATGCTCATTGGCTAGATATTCATCATACGCCTCATCCAACACAACCAACACGTCGCTAGGCACTTGTTTTAAAAATGCTTTTAGTGTTTCTTTGTCAATTAACGTACCTGTTGGATTATTCGGATTGGCAATAAAAATAAGGCGCGTTTTAGATGTAATCGCCTGTACAAACCCATCTAAATCATGCGCGAATACCTTTGCAGGTACGACAACACCCGTCGCACCAACGGCTTGCGTAACCAATGGATAAACCGCAAAAGCATGTTGTGAATAGATGACTTCATCACCCTTTTGTAAAAAGGCTCTTGCCACCAATTCTAAAATGTCATTCGAACCATTCCCAAAAATGATTTGGTCTGGTTTAACATGAAACTGTTTACTAACGGCTTCACGCAGCTCAAAGCTATTACCATCAGGGTAACGTGCAATATCATGCACGGCTTCTTCAATCGCCAAGTGCGCTTTAGGGCTCATCCCTAGCGGATTCTCATTAGAAGCAAGCTTCACAATATCAGCTTCATCAATGCCAAACTCACGTGCAATTTCGCTAATGGGTCGACCACCTTGGTAAGGGGCTATTGCACGCACATAATCAGGTGCCAAATCGGATAAACGCATCATCAAATCACTGCCACAGGATATGAACCAAGCACCTTCACGATTGAAGCACGCTGCTCTAACTCAGCAATGGCCGCAGCTACTTTTTCATCTGCTTGATGCCCTTCTATGTCGATGAAAAACACATAATCCCACACCCCTTGCTTGGAAGGTCTCGACTCTAGCTTGGTCATGCTAACCCCATAACGTGACAACGGCTCCAACAAGCCAAACATCGCGCCCGGTTTGTTTTTCGTAGTCACCGCCAACGAGGTCTTATCATGACCAGAAACAGCTACCTCGTGCTTACTCAGCACCAAGAAACGTGTTGTATTATTGGGATCATCTTCAATGTTTTCCGCCAGCACATTCAAATCAAACAACGCTGCGGCACGTTTGCTGGCAATCGCTGCCGCAAAGGTATCTTCACTGGCGACCAAATCATGAATCATTTGCGCAGCATAAGCGTTGCTCGTCACCGCTTCTCTTTGCACAGTGGGTAAGGAACGGTTTAACCACTCATGACATTGCGCTAACGATTGCGCATGTGAAAACACATGTGATATTTCGCTAATATCGGTTTGCTTTGATAGCAAACAGTGGTGAATTGGTAAAGTCACTTCACCGCAAATTTTTAACTTGCTTGTGAGTAATAAATCTAAGGTTAAACCAACCGCACCTTCTGTTGAGTTCTCAACAGGCACAACAGCATAGTCCGCTTGGTCTGCCTCCAATGTGCGAAACACTTCATCGATTGTGCCACAGACTATCGCCTCGCGACCTTCGCCAAATTGTTTCAGCGCAGCCTCTTCCGTATATGTCCCTAACGGCCCAAGAAAAGCAATCGATAACTCTTTTTCCAACGCACGGCAATTTGCCATCACTGCGCGAAAGATATTGCTCACCGCCTCATTAGATAATGGCCCCGCATTCTGCGACTGCATGCTACGCAATACTTGTGCTTCACGCTCAGGGCGATAAATCACGCCATCTTCTTTTGCATGACCAATCTCGCGCGCGAGTTTTGCACGCTCATTAACCAGCTTGAGCACCTCCGCGTCAATTGCGTCTATTTTATCTCTAAATTGTTTTAATAAATCAGACATTTAAAATATAAACCTAATGTTCTTTCTCAAATGACTTCATGTATGTCACTAATGCCTCAACACCCGCTAACGGCATTGCATTATAAATACTGGCACGCATGCCACCGACAGAACGATGTCCTTTTAACTGTAGCAAGCCATGCGCTTGCGCACCACTTAAGAATGCATCATTCAAGCCTTCATCCTGTAAAAGGAAAGGGATATTCATGCGCGAACGGTGCTGCTTAACAATATGGTTATGGTAAAAATCCGTACTATCAATAGTGTCATACAACAACTGCGCTTTTGCAATATTCTTTTGCGCGATTGCCTCGACACCACCCTGTGCTAGCAACCATTCAAATACCAAGCCAGCCATATAAATACTATAGGTGGGTGGCGTATTAATCATACTATGGTTAGCCGCCTGTGTTTTCCAATGGAACACACTAGGCGTCAAATCTGAAGCCTGTTCTAACAAGTCCTCACGGACGATCACTAAACACAAACCTGCAGGGCCAATATTCTTTTGAGCACCTGCGTAAATCACACCGTACTGAGACACATCAATAGGTCTAGATAAAATATGCGAAGACATATCCGCCACAATTGGCACGCCATGCGTATCGGGCACAACTAAATCATCACCACCTGCGAATTCGACACCGTTAATCGTCTCATTCGTACAATAATGCACATAAGCCGCCTCTTTATTTAACTGCCAACGATCAAATGCAGGCACAGCGGTGAACCCGATATCTTCTGAGCTAGCCGCAATGCGAATATCGCCAAGAACGCTCGCATCCTTCACGCTACGTTTACTCCATGACCCCGTCACAATATAATCTGCAGACTTACCATTGAGTAAGTTCAAGGGAATCATCGCGTTTTCAGCAACAGCACCACCCTGTAAAAACAGCACCTTATAGTTATCTGGAATCGACAACAAAGTTCTAAAATCAGCCTCTGTTTTCTCCAGAATGCTAGTGAATTCTTTACCACGATGCGACATCTCCATCACACTCATACCAGAGCCATGCCAATCAAGCATTTCTGCTTGTGCACGTTCCAATACAGACTTAGGTAATACCGCTGGGCCCGCTGAAAAATTAAAAATTGACTGCATCGGCTACCAACTATTCCTCATCATCTGTTTCAACGATTTTTTCAAGACCCGACAACTTCTCACCTTCACCCAAGTTAATCAGCGTCACGCCTTGTGCAGCACGACCCATATCGCGAATTTCTTTCACGCGTGTGCGAATGAGTACACCGCCTGTAGTAATCAACATAATTTCATCATCTGCATTCACGAGTCGCGCAGCAACCGCTTTACCGTTACGCTCACTGATTGCAATGGCTTTCACACCTTGTGTGCCACGACCAGAGCGACGGAAGTCTTTCAATACAGTGCGTTTACCATAACCATTTTCTGTCGCCACAAGTACAGACTGTTGGTCATCAACGGCAATTAATAATGACAAGACTTGCTGATCAGCCGCTAATTTCATGCCACGTACACCACGTGTTGCGCGACCCATTGGGCGCACAGCCTCCTCACTAAACCAAACAGCCTTACCACCATCAGAAACCAAGACAATATCATTTTCACCACTGGTGATTTCTGCGCCGATCAAGTAGTCGCCATCATCCAATTTAATCGCGATAATGCCTGACTTACGTGGTTTTGAGAATTCAGCTAACGCTGTCTTCTTCACGGTACCTTTTGCCGTTGTCATGAAGATATATTCATTCTCCGTGAACGCCTTCACTGGCAAGATGGCATTGATTTTTTCACCTTCCGCTAATGGGAACAGATTCACAATTGGCTTGCCACGCCCGACGCGGCTACCTTGTGGCACTTCATACACTTTCAACCAGTACACTTGACCTGTACTGCTGAAGCATAAAATATAATCATGCGTATTTGCGACAAAGAGCTTATCAATAAAGTCATCTTCTTTCGTTGGTGCCGCTTGCTTACCACGACCACCGCGGCGTTGCGCACGGTACTCTTCTAACAACTGAGATTTCACATAACCAGTATGTGACAATGTCACCACCACATCCTGTGGCGTAATCAAGTCTTCCAGTGATAAATCTTGTGTATTTTCAACAATTTCACTACGACGTTCATCACCAAACTGCTTAGCAATTTCTGCCATTTCTTCTGTAATCATCGCGGTTACGCGAGCAGGTGTTGCCAAAATATCCAACAAGTCAGCAATCACATCCATGATTTCTTTATACTCATTCACAACCTTGTCTTGCTCTAAGCCAGTCAAACGTTGCAAACGCATCTGTAGAATTTCTTGCGCCTGCACAGGCGACAACCTATAACCATTCGACGTCAAACCAAAGTCAACAGACAAGCCTTCTGGGCGCGACGCTTCCATCGCAGCACGTTTCAGCATCTCCTCTACGACTGGCGAATGCCAAGTGCGCTCCATTAACGCTTGTTTCGCTTCTGGCGGCGTTGGCGCTGCTTTAATAATCGCAATCATCTCGTCGACATTTGCCAACGCAACAGCCAAACCTTCCAAGACATGACCACGGTCGCGCGCTTTTCTTAATTCGAATACGGTTCTACGTGTAATCACCTCACGACGATGACGTAAGAAAGCTTCTAAAATCTGCTTCAGATTCAACAGTTGTGGCTGACCGTCAGACAACGCAACCATATTCATGCCGAAGGTATCTTGTAATTGCGTCTGTTTATATAGGTTATTTAGTACAACCTCAGGCACTTCGCCACGCTTTAACTCAATGACAACACGCATACCCGACTTATCTGACTCATCACGCAAATCAGAGATGCCATCAATTTTCTTATCGCGAACCAGCTCTGCAATCTTTTCAATCAAGTTTTTCTTGTTCACTTGATATGGTAGTTCATCAATAATTAAGGCTTGACGGTTGCCGGCTTTATCAATGTCTTCAAAATGCGTACGGCCACGCATCACAACGCGACCACGGCCTGTTCGGTAGCCTTCTTTTACACCCGATGTACCGTAAATAATGCCTGCTGTTGGAAAATCTGGCGCAGGCATTAAATCAATTAATTCATCAACTGTGGTCTCTGGGTTTTTCAACAGTGCTAAACAAGCGTCTAACACCTCATTTAAGTTATGTGGCGGAATATTCGTCGCCATCCCGACCGCAATACCAGAGCTACCATTAATCAGTAAGTTTGGAATGCGCGCAGGCATAATGAGTGGCTCGTCTTCTGAACCATCATAGTTCGGACCAAAATCAACGGTCTCTTTTTCAATATCAGCTAATAATTCATGGGCGATTTTCGACATACGGATTTCCGTATAACGCATCGCCGCCGCATTATCGCCATCAACAGAACCAAAGTTACCTTGACCATCGACCAGCATATAACGCAATGAGAAATCTTGCGCCATCCGTACAATCGTGTCATACACCGCCGTGTCGCCATGCGGATGGTATTTACCAATCACATCACCCACAATACGCGCAGATTTTTTATAAGGCTTGTTAAAATCATTATTCAACTCGTGCATGGCATAAAGCACGCGCCTATGCACAGGTTTCAAGCCATCTCGCACATCTGGCAATGCTCTACCCACAATCACGCTCATCGCGTAATCAAGGTAAGAACGACGCATCTCGTCTTCCAAGCTAATTGGCAGGGTTTCTTTAGCGAATTGATCCATGTTTTATTCCGTCATCCATCCCGTTTTTTGTATTAAGGCTGCGACTTTTTCAAGCGCATTTTTATCAGATTTATATCCTCTAAATTCTAACATGTTTGCGGTTTAAGAGCAGGTTTTTACGTAATTATTACAAGAAAAAAAGGGGCTCAAATGAGCCCCTTTTTGAAATCAACCACTTACCCCGCCAGCAAGGCTAAATCAGCCTTTAAATCATCCTCATGTTCCAGCCCGACAGCGATTCTGACCAAGCCATCTGTCACACCCGACGCCTCTCTGTCTTCTTTGCTAATCCGACTGTGTGTTGTGGTAGCAGGATGTGTAATCGTGCTTTTTGCATCCCCTAAATTGGCGGTAATCGAAATCAGTTTTGTCGCGTCAATTAATGCCCAAGCAGCTTCTTGCTCAGTCTGCCCTGCTTTTGGTTTCACTTCAAAGCTCACAATGCCGCCGCCATTGCTTTGTTGCTGCATAGCCAACGCATGTTGTGGGTGTGATGCCAAGCCCGGATAAAAGACACGCGTCACTTGTGGTTGCGCCTCCAACCAAGTCGCTAATGCAAGTGCTTTGCGCGCATGCGCTTCCATTCTAATCGGGAGCGTTTCCAAACCCTTTAAAAACACCCAAGCATTGAATGCACTCATGGTGACACCCGCCGTGCGTAAGAACCCATACACAGGCTCCATTAACGCTGCTGAACCAAGCACCGCGCCACCAAGGCAACGGCCTTGCCCGTCAATATATTTCGTCGCAGAATGCACGACAATATCAGCCCCCAATGCCAATGGCTGCTGTATCACTGGCGTACAAAAACAATTATCGATAGCCAAGTGGATATCTGCTTGATGTGCGATGTCCGCCAACGCACGAATGTCGCACACTTCTGTTAATGGATTCGAAGGTGTTTCAATAAAAAACAATTTTGTGTCTGGCGTAATCGCTGCTTGCCACGCATCAACATCTGTTAACGAAACCAAAGTAACTTTCAAACCCCACCGTTGCAAAATGTTCGTGAACAACTGTACTGAAGTGCCAAACAGGCTACGAGAAGCCACCACATGGTCACCTGTCGAACAAACACCCATCACACACGCTAAAATCGCAGACATACCACTTGCAGTGGCAACACACTGCTCGGCACCTTCCATTGCGGCTAGCTTGTCTTGAAATGCCGTCACCGTTGGGTTGGTGAAGCGCGAGTAAATATTGCCTTCCTCTTCCCCGCTAAACCTTGCGGCCGCTTGTGCTGCACTTTCAAAACGAAAACTCGAGTTTAAAAAAACCGCCTCTGAGTTTTCGCCAAGTGCCGTCGGCTGATTGCCAGCTCTTACACTAATCGTTTCTGGGTGAAGTTTCTTTTTCATTCCTATCTCTTCAATTACTTTATTTTTTCCA